>JAABUJ010000045.1_pt1 | contig 289063 bp, 357 predicted proteins | sample 5559131 | NCBI WGS metagenome assembly JAABUJ01 (sample SAMN10711875, study PRJNA513366) | rock metagenome | isolation source: Antarctica rocks | place: Antarctica: Victoria Land, Mt New Zealand nord | collected 2016-01-07
GCCCCCGCCCCCGCCGGCACAGGCGCCTGCGCAGTGCCGGGGGCATGCGTTGCAGACTGCGCCCAGTCTGTTGCGCGTGCCTGCACGCCCCCGCTACGTCCGAGTCTGCAGGGCGGCCGCACGCGCTGATCCTTTGGCTGCAGGCCAGGCCCTTTGTGGAGCGCATGGTACCGTGCAGCAACGCGTGCGGCCGTGCGCCGCTTCCAGCCGCTGGCGCTGGCAAGCCGTGCACATGCATCTCATCCCGGCCTTCCTTGGTTCACGGCGTGTTCAAGAAGCACATCCGAGCCTGACGGGCCGCTGCTGGCGCAGGTGCTGCCGGCCCTGGCGCGCCAGCTGGGCGCGGCGCGCGTGCACTGCGCCGGCGGCGGCCTGGGCGGCGCGGCAGGCGCCGCCGCTGAGCGGCGGGTGGCTGCCGCTCTGAAGGTGGCACTGGCATCCCTGTCTGTGCCCGATGCCCTCTCGCAGCTCGCTGCCAGGCAGCGCTGCGGAGCACGGCCCCGCTTCATGGCGCAGGTCCCAAGCCAACAGCCTGTCTGTCTAGGGACAAATCAGCTGGGCCGGCCGCGTCATGTGGACTGAGTCGTGACGACAAGAATGTCAGGATGTTCTACTCGTGCACGCTACCACAGTGCCGGACTCCTGAGCAGTGAGTTGGCATCGAAAGCTGCGATGGTGGCTGGTGTGGTGATAGCTGTCTAGTGCCAGCAGATGAATAATCTAGTAATGCGCATTGTTCCATGTGGTCATCATCTGTGGCAAGATGCACATACGTTGAGGCTCAGACTTACGGCGCGCCGCAGGCGCACGGGCGCGAGCTGCGCGTCTGCGCCGGCGGCACGCTCTGCCACGCCGACGACCTGCCCTTCCGCCCGTCGTCAACGCCCTCCGCGCAGGGTGCGCAGCTGCTGCCCCTGCTGCACTAAGCCTAATTCACCCCTGCCCTACCCTGTTCCCTAGCCCAAGACGGTGGCCCCAGAGCATGTCAGGACGTGAGCCACAGGCGAGCAGGAGTCCCAGCCCTGTCAGCTGCTTTGCGCAGTCGGCACGGAAGCTCACAAGCTCCGGCAGAAGCTCATCAGCTCACCACAACAGCATGCATGCTTCCCTGAGCTCGCGCGCGCTCGACACAGGCGACTTCCGGCGGCGCGTGGAGGGCGTCGCCGTGCGCGCCGCGCAAAGCGCGCCGAGCCGCCTGCGGCCGCCGCCGCCCGCGGCCGCCGCGCTGGGCGCGGGCGACCTGCCGACGCTGCAGCAGCTGGGCGTAGCGCCCGCGGGGCGGCCTAGCGCCAACCCTGTAGGGCTTGGGGCCGTGCGCCTGCTGCCGCCCGCAACCGCGGCTGCGGCGGGGGCGCTGCATGCGCCGGGGGCCGCGGCGCGGGCATCCGGGCAGGGCCTTGCAGGGTCGGCACTGCCGCACGCGCGCCTGCCGGCGGCGCAGCTGCTCGGCGCTGCGCGGCCGCCGAGCGCCGGGTCCGCTCAAGCGAAGGGCTGCGCTGGCGGCCTGCGCGGCGGTGCGAGCACACTCAGGCCCTGCACCTGCAGCGTGTCGCGAGCGCCGCGCGGGCCTGCCTGCATGCCGTGCTTCAGGCAGGCCTGTGTGCTGGCGGCCTGCCTGCCACAGATGAGCGGGCGCGTCGTAGTCCACAGCTGTCGTGTGGCTCCCTGCTGTCCTGCGCATGACTCGGCCGTGCGCACAGCCCCAGCGACGCACGACCTGCCCCCGTGGCTGGCTGCGCCGTACAAAACGTGCCTGCGCGCGCGAGCGCGCCGGCGCGACAGGCCACCTGACCCCGGCACCCGGCGGCAGGCGAGCGGGAGGGCCTGGCGGCGCTGCGGCGGCTGCTTGCGGCGGGCGCCGGGGCGGGCGAGCGCTGCGGCGGGCCGAGCCGGCCGGCGGCCAGCCTCTCGGCGCGGCTGGCCTCGCTGAGCCCCTGGCTCGCGGCGGGCTGCCTGTCGCCGCGGCGCGTGTACGCGGAGGTGCGCCCCATTGCAGAGCTCCGGCACGGCTCACTTTGCCGCCTTGCAGCTGCACAGTCAGCTCGCACGCTCCGCCCATGCTGCGCAAAGCTGCAACGATTGTCAGATCTGCTGCCATGCATGCACGCACATCTTCACTTCTGCATGTGAGTGTGTGGCGCGCCAGCCAGGTATGGGCGGGCTCTGGGACTGGGCGCGCTCATTGTCACCTGCTTTAGGGTATCGCCCAGTCCCAGAGCCTGCTTTCGAGTCCAGCGCGTGGCCGGAGCGCAGGTGAAGGCGGCCATGGGCCGGGCGCCGCTGGGCACGGGGGGCGCGCAGCCCGCGCTCGCGCAGGCGCGCAGCCTCCTGCTGCAGCGCGACTTCTACCTGTTCACCGCTGAGCGGCTGGCGGCGCCGCGCGCGCCGGCGACGCACCGCCCGGCGCCCGCCCTAGCCCTGGCCTGACCTGGACCTCAGCCTCTATTCCGTCTAGGGCTGGTGTGCGCGGGCCCCTGCCGCAGCGTCGCGCGTCCGCACTGGCCCTGGCCCGACCCGATGCGCTGCTGCTATGTACTGCCGGGCGCCAGGCTCGTGCGCGCGCGCCTGTGCAGCGCCGCCCGGCGTGCGCCAGCCCTCGCTTGATTTGACCTACAGCTAGAGCTGTGGGGCGTCCTGCTGCTTTGCAGTGGTTTCTTGTTGTCCCGAGGCGTCATTGCTGGGGTCCTGGAGCTATGCCGAAAGGCGATGCTGTATTTGCAAATATGCATTAGAGACTTTTCATGATGCTGAGCATGCTGGCAAGAGCAGCGCGCTGGTCTTCGCTCGTTTTCAGGTGTAGCTGTTTCATGTCGACACAGGCAAAGGTTCGGGGTTGTATGATCTCTCCGCACTTGTAGCATTGCCATGTGCGCAAAAACTAGTGTAGCATCGCCATGTGAACTGTGATGTTATACCTACAGCAGATGCTTATGTGCTGGAGGTGGTTGTAAAGCATGGGTGCTCACAGAGTTCAGGGTCACCACAAGGTCAAAGCTCACGGATGTTACATTCATGCGGAAGCACGCTCACAGTCTGTACAAGCTCTCTCTGATGCACAAAGCCTAGGCGCGGGCGCCAGGCCCCCGGCCGACAAGGGCGGGGGTGCCTGGCACGCGAGCCGGGTGCCCCTCGCGTGCGGCTGCCGCCAGCTGCTACCTAGCTGCGTAGCACTCGGGCAATGGCCCGTGCATCAACTGTCTTCGTGTCATTATCTCAACCCCAATCAGTAGCTGTCCCTGGCCCCACAGCCCTATCCTCAAAGGCCCATGCATGCTGAAGCGCCCACAAGTGGCTGCGTAAACAGGGGTCAGTGCGGCCCACCCAGGCTGACCCAGGCCTCACTCGCTCTCAGACACTTGGTGGATGCCGGACACGGCAAAGAATACCAGGGCTGACCAGGCTGCGGCCATCGCCACTTCAAGCAGCCTGACAAATTCCCGGACGCTCTCCAGGTCCCCCATCGCGGCGCAATTCTTGTCGCAGTGCGCTGCCCCTTGCTTGCTCGCGCTCCAACCCAAGACCGTGGCAGGCCAAAGCATGGAATCGTACATGGTAACATCTATGCCGCGAGACAGAGCGTAAGCTGGGACACGGCAAGGCCGCAGCACGGGCTAGGTCAGGCTCTCGAGTGTCTGCAAACGCACGAGCGCGTCAGGCAGCCGCGCTCAGGGCGTGCGGCGGCCTGCCGTGGGGCGGCGCCGGCCGCGCCACATGCCAGCCCTAGAAAGTCAGCTCCTCAGGGTTCTCGACAACCGCCTTGAGCGCGAGCAGGAACTCGGCCGCAGGCCACGGCCGGCCGCGCCGCACGCCTGCCCTAGAAAGTCAGCTCCTCAGGGTTCTCGACAACCGCCTTGAGCGCGAGCAGGAACTCGGCCGCAGGCCACGGCCGGCCGCGCCGCACGCCTGCCCTAGCCGCCAGCCCTAGAGGGTCAGCTGCTCAGGGTTCTCGATGACCGCCTTGAGCGCGAGCAGGAACTCGGCCGCGTCGGCGCCGTACACGATGCGGTGGTCGGCGGTCAGGTTGACGGTCATTTGCTTCTGCACGCCGATGCGCCCGGCCGCGTCCGCCGTCACCGTCGGCTTGCTGCCGCCCACCGCCAGGATCGCCGCCGTGCCTGCGCCCCGCACCCGCAGCTCACGCGCGCCCCCCCGCGGTGTGAGCACGCTTGAATTCAGGTGTCCCTAGCTGGGAGCGCCCGACATCGGCTACGGTGGCAACGCCTGTTGGTGCCGAGGGCACCGCCGCTCGGAGCTGACGCTGTTCCCCAGTTGCCTGGTGCTGGCCCTTACAGCCAAGCCAAGTCACAGATGTATTGAATGATTGTCCAGGCTCAATAGTTTCTGCAGAGAGGGCACAAGCAGTGCGCTGTGCACTCAGTGCACAGCGCAGTACTATTGCCGCGGCAGACGCATGCACATCGCAGGCGCTGCCGGCGGCCGCAGTTTATGGCAGTATGGCGCGACGCACCCGGGGGCAGGATGGCGTCGAACGAGTCGGCGCCAAAGTTGCCCAGGTTGGAGATGGTGAACGTGCCGCTCATGAACTCGTCCGGCTGCAGCTGCTTCGAGCGCGCGCGCTTCACCTGCGTGCGCGCCAGCCAGGAGGTCAGGCAGGGTCGCATGCACAACAGGGCTGTGGTGGGTAGGGGCCGCGTTCGCGCGCTTTGCACGTTCGGAGCTTCTGCAGCAGCTCCTGCAGACTTGCAATCTGCCCTGCAGCAACACTGAGCAGCTCCCCTCATCCCCTCGCTTTTGCCTCCAGCTGCTGGCGCAACAAATGGCAGCTTCGAAGCGGCGCTCAGCGGTGAGTGCTCAGGAGAGTAGTGGCCAAATCAGCGGTGGCGCGCCAGGTCGGCCCAGTTGCGCGAGATCTGGTAGATGTCGGTGCTGTCGGCGTCCTTGATAACGGGCGTGATCAGGCCGCCGTCGGGCATCGCCACCGCCAGCGCCACGTTGATGCGCTCGTTGTACGTCACGCCCGCGCCGTCCGCCGTCGTGGCTGCGCGCGCGGCGGAAAACACGTCAGCGTCCAGGGTGACGCGAGCCACTCTGCCAGCCTGCCAGCTGCCCCGCTTGCCCGCACGCCACAGGTCTGGGCGAGCGCCTTTGCGCGATTACGCTGCAACAGAGCGCCCCCAAGGCTGGGCACCTCTTTCCGTGGGCCCATGGTCGCCAGAGCCACAGTGTGCATGCGGCCCCGCCACGCGGCGCAACGAGCGGCCACCCGCGCGGCGCTATGAGTGCCTTCACCCTATGCCCACGCACGACCCTGATGGGAGTGTAAAGACGCGCAGCAATCACCCTATGCAGCACACACCAGGCCTGCTGCTGCCAAGGCGCCCTCTCTCATTTCAGGTGTCTCTCCTTTAGGTCCCTGGCCAACAAAGCATAGTGCGCACCTGCGTGCAGCAGCGGGGGGCTGGCCAGCGCATCGCCACAACTCTATGAAAAGGTAGTGCCCTGACGCAGCAGGGGCGCACAGGCGTACAGCAGCGGGTGGCCGGCGAGCGCGACGCCGGCCGCCTTGGCCAGCAGCGCGGTCATCGTGACGCCCTTGGGCTTCAGGCGCTTGTACAGCGCGTCGAACGCGTCCGTCGTGATCGTGTAGCTCACGCGGAACTCCGGGACCTGCGGCGTAGGGTAGGTCAGGGCTGGCAGCAGCATCGGCGTGGCGGTAACCCTACTCCTAAGCTTAGCCTCGGCCGTGCACGCGCTGTGGCGATGCACCACACATGACCGCAGTGACTCTGTGGCGCAGCAAACGTTTCAGCGCCTGCGGGGCCGCCAGAGGACATGGCAATGCGGCCAGGGTGTACGTCAAGCTCGGTATGCCAGGCGTCTGTGTCTTGGACACGTGACTGGCGATCGCACAGACCCTTGACATGTGGCTGGACGTATGCCAACTGTGTGCGCACTTGCCTGCTGCAGCATGGCTGTGCCGGCGCCAAAGCGGCAGAGGGCCGCATGCGAATGCATGCTGCTGCGCCTCACCACCCCGCACACAAATGCGCCGCACGGAGCTTTGGTGCTATGCCCGCTTCTGATATAGGCATCGCGCACCCCTGGCGCCCTTCGCCGCCTTCTGCTAAGCAGGGCTAGGGTATAGCTTAGGGCCGCACGCTGGCCGCGCACGCACCTTGAGGCTCTCCACCATGTTCCGCGAGACGGCCTGCTGCAGCGACGTGAACGGCACCGTCTTGCCGCGCAGCTCCGACACGGTCGTGCCCGCCGCTTTGGCCGCGGCGGCCACCGCGGGCGCGGGCGCGGGCGCGGGCGCGGGCGCGGCGGCCGGCGCGGCGGGCGCGGGCGCGGGCGGCGCGGGCGCCGCGGCGCCGCCTGCGCGCGCAGATCCGCCGCTGGGGTGAGCGTTGGAGAGGACGAGGTGGCTGACGCACCGGCGCCCGCCCGACATTTGTCTGCACACCAGCCGGAAACAGAGCCTGCTCTGCTGAAGAGGGGATATGTGGCACCACAAGCTTTTGTAAGCTAGGGCGCAGCGGGGGTGGTCCAAACGCGACACCATGGCGCTCAGCACTTGTTGCTCGGGGCGTGTCTGCACCGTTTGAGCAGAGAATCCTCAAACATGCTATGCCTGTCTGCTCCCACCGCTGTAGTGCGTGTTGCATACGCTGTCAAAGCCGCTGGTGGCACTGCAAGCTGAGCTTGAGAGAGATGCAGCCAAGCCACAAAGCCCCGTGCATCCTCCCGGCCACCCCTCCCACTATTTGTTTGTTGTCTAGGACGTAAGCGACCTGGTTGAACTCAGCCTGTTTGCAGTGCAATCAGTGCAAGCACATCCGCTCCCGCATCCCCACCACCACCAGCCAAGGGCGGTGCGCACCGCCGTTCTTCATCGCCTCGACGTCTGAGGCCGTGATCCGCCCGTTGGGCCCCGAGCCAGCCACCGTCTCCAAGCTGACGCCCAGGTCCTTGGCAAGCTTCTTCGCGTACGGCGTCGCGATGATGCGCCCGTCCGCGCGCTTGGCAGGCGCGGGCGCCGCAGCGGGCGGCGGGGGCGGCGGCGGCGGCGCTGCTGCCGCTGGCGCAGGCGCGGCCGGTGCGGGGGTGGCCGCAATAGCCCCCGCAGCGACTGGCTCAGCCTTCTTCTCCTGGCCACGCGGCGCAGCAGCCCCAACTGTTGCCGCTGTACGGCCTCTCGCCAGAGCACATACGGGGCAGACTGCAGGTGCACTTGCGGCAGGCGCTGCAGGCAGGGGGTATGCCAATGCCGCAGCGCGCTCGCACTAGGTGGCAATGCCCACCCCTCCCGCCCGCGGGGTGTCCCAGGCATGCCCACTAAACAGGCCAGGCAGCCGCGCACCTCCACCATGGGCAGCGTGGGCGCCGCGGGAGCGGCTGTGGCGCCGTTGGCCCCGGCCCCGCTGCCCCGCGACTTTGCGGCCTCCAGGTCGTCGGCCGTCTCCGCGACGTAGGCAATCGGCTCGCCCACGTTGGCCACGCCGCCCTCGGGGATCACGATGGCGCCCAGGATGCCCTCGCTGAAGGACTCGACGTCCATGTCCGCCTTGTCCGACTCCACCACCACCACCGACTCGCCCTTGGCCACCTTGTCGCCGGGGGCCTTCAGCCAGGAGACGATCTTGCCCTCGGTCATCGTGGAGCTGAGCGCAGGCATGAAGATCTCCTTGACCGCGCACATTGGCGCCGCGCGTGCGCCGCGCCGCGCCGCGGCCCTGCCGCGCTGCAGGCCCGCGGCATGGCCCACGAAGGGCGCTGCATGCAGCTGCGTGGCGGGCATGGTGCAGAGTGCCTGTGCTCTTCTACTGCGCGAATGGAGTTTGGATGGTGTCGCCCTGATTGCTCTGGTCCGCTCGTTACAAGGGCACTGCCGCCCTCAGGAGTTACACTCCATGCAAGCAGGGCCGGTGCCTGTCAGCACCGGCCTACAGCTCCAGCGGAGGCAGGACCGTGCGGCGTTCAGAGCATACATGCCATACGCATGCGCTCAGGCTTGCAACACAGCTGTATTTCATGATGACAGTACAGACCCCGCATTGCGCCTGAAATCCAGGTGCCACTGAAGCAGCACAAAAGGACGTGCCTGAGCCGGACTTCAAAGGTGTGCCACACGCTCAGCAAACCACAAGGCCTTGACAAGAGCGCACCCCCGCCTCAGATGCACTGCCTGGTAGCGCAGCGCGCCTGGGGGTGCCGGGCGTTGCCTCAGCTCAGGCGCCGCATGCCAGCGAGAGCGCATGCATGCATGCCCCTCTGCAGTCACTTCTGCAGACCCTGTTCCCCACCGTAAGCTCCCCGCTTCACCTCCAGGTGCAGGGGCAAGGTCAGCTGGCCCTAGGCTGTGTAGAGCCCCGCTGCTACCATTATGCGGCTCTGCGCATCGGAACGCCACCCCAGTGCACTGTGCACATCGTTACGCGCTGCGGCCGCCTGCAGCCCGGCTCGCTCCTCCTACAGAGGGAGCCGCTGACGAGTCCCGGCCGCGTCATCCCGCAATCTCGCCCGACTCAAGGCTGCGAAAGGCGCCGCCGTTCTCCGCCGGCGGCCCGTTGCTGACGCGGGGCGCGCCCAGGCCGGCCGGCACGGGCGCCTGCGCGGTGGCCTCGGAGCTGCCGCCCGCGGCCTTGCCCGGCCCGCTGGGCGCCGCACCAGTCGCTGCAGGCGCCCCCTTCCCGTCCTGCCCGTCCCGGCGCGGCTGCGCCTGGGGACCCACCGCCGGCGGGCCCGCAGGGCCAGCGTGCCCCGCGGTGCCCGGCGCGGCCGCGCCCGGCGCGCGCGCGGCCGCAGGCGCGCCGCCGCTGCTCGCGCCGGCCGCGCCGGCAGCGTGCACGTGGCCGCGCGCGCCCGCCGGCGCGCCGTTCGCGGGCGCTGGAGCGGAACCAAGCGCGGGGTCAGGCCGCGGGCGGGGCTGCGGCGCCGCGGCCGGCAGCCCCGCGGCATCAGCGTCGCGCTTTCTCGCCGGGGTCGCGCTCTGGTCAGAGCCCGTCGCCACCTGGCTGTGCTGCCCGGCAGGCGCTCCCAGCGCGCGCCTGGCCCCCGCGGCCGCCACCGCCCCCGCCGCCGGCTGACCCTGCCGAGCGCCGTGCTGCGCGGCCGCGCCCGTGGCGTGCGCGCCCGCCTGCGGCCCAGCGGGCCCGAGCGCGCCGGCAGCCAGGGGCACCCGCGGCCGACTGGGCGGGCCGACCTGATCGCGCAGGCTCCGCACGCTTCATCATGCTCTCGCACTGACCGGGATGTGCGATATCAACCGCCAGCCATGGGCGTCAGCCAGCTGTGGTGCTGAGCACCTTGGACTAGGAAACGTTCGGCCGCCCCTGCTGCGTGTGCAAGCACGGCGAGCCCGCTGCAAGCCCCAGCCGGCTGCTTGCCGGGCTGGCGCACCACCAAAGAAAATGAAATGAACGCTACCCCGTGCATGCAGCCTGCGGGGCAGACTGGGCCGCCGTCGTGCCGCACCTGGTGCGCAGCACTCGCTGGCGGCACAGCGGCTGCGCCGTGCGCGCGGTCGGGCCGGGCCTCCGCCCGCGCCGGCGCCGGCGCAGGCGCCGGCTGCGCCGGCGGCGCACGCCGCAGCGCATCTGGGGCACGGAGTGCGCCCGTCCGGCTCAGCTGCCGGCAAACATCAACAGCAGCAGGCAACTCACAGGCAGGGTCGCGGCACATGCCACGGGAATTCGCTGCCCGGCTCGCTTCCCTTGGCCGGGCGGCATCTTGCGTTGAGCAGGGCCAGTGCCTGACCAGGGCGCCAGCGCTGCAGCTGCAGCGCAGATAATCGCATTTACCGCACAAAGTGGAGTAAAGTGGTCCTGGCGGGTCGGCGCCCGTCCCGGCTCTGAAACAGACAACACGCCGTGCAACAGGCTGCTCAGACGCCCGTTCCCGGTCTGAGGCAGGGGGGCGCAAACAGCGCATTCCTTATGATGGCCCAGTTTTGGCTGCACCCGGCTCGGCCGGCAGCGTCCAGTCACGCTGGCTGCTGGGCGCAACGTCCCCGGCCCCGACCCACTTAAGCAAGGCGGCAGGCGTACCTGGGAGCGCCGACCCCGACGCGTCAAGCCCGGCCATGGCCCAGCGCGCTGCCCCCGTTGCACCCGAGCCGGGCCGGGGCCGCCCACACCTGGGGCGAGGGATGGCCTTGGCGCCGCCAGCCCGTTCGGCGCCTGGCCCGGCCCTGCCGCGGCCGCATCGCGCGCCGCGGCGGGCGGCGGCACGACCTTGCGCTCGTACATGTCCTGCAGGGCGCCGTTGAAAAGCGGTCAGGATTGCCCACACCGGCCGCGCGCAGCTGCTGAACGTGAGTGCACAGCCTTCTGCCCCAGCCACTTGCAACCCAGCACCGTGACGATGGGCAGCGAGCGCTGGAGAGCCGAGCAGAGCGTACCTGAATGTCGTCGCTGATCTGCTCCAGGGCCTCCAGCGGGACCGCCGGGTCCCTGAGCACGTGACGGTACCACGGCTGCCCGTCGCCCATCAGCGGCACCTGCGCGCTCGGCACGCGCGGCCGGTGGGTTGGCTCACCAAACACGACAGGACGATAGACATGACACCTCTCGAGCCCCACCCTGTCCACGCCCGCGCCAGCGGTGCACCATTGCGGCTCGGCGCGGCGGGCCGGGTCGACTGCAACGCGCGCGCCTCGCCGGTCAGGGTGGGCACAAAACGTCATCATGTCCGCTGGCATGGGCTCATGTTGCCTACCCTAAAAGCTCCATGTACCCTGTCCTAGCACGAAACCCTTGCCAGCAACAGGGCACGCGCCTGGCCGATCATGGTGGACTCCTTCAGCGTGGCCTGGATGGCGCCCAGCGCGACCCAGCGCAGGTCGTAGCGCAGGCAGTGCTGCGTGCGCTGCGTGCTGTCGTTCAGGAAGTTCCCGATGACCTGGCGCGCGCGCGGAAACCCTAATCACCCAAAAAGCCTCGTCAGCGCGCACACGCACTTGAGCTTGTGCGAGCACAACTTACAGGCAGCGCGGAAGGACCGCCAAGCAGGCACACGCCGTCGCTCGGCTTCTGCGAGCACACATAGCGGCGTGGCGCTGCGTGCCGATTCGCGCGGGCGCGCGCACATTGCCGTGCGGCCCGAACACGTGCTTGGCGCTGAAGGCGGCCCAGAAGGCGCCGACGCCGCCGCCCGCGCGGCCCAGCTCGGCCACCACGTGCGTCGCAAAATAGTGCGGGTGGTCGATGTTGAGCTGGAAGCCGAGCGCATACAGCAGCGCGCGCTCCGCGGTCAGCACGCCCTCGCGCAGCTCGTCGTGGAACCCCGGCTCGGCCAGCTGCGCCATCATCCTGGCGTCCTTCTTGTACCTGCGCGCGCGCGCGGCGCCGCGCTGTGTGTAGGGTTAGGGTTAAGGGTTATAGCCAGCCGCGCCATTATCCTGGCGTCCTTCTTGTACCTGCGCGCGCGCGGCCTCCGCCCCTCGGCGCGGCGCGGCGCGCCGCCGCTCCCCTCACCTGCTTGGCGTGTTCACGCCCCGCTCGCCGCACCGAGCTCGCCGCGCCCCGCCTGACCGCAGCCTGCCGCTGCCCTCTCCAATGCCTTGCGCCTACAGCGCACTCCATGAGCAGCAATCTCGCACGGGCTCCCGACGGCACGGGTGCGCTCATATCCAGCCCCTGCTCCACTTTGAGCATGCGATGCCGCCGCTCCCTGCTGCTCCCTGCGTTGGGATACGGCGCCCTGGGGCAGGCGGGGCGCGCCGGTAGGTGAAGATCTGGTGGATGACCTTGTCCAGGCGCTGCGGGTCGTCCTCGGCCTTGCCGGCCAGGTGCAGCGCGGCCGCGCCCAGAATGATCATGTCGTTGCGCTGCAGGCTCTTGACCGCAAAGTAGCGCCGGCAGAACATCACAGCCGTCACCCAGGCCGGCTTGTTCGACTTCTTGAACAGCTGCTGCCCTGCGCGCGGGCGGGCGCGCGGGCGTGGGCGGCGGGCCAGGGACAGGGATAGGGGTGGTCACTGCGCAGGCAGGCGCGGGGGCAGGGGCGCGTCCGCCCCAATGTGCAGGCATCCTACACGCGGAGGGCACAGGATGTCCTGACGCAGCAACAGCGCGCTCTCGAGCCGCACCTGTCTCGCGGATCATCTTAGCGAGCGAGCCGCACATTGCGCGCTCCTTCTTGGCCGGCATGCCCTGCCGGCGGCTCGGCGTGTCCCCCTCCAGCTCCTCCTGGGACAGCAGCGGCCACGGGCACGACGGGTGACTCCGAAAGCGGTTGGCTCCGGTGCCGGCCATCGCGCCGCCGGCGCCCTTGAGCATCTGCGCAAGCGGACGCCGCGTGCTGACGCAGACTTTGGGTTGGATTGACGGCGCGCGCAACAGCGCGCCACACAGGAGCTCGGCAGGCCGACCGGCGCGAAGTGAGAAAGCAGAAGTGCGGGCAGGAGGCTGCCTGGCGACAGAGCCCCTGCCGGAGCGGCGCCGCGAGCTTCGCACCGCGTGTGCTGGGCGCGCGCGGCACGGGAAGCGTCACGCTGCAAGCGCCATGCACGCGAGCGCGCCCGGCGCGCAGGAGCTGCCGGCGAGCAGGCTCCCACGTAAGACAGCGCCGCGTGTGGTCAGCCGCGCCGGGCGGCTGCGCGCCCGGCGCGGGAGGCTGCGCCGCCGAGTGCGCTCTGGCGCCCTGCATCGCAGACAGACCACCTTTGGGCGCCGTACGAGGCACTCTGGCAGTGCACGCCGCCGGAGCGCTGTCCGGCCCAGAGGCGCAGGCAGCCGGCGCCCCAGCGCGTGCGCAGCAGCGCAGCCCCTGTCCAGAGCCAGCAGCGCCCAGCGCTCGCTGGGTGGTTGCCTGGTTGGGCGCGCGCGTCGCGCGTGCGCGCGGGCCGGCCGCATCGGGCTGTGTTTGGGCAGGGACCGCAACACCCTTGCCCGCAGCAAGGCTGAAGCTGAGAGGACGGCAAGGGCGCCGACGGCCGTGGCGTGCTCACTGCGCACCAAGAGCAGACCCAGCCGGCGGCGGTGCGCGTACGCGCCACGCTAGCCCGCAACCGGACGGGATCCCTTTCAGACCTGCCTTGCAGCGCGCTCTGCTGTCACCGCCCTCACAGCCCACAGCGCAAGCCGCAAACGCTGCCGGCTGCTGCGCGCAGGGCCTCAAGTCTTGACAAGCCCGTGCTGTTCGCAAGCAGACGAGTCAGCAAAGAGGACAGGACTAGCCTGGGCCTGGAAAGGCAGCCAAGACGCTCTGCCCCCGCAGTGTGATGGGCCTTTGCAGGGTTTCTGCCTTGCAAGGCACACCCGCCTTTGTAAACAAAGTTTGTTTGCCCAGCTGCTGAGCACTGCTGCGAGCGCCGCAGGTAGGATGAATCGGGTGAGGCAGCTAGTGGCTCGAGGCGTGTGTGCGGCTGTGCGGCCCAGCCTTAGCGCGCAGCAGGCGTGCGCCTGTGCGCGACCTGCGGACCTGCACACGGGCGAGCTAGCCGTCTGGGCTGCCGCCAGCAGGCCGGCGTGTCCGGGGAGGGGCTTTGCTGCAGCCGCGGCCGTGCAGACGCGCGCCGCCGCGGCGAGCGGCGCCGCTGAGCTCGCCGCTGAGCCAGGGGCGCCGGGCGGGCACAGTGCGGCTGCGGCTCGCCCGAACAAGAACAGGAACCACGCGCGGCGGATGCTGCTGCGGCAGAAGCAGATTCGGGTGCGGCGCAACCTGCCTGGATAGGAGGCGCGCGTGTGCCTGGTCAAAGGCGGGACTATGCAAGGAGAGGGGATGTACATGCCTTTTATGACATGTTTCAGGAGGCGTCAAGGCGGTTTTGTGGTGCGGGCAAGTGAGTTCTTTGCGGCTGCATGCGCTTGGCTCGGCGCACCACCCCGTCAGTTGCCAGCCACGCGACGCAAGCTTCCTATTTCAACTGCTACAGCTGACAAGCTGTGCTGCGTCGCCTGTTCAGGATAACCATGCCAGGCGGAAGAAAGAGGAGGCCGCGGCGGCGGTGCGGCGGGAGCAGGAGCGGGTGAAACGCTGGCGGGCGGCCGCCCTGCGCACGCACGGCCCCCGGCAGCGCGCGCCCGCCGCGCCCGCCGCGCCTCCGGCCCCCGGGGCGCCGCCAGCCCCCGCGGCGCCGCCTGCACCCTCTGTCGACGGCACGTGGCTGACCTGAGCGGCGGTGGCTGCGGCGGCGGAGGGCTTTTGCTCCCTGCACGCACGCCCTGGCACGCGTGCGCAAGCGCCGGCTCCTGCAGCAGTTCCTGCTCTGCCTGCGTCCTCTGTAGCCGCTGAGAGCTTTTGTTGATTGAGCAGCAGCAGAGAGCTGCGCGGTGGCTGCTCAGTGCTGGCGCCCTGGTCCATGATGCAGTCACTCAGTCTGCAGCAGTGGCTGGCAACGTATGCTTTGCATGTACTCCTGCAAGCGTGGCGTGGGCAGGAGCGTCGATGCAGGGGCTAGTGCATGAGAGCGCCCTGCTTTTGCTGGGGCAGCCTTGCTGGCAGGGTGATGCCAAGCGAGGCATATCTCGTGGGGGTGTGTGCTGGAAACGCAGCAAGCTCATTGCACCATTGTAGGCATGCAGGCAGGGAGGCAGGGAAGCTGACTGCAGAGGCAAAGGCGTTCTTGCCACCACAGTAGATGGTGCCTGTGGGTTGCATGCCACTCCTGCGCTCGCTGAAGTGGCTTTGCTGGCAATGCTCGGCGCTTGGCAGTGTCAGTAAAAGCGGTATGCATTGCCAACCACCCAGCTAGTCAATGCAAGACTTTGCTTTATGAGTACATTTAGGATGAGCCGCTCACCTTTCAACATACATCCATCAACCTAATCGGACGCCACAGCCCCTGACATGCGCTCCTGCTGGGCATGCGCCTGTCCATGTGCTATCACGTGCGCTGTCAATGTGCGCTTTGCGTGGGGCGTGCGCTCGCAATGACGACACGCGTCAGCTGCACTTCTCGGACTGCCATAAGCCCACGCGTGTAGTGATAGTGCGTGTTTATGCAAAGAGCAGAGGAGTGCATCGTTCCTAGCACACTCGACTGACGTGCGGCACATGACACGGGGCCGCCCTTCGCGCAGGAACAGCCGACTGAATCAACCGTTCCTGCGCTTAGGGCGGCCCCGCGTTATCTCCCGTGTGCTGCGGAGTGTGCCAGGAGCGATGCACTCCTCTACTCAATTCTAAAAGCAAGCACGCCCAAGGTCACCATACGCATGGGCTTCTGAACGTCCGAAGAATGCAGCTGCCGCGTGTCTACGCTACGAGCGCGCGTCCCATACAACAATGCGCACATTGACAGCGCACGCGAGAGAGTGACAGCGCACGCAAGAGAGTGATCGTCCTGCACATGCGAACAAAGCGTAAGCGTGAAGTGCATGACACCTGCCCACCTTCCACTTGCGGACCTACACACTTGCACGCGGGAAACCGCCGCATCCTGGCAGCACTGAGCTATGCACACGTTGCGTTACGTGGACAAACAGCTTCGAAGTCTGCCCGAGAGGCAAGCTGTCAGCACATTCACATCTGTCACCTTCATTGAAGGCTGTTCCAGCGCAGACTGCGCTCTGCTGTGCAGAGTGGGGATCTATCCTGTCACCGTGTGATCCTCCCCTGCCCTTCACCCTAGCTTTTCAAGTGTGTCTGCGCAGGCGACAGAACCAGCTGCCTCCTGCGGCCTCAGGCAGCAAAAGCCGCCTGACTACTTGTCAGCGAATCCAGGCCAGTCGGCTATTAAAGCATGACAGTGGGCGAGGCTACAGCGGGGGACGCGGCTGATACAAGCACCCTCGCGCATATCGCACAGGGCCAGCTCGAGGTCGCTGATGTACCAACATCGCCAGCAGAGTCCATTGGCATCCAGCCGCGTGCCGTGCTTGATGACATCTACAATGCGGTGCGCGCAAGCCCCGGAGCTGCCCGCTGCGCAGCAGTATTCTGCAAGAGGAGGTGCGCAAGGACATGCATACCCGCGTTTCTACACACGAGCTGCGAGTGAGTGGGTCAGCTCGTGCAGGTCGCGGAGTACTGTGCGCAAGGCTTTGACGCCTTCGACAGGTGCCTGATTTATCGAGTGTCAGTGTCAGACCTCCTGATAAGCCTGTCACTCTGTCTGCTTTGGAAGTTAAGTCTTGTGCTTGTGCGTGCGCAAGCAGGCACACTGTGAAGCGGGTCTGGTGCTGCAAGTGCCTGGCTGCCCCTCCCCTGTTGTTGCACACATCACTGCTATTTGCATGTGTCCTTGTGCTGCTGCAGGAGACTTCTGATGCTCGCCGGTGCAGAAGAGGAGGCAGGCGCGCTAATGCAGGTGCGCACGCACTTGCTGCAGCAGCAGCCTGCACTTGCCCTCCCTCTCCGTAAGAGTCGGCGATGAAGTGACACTGGGTCAGGCAGCGCTGCCTTGTCAGACATTGGTGCACGTCAGCATTGAGGCGCTGGCAGTCCGTGCAAACGCCTCCGACCTCTGTGTCACTGACTGGCAGTGCTCCCCAGCCGCAGCTCTCCAGGTGCCGGCACCCCGTGCGATTCTGCAGCCGCGTCGCCGTGCCGGGCGCGCAGGCCTCGGCGGCGCTGCACGCGCAGCTGCAGGCGCGCCTCGCGCGGCGGCTGGCCGCGTTCGAGACCGCCGCGCTTGCGAGCAGCCTGCACGTGCCCGTGGGCCTGCTGCTGCCGGGGGCGGCGCCGGCGGAGCCCTCGCCGGCAGACCCTGCGGCGGAGGCGGCGGTGGACGCGGAGCTGGCCGCACTGGCGGCCGACCTCAGCCAGGTCCCTGCCCTACCAAGACCAGCCTGCCGGGCTCTGCCGATGCAACGCATCTGCCTCCGGGGCTCTGCCATGCCAGTCAACGTGTGTGGGAACAGGCAAGCACAGCAGGGCTGGTCAACCATAGCTGTCGAGCCTGCGACCTTGCTCGTGTGAGGTTGCTTGAGGAGGGCAATCCCTGTTCCTGCGTTGTTGATGGCGTGCGGCCCTGCAGACGCGCGCCGCGGCGCGCGCGCTGGAGGCGGAGCTGGCATCGCTGGGGCGCGAGCTGGCGGCGAGCGGTGCGAGCAGCATCAGAGGGAGCACCAATGGAGGCCCTCCCTGCTTTACGCAAAGGGGCGCCTGCGCTGGCTGGCGCAGATGGGGGGTGCTCTTTGCATGCTCGGTCGCTAAGGTGTGTGCAAGATCATGATGCCCCCATCTGCATGTCCTGGCGCGTGCATGTGATGCATGTCAAGGGCGGGCGGCCGCTCGGGGACGGCTCCGCCTCTGCTTTCAGGCGTGTTATCCGCATGTGCGGCACAGGAGATGCGCGGCCGCTGGCGGCCGTCGGCGCGGCGGCGGCGGCGGGCGCGGGCGGCAAGGAGAACCTTGCGGAGGACGCCGCCGTGGTGCAGGTGCGCCGGCCGGCCCGACTGCCAGCCGGCTGGTGGGTCAGCCCTGCCGGGCACCGCCTGTGCTGATAAGCCTAGCATGCGAACAGTGGCTGCCAGCATTGCGCATGCGTGAGCTCAAGCCGTGCATGGGCCCAGGCCGAGAATGGGCTGCCTCAGCCATGCTGACTGCTCGCTGCACGCCGCCGCTACGGGTTTCATTTGCCTGCTGTGAACCTGCTGACCCCTGCATTGACAGCAGCTCCGTGTTTCGCCGACCGCCTGGGTGCGCTCGCAGGCGCGCGCTCGGCAGCTGGCAGCGCTGCTGCAGCGCGCCGCCGAGGCGCAGGCCGCGCGGCGGTGCTCTGCCTCGTCCGCGCCTCCGGCAGGCGACCGTGCGCCGCAGGCCTGCCAGCGAGACTGCGCCAGCCTGCTCGTTTGCAGCACTGCATGCAAAAACCTCACTACAGCGTTCTGCCTGTCCCACAGCAGTGACGCGCCCCCCGGCGCCCGCGGTCGCCCAGCGCACACGGTGAGCGTCCGGGATGTGCACAGGCATGGCCATGCAGGCATGCGTTGAGAGCAGACGGGTGCTGACAGCCACTCTCTGCTAGTCCCTGACGGTCAGGATATAGTCAGGTTAGGGTAACCTCACCCTATCAGGGCCTGATAACTCCGCGGCGCGCAGCGACGGCGCGCACGGAGAAGGCGTTCCTGCAGCGCCAGGCGGCCACCAGCGGCGCGTCGGCCGCAGACCTGCGGACCGTCCTGACCCTGCTGCAGCCGTGACCGCGGGTGCCTGCTCGTGGCATGCTGGGCCAGCCTGGCTGCGCCGGCCCTGCTCGGCGTGAACGCCCTGCTGTCGCCCTGCCGCGGGGGCCGCTCGGCGGAGTGTGCCAGCAGCAGAGCCTGCGCGGTGTCTGTACCCAGCTGTAGCCCTGCTGTCTGCTTTGATATGAACGCTGGCTGCTGCGGAGTGCACGGCGCGCTTGCCCAGCCGCAGCCGAGACAAGTTGGCCCAGCCGGCCCAGCCGGCCCAGAGCGTACTAGCTGCGGCAGACCTGCGCGGCCTCCTGAGCAGCAAGCTTGCTTGAACTGCATCCTGCGCTGTTGCTGTTGCGGCCGGTGCACTGTGAAGGCTGCCACCTGCCTGCACAGGATCCCTACGAAGTAAGCACAGGGACTCCAGTGTCAAGCTAATTTGTTGGCACTTGTGCCCTGCCCGGAGCTGGCAAAGGTCAGCCACAGGAGGCAGTTGGAGTGCAGTCAGCACACAGGAACCACGCCTGGGACCAGCCGCACTTGTACCAACTTAGTATTAGTAATAAACGTCGTCTGGTAACCAGCCAGGGCAGAGTGCGGTTGGCACTCGATGCCTTTGCAGCAACAGGGTTGGCAGCACGGCCTTGCTGCGTACACGTGCAGAGAGGCTTACCGCTGCGGGCATGCATGGGCGCGCTCTGGGCCTGTGGACACGTTCGCAGCAGGTAGTGGTGCAGCGCGGTCTGGTGCAGCCTCAAATTGTGTCTGTGTGGTTGGTGAGTGGTGCGTGGCCGCCGCAGGAGTCGTACACGGCGTGCGACACCACAAACAACTCCGAGGTTCAGGGCCTGCTGTACGGCCACAAGACGGGCGGCTTCCACGGTGCGCGCGGGGCAGTGCAGTTCTGCTGCCGGCGGCCAATGCAAGGAGCCACCGCACTGCCGGGGAACATCACCGCACAGAGTGTCTGCTGTTTATAAAGCAGCAAACGCAGCCACACCCTAAAGGGTGTGACCAAACTGAGGCCCACTTTTTTGAGTGCCCAGTCTTGAAGCGATGCCAGTGGGTGGACGCCCGCAGCAGGCAGCGGGAGTGCGAGCGAGGCGCGCCGACGCGGGGCTGGCTGCACGCGCACGAGGGAGCTGCTGAGGGGCAAAGGGCTTCCCTTGCGAGGGCTGCCTGGCCCGCTGGCCAGGGCCGTCGCACACCTGCCCTGGCAGGTCCTGCTGGCAGCCTGCGAGGATCGGCCGGTTTGCTCCGGCCCGGCGGGCTGTTCCTCAGCCCAGCCCGGGGGCCGGCCCGCGGTGGCTTCGGACGGCCCCTGGCGCAAGGGGAGCTCCGCCTCTCCGTCGGGCCATCCCCGCGATGTTGACCCGAGGGTGAGCACACGGAGGCCCCCGTGACACCTGACTGTTTGATTCTGCACCGCGCCCCCAGGGCGCCCCGGCGCGGTGGGTTCCGCCGGCGGGGGCCCTGAGCGCGGCCCGAGGCGCGGGGCTGCCGCCGCGGCGTCGGTTGGCTGCGTGGCGCGCGCGGCAGCCTTTTTGGTGGCTCCGCGCCGCCGGCCCCTCTCATCCCTTCCCGCCTTCCCAGGCCTGCGGGGCGTGCGCACCAGCCAACAACACAGCGCGTCCTGTCCGCTGTTGGGCTTCTGCGTCATCCTGCGGTGGCGCGCGGCGGGGTCCGCCTGCGACACGCCCCAGGCTGCGGTGTTGCACTGCCAGGTGTGTGTGTGGGGCGCCTCGAGCGCGCCGTGTGCGCACGCATGGCCACAGCAGTGTCACAGCAGACGCGCGGGAAGCTGCTGCGGTGACGTCTGCGCGCGCCGCGCGGGCTCAGCTCGCTCTTGCGCTGGCCGCCTCGCGCGCAGAGCGCCGCCGTCGGCCTGTGCAGGCCTGGCCGCGCGCAGGACGCAGGATCTGGCGCGGCGCGACGCCGCGAGGAGTTGACGCCGCTGCGGGCACGGCTCTGGCCAGCGCAGCGGGGCTGGTGTGCTGGGCCTGAGGGCTTGAGGGTGTGCTGTGCGGCGCGCGCAGGCTGGCGCGGCCGGGCATGTGGCGGTGCTGACGCCGCTGCAGCCGGGCGAAGCGCGCCCCGGCGGCAGTGGCAGGGGCGCGCGCGGCATGTGTGCCGTGCCTGCGGACCCCGCCTGCGTGCGCCCCGCGCCGCCGCTGCGTGCACGGCCCGCCGCTGCCCGAGCCCGGCCGCCTGCCAGTGGCCTGCAGGCGGCGTGAGCGCTCGGGTGACGGGCTGCTCGTCTTGCGCTGGGCGCGAAGCTCGCGTCTGCGTCTGACCGTGCTTCCTGCTGAGGTGGCACGGCATGACTGCAGGGGACATGATGTTGACAGCACTGAACGTGTTGACAGCTCTCAACATGTTGACAGCACTCATCATGTTGACAGCACTCGAGGTGTTGACAGCACTCGTCTCAGCCCAACAACCAATGGGCGACTCTGACGAGCCCCGCACGCTGTTGACAGGCGAGCGCGCCCGCGTCGCCCGCGGGCATGGCCGCGGACGCCAGCGACGGCGAGGACGGCGGCGCGGCGGAGCGCGCGCGCGCCTCGCGGGGCGCCGGGCCCTCTGGCCGGTGCGCGGCTTTGTGGCGAGCTCGGCGGCGCGCTTATGTTTTCTATACGCAGTCAGCCTGCCAGTTGCACAACACACAACAGAGCGTGCTTGGGCACAGCAAGCAGGTCTTATGAGATAGGCGCTGTTGCGCCGGGCCCGTGTGGCCCACGCTTGGCAGCGCAAGCGCGCGTCGAGCCTGTCTGCAGGCGGCCGAGCGGCGCGAGCATGACGTTGAGGGAGCCGCAGCGAGCGGCCGGCAAGCGCCGCGGCCGCGGCCGGCGGGCGCCGCGGCGGGCGCCGACGGCGCGGCGGCGCGCGCGCAGGGGCGCGGCCGGCGAGCGGCGCGCGGCGCCGCAGCTGCTGGAGGAGCTGGGCTGCCGGCCGTTCCAGGCGGACGCGGTGGACGGCAAGCCGATGATGGAGATGGTGGCGGGCAGCGGGCGCTGGTTCCAGGCGCAGGTGGTCACGGAGGCGCCGGCGGAGCTGGAGGTCCTGTTTCCATGTGCGCGCCCGGCCTTGTACAGCCGCGAGCAGCAGGGCTGCACGCAGCGGGTCGCGGAGGCGGGGCGGGGCTGGGAGGCTGTGCGGCGAGTGCGCTGGCAGCGGCTCCCTGTGCGCGCGTGTGTGAGCTGGGAGGGGCGCCCTGTGCGCGTGTGTGATTGGGGAGGGCTCCCTTTGTGCGCGTGTGATGTTTCGTCGCAAACGTGTGAGAGCATGGATATGGTGTCGGGCCTGTTTCTGTACATGGGCGGCTGCTGTCAGCGTGCTGCGTGGAGCGGCGCTGAGCGGATGCAGAGGCACCCCTGTCGAGGCGCGGGGTTGCGACCGGGGGCCAGGCATGCGGCGAGGTTACTGCCGCGCGTGGTGGCAGGGGTCTAAGCAGCGGCGGCAAGCTGGGGCAAGCTGGGGAGGTTGGTCTGCTCGCCGCCGCCGCAGCGGGCAGCGCCTGACCAGGGGTGCCGCGCGCGCGCAGCCACGCGGAAGGGCGTCGCGGCGACCCAGGAGTGGGTGGACCGCCGCAGCAGCCGCTTCTGGCGCGGCTCGCTGGACAACGCGGTCTGGAAGTACCTGGGCGCGGGCGCCTGGGCGCCGCGCAAGCGGCCCAAGCCCGGCGGCCGGCCGCGCGCCGCGCCGCCCGCGCGCTCGCGCACGCGCCTGGCCGGTCCGCGCGGCGCGGCGCTGCACCTCGATGGTGCGGGCCGTCGCGCGCGTCACTGCATGCGGTGGTGAGAGTGTTTGCCTGAGCCGCTGCGCCTTCAGCAACTGCTCGGCAGCATGACAGCAAGCCTGCCTGTGAGTGGGGTTGTCGGGTTGACCGAGCGCGCTTGGGCGCAGATGACACCACATGCGGCACTGGCACCGCCACCGGTGCGTCGATGGACATCGACTCGGGCGACATCTCGCCGCCTGCGCAGCCGCCTGCGCCCCGGCGCACCCCCGCGCCCGGCGACCGCGCAGAAGCAGACGCGCCTGGTGCGGCGCGGGCGGCCGAAGCGGGTGCCGCCCTCGAGGCGCGCGCCGCCGCAGCGGAGGGCAGCGCGAGCGGCGGAGACGGCAGCGGCGGGAGCGGCGGCGGCGGCGGCAGCGGGCGGGGCGCGACGCATTCCAACACCGGCATGGTCGACGCGGCCGGCGGCGGCGGCAGCACCAAGTCGCCGGTCGAAGAGGCCCTGGTGCGGGGCCCTGGCCTGCGCTCGGCGTGGCAGCCGGCCCGGCTGCTGTGGTGGGGGTGGCACCTGGGGCGTGGGCGGCTGGGCGCATGCGCGGGTGGAAGGCGGGGCGGCGGGGTGGGGTGCGGCGCGATGCACTGAATCAGTGCTGCTTGTTGCAGTAATATAAAAAAGGAGCGGCATGTCAGTGTAGTCACGCATGCAGCCGTTGCCTCCTGGCGATGCGCTGCAGTCGCGAGAGAGCATGTTGGCGGCGCCGAATGGCGGGAGGGCAAATCGTGTTTCACCAGCCGTGTTTGTGTAGGCCTGCTGTGACGAAGACGCGCCCTTTGTACGCTCCGAGCTGACTCTGGTGCGGCTGCCCTGGTAGGAGGACGCGGGCGCGGAGCCCGAGGCGGAGCGCGACCCGCTGGCGGAGTGGTTCCGCGGGCACTTTGCGCTGCTGGACGCGCGCGGGCTGCTGGGCGCGCCCGTGGCCGGCGCCTCGCCGGAAGCGGGCGCGCTGCCGGTGCCCGCAGCGCCGCCGGCCGCGGGGATTGTTGGGGCCGGGGGTGCTGCAGGGTTTGTAACCGCCGCGGCCGCGGGCTCCGGCACCCTGCCCGACACGGGCGCTGGAGAGGCGGCGGGCGTCGCGGCAGCCGCAGGCCCCAAATCTAAGCTAGGGCACAGGGTCAAGCCGCGCCGCGACTACGACCTGAACCGCTGCCGCGAGGCGCCCCCGCGGCGGCGCGAGTTGCACCTCAACGCGGCGCGCGGCGGCCGGGTCGCGTCGGCCGGGGGCGTCTCCGCTGCCTCCCTGCGCGCGCACGGCGCGCAGGGCCAGCCTGACGGCGGCCGGCTCCAGGGGGCCTGCCCCAGCGGTGGCGCAGAGCTCGCAAGGCCCGGCCAGGCGACAGCTGCAGCCGGCGCAGCCGGCTTGGCCCCGTGCGGCACAGGGAGCGCTGCGCTGGGCCAGCCCCGCGATGGCAGGGCGGACGGCGGCCGCGAGCGCGGAGACGCGCCTGTGGCAGCGAGGCGGGCGGCCGGAGGCGGCCTGGCCGGCGCGCAGCTGAGCGCAGGCGATGGCATCGCCGGCGCCGCCGGCCGCGCTGTCCCTGACCCTGGCGCACCCGCGCCCGCCTGCAGCGCGCCGCCACGCTGCTCACTGCCTGACTGGACCGAGTCAGACGATGACGCGGGCGGCGGCGGCGGCGGCGGCGGCGGAGGCGGCAAAGGCAGTGGCGGCAACTGCCTCGGCGGCGGCGGCGGCGGTGGCGGCGGCGGCGACCGGGGCGAAGCGGGCGGTGCGGCAGTCAAAAGCGGCGCGGGCGATGGCAGGGCGGGCGAGGCGCACCAGCGGCAGCGCGTCAGCTCGCGCGAGATACACGTGCGCTCAACGTCCTCAACGCCCTTCGCCTGTTTAATTTTGCGCGCTCAGAGCTTTGGTAAGCGTTGCAAGTGCAGCTTTTGTGTTGGCGCTTCTTGACGCACACGCCCACTGGGCATTGGCTGTGCGACAGGCGTTTCCTGCCACCCTTATTCCTCAGCTCAAGCCATGGCCTGATGGGGACGCCTGCGCTGCGCGCAGAACCTGCTGCAGGCGCAGTGCGGCTGGCAGGAGGACCGGCGCGGCCGGCCGGAGCGCGCCGGGCCCGTCAGCCACAAGCGCCCCGGCTCCGCGTCGGCCTCGCCCGCGCCCAACGACTCCGACTTCTCGGCGCGCAGCTCGCTCAGCCTGTCTGAGCACGCGCGCAGCGGGGCCGCGCCGCCGCGCCCCGCCGCGGGCGGCGCCGCTGCCGATGCCGGCCGCGGCGGCGCGGCGCTGATGCCGCCGCCGCCGGCCGACCCGCGCGCCCTGCACGCGCACCTGCAGCCCGCCGATGGCGCGGGCCGGCCCAGGCTGGAGCAGCGCGGCAGCGGTGACGGGCCGAACGCAAGGCGCAGCGCCAAGGCCGCTGCGTGGGGGCCGGGGCGCGCCGGGGCGGCCCCGCGCGAGCCCGCCCCGGGCGCCAAGGCGCCGCCCGCGCGCCAGCCGCGGCCGCCGGGCGAGCTTGCGCTAAAGCCCTCCCAGGGCGCGCCCACCCCCTTTGCGGCGGCGGAGCGACCCGGCGGCGCCGGCGGCGCGCCGCCGCCGGCCCCGCACGCACGCCCGCGGCCGCCAGACATGGCGCTCGCTCCCGCGCACGCCCCGGGCGCGGGCCAGGCGCCGGCTGCCGCGCACGGCGCTTCGCGCCCGGCGGGCGCGAGCAGCCGGCCCGGCGGTGGCCTGGGCGGAAAACGCGTGTCCGCCAGCGGCAGCGGCGGCTGCCCCGGGGCGCCCGCGGGCGCGGCGCCCAGGCGGCCTGCCAACAGCGCGGTGCTCATGCCCACTGACTGCTTCGAGGCGTTTGGGCCGCCGCCCTGGGGCGGCGGTCGCGGCCCGCACTAGTCCCGGGGCGCCTGCGCCCGCGCCCGCGCGGCCGGCCCGAGCCGCTGCGCGTCCCCCGATGCGAACGCCGCTCGGCGCGGCTGGTCGCAGCCGAGCGATACAGCCGCGGCCCAGCTGGTCGCTGGCGGGTGGGGAAGGGAGTGGGGTTTGCTGCTTAGGACAGGTTGCGAGCTACGCCCCGCCTGGTGCATGTGCTGCGCCTGGTGCACGCATGCTGCGTGCGAGCGCATGGGCCGACCCTGTCAGCATGGGCGCAGTCTGTGCTGATGCCGACCCGTTCCCTAACCGCAACATGATGCGATGCCTGCCGGTGGGCTGTGCTCGCAAAGAGTCGCGCGGCGTCAGTTGTGCGGGTCGGCAGGGTCTGTCCATGTCGCGCGCGGGGTGCTTGCACTGCTTCGGCTGAGGGAGTCCTGTGTCGGTGTCAGCGTGTGGGGAGGAGGGGACGGGCGGAACGTACAAACCCTCTGGTGCTCCCATCAACGCTGTGTCGCCTGCCTGACAAGCCAAACCTGTCATGTGTGGGGAGGGCCTGTGAGCAGTGTCTGGGGAGCGTGCAAGCCTGCGCCCCGGTCTGCAACCTGTTTTTGTGAGGACCGTGCTGTGGCACGCCGCTGTGTTGAGTAGGGGAGCAGCGGGAACAGACGGAGCCGCTTGCGCACAGCGTTGCTGCAGCCGCTCTGCTTGCCTAGCGCGCGCGCAGCAGCATGCTATGACACCAGCCCTGTTTTTGACTGAAAGCAGTGTAACACGCTGAAACATCAGACAGCTATATTGCTCACCGCGTGCACAGTGGCGCTGGTGCTTCACTCTGACTGTCATTGCTGGGTGACGGAGATGTGCAGCAGCCGTGCGCCACCTCAGGAAATTCACATGGAGGTTTCCGTGATGGAAACACAGGTGCGAGTTCACCTCTGCAGACTAAACGCTAGTCGATGGGAGCTGGCGTCACACTCCAGTGCTGCCATGTGACGCCAGGCGCGCAGGCAGCATGCGCCCGAAGCCTGGCGGCCAGCTCCGACCGGCATAGCAATCGCCACACGCACACAGAAGCGAATCAGGCAAGTTGCATGGAAAGGAGCGGACAGCAACGCATGTCAGGGGCGATCCAGCATAGCGCGTCCGCCGCCTTTGCCCATGGCTCGGCCCCAGCGCCACCCAAAACATCTGTTCATGTCGTCACTGTGCTTTTCGCGCGCAGCCGCACACATGCTTCCAACGCATGCCACACCTCACTGCTCCCTCCTCCCGCTCCTTCCCTCCTCCACAGGGATTGCCCACCAGACCTGCCCCTTCCCCGCACCGCCGCGCCTGGCTGCGCCTCCCGCCCAGGCTGCCGCCCCAGATATAAGCACCGGCCATACCGGCCTGCAATGCGCGGGCAGACCGCCACGTCACGACATGCAAATCACGCGTCCTGTGTGACCTGGCATCAACCAGTCTCCCCCCGCCTCCCGCCCTAGGCAATGATGCGACCCATCCCCTTCTTGCACAACGCGCGCATGTGTTTGCAGAGCTTGCGGCGGCCGTCACGACACTGCAAGCGCTCTGTGCCCAGAGCTGCTGCTCTTCGGTCCCGGCTAGAGGAAGCCCAGCCTCCTATAGGGTAATAGGGTAACCCTAGCCTAACCCTATACCCTCCTGCGTCCCGCAACGCGCTGCCGCCGCGGCGCCCGCCCTTCCCGCCGGGTGCGCCGCGCGGGCCCCCGCACCCGCCGCTCAAAGCCCCTTCCGCAAAGGCGCTGGCAGCCTGCCCAGGCCTCGCGCAGCAGCCACCGTCATGTGAGCGGCGCAGGACGGCCAGGGGCCCCCGGCGTGCCGACCACGTACGGGCCCTGCACCTCGGGCGCAGCCCCCGCGCTCACGACACGCTGCAGCCGCAGCAGCCGCCCTTCTTGGCGCCCGCCTCGCGCGGCGCGGCGCCCTCGCCCTCGCCGCCCGCCGTCGCGAACGGGCTCGGCGGCGACAGCGCAGACAGGTCCCTGCCAGCGTCTGTCGTGCCGCCCGCGGCGCCGGGCGCGGGAGCGCCGCCGGCAGTGGCGCCCGGCGCCGCCCCGGGCATGCCCTGCGCCGCCGGGTCGCCGCCGGCCTGCAGCGGCGCGCCGCCGCCGCCCGCCGCCATGGGGGCGACGTGCGTGGGCACGCCGGCGGCGGCGTCCGTCGGCGCGGCGTTGACCGCGAGGCTGCTCACTCCGCCGCCGGCCGCAGGCAGCAGCTCAGGCAGCCGGGCGCTCGGTCCGTCTTGCTCCCCAGCGGACGCCCCGCCGGCGGCGCCGCCGACGCCGGAGCCTGCTTCAGCGCCTGCGGGACGCACGGGCAGCACCTTACCTCGTAATCATGATGTGCTCACCTGGTCGCGTTGGCGGACGCCCACTGATACTGGCCTTGCGCCCCGGGTGACAACGCGGGCCCCAAGCAGGCAGGCCCCCTATGCGGTGCCGTGCTGCAGCAAGCACGGCGCAGCAGCACTGAGACAAAGCACAGGCAACAAGGGCTGCGCTTGCAAATAGCGGCCCGCCGGGTGGCGCAGCAAGGCATCGCTGGGGGCCCTCCACCCGGCGCGAGCACTGCCTAGCAGCCGGGTGCGCCAGGCAGCAGGCCGGTTGCAGGCAGGGCTCCCGCGGCGAGGCGCCCACGGGCGCAACGCAGCAGCTGGCACGCAGGCGGCCACGCGCGCGCTGTACCTCTGGTACTGGACACAGTCACCACGGCACCCTACCCTAATTTCTAATGGACCTGGCACACGGGGTGGCGCGTGCGCGCTGTACCTCCGGTGCTCGGGACAGTCACCTCATGCGCGGGCGCCGCCGCCGCGTGCGCCACAGCCGGAGCGCCGTGCTCGGCTTCAGCCTGGCGCGCGCGGCCCGGGCGTGGTCAGGCGCCCAGCCGGTCTGCAGCTGAGCGCGGTGCGTGCACTGGCAGTGGCTGTGGGCTTGCGATCAGCAGGCGTGGGACACCAAGCCGCTGCACTGCACTGCCTTGCAGACTGCCCGCCAGAGCGTTCACTCACCGTGCATGCAACAAGCAGGGACGGCCGCAGCGCACGGTGTTCTGTTGTTGAGTGTCAGATGCTGGGCTGGAACTATTGGCGTGCCTCACCAGGTATGGAGCAACTTGGCCTCCCTTGCAGCATTTGCTCCTAAGCAACCCTAGCAGTTCGCCTCATCATGATTCAGGGCTTCTGGACGCCCGCGCCCCGAGCAGGCGCGGCGCCGCACCTCCTCCTTGATGGCGGCGATCTCAGGCTCGCCCGCGCGGGCCGGCTGCGCCTCGCCTGCAGCATGCGCCGCATGGGGCGCCGCGACGGGCGCGAGGTGGTCGGCGTCGCCGCCCTCCGACGCGGAGACATACTCGTCGCCCGCGGTCTCCGTGGCCGCGGGCGCCGGCGACGGCGCAGCGTCATGCCACTTCTCGCCTGCGCGCAGAGCAGCGCTCAAGTGCCAAAACAGGCGCAGGCTGGTGTTTTGCAAGGCATGGGACTGGGGGCATGAAAGCAGGGAATCCTGGGTGCGGCCGTCAGGGTGTACGCTGCGCAGCACGCAGGACGCTGTCCGCTGACGGACTGTGTCCTGTGGTGGTGCTGCCAGCAGTGTTGCCGAGAGTGCTGGCAGAGAAACGGAGCGGCCCACAGCTCATTGTGATCGAGAGCCAGCCCTTTCCAGGGTGCATGCAGTTTGATGCAGTAAAGCTTGCTGTTTTAAAGGACATGCAGGAGCCCTAGGTCCCCACCGGCGTGGTGATCGGCGCCGTGCGCGGCAGCCGCCGCCGGCGCGAGCGCGCCAGGCACCTCGCCCGCGTGCTGGGTCTGCAGCACGTGCTCGGCCGGCAGGCCCACTTCTTGGTTGTGGCCGCCGGCGTGATTGTGGATGCCGGCGCCGCCCTCCGCCAGCTCGGCCTCGCGCACAGGGTCCTCGTAGATGGTGGCCGGGGCGCCCGCGGCCGCCGGCGCGGCGGCCTCATGTCCCATGCCATGCTTGGCGGGCTCCAGCGCGAGCGCCGGCGCGGCGGCCAGGTGCCGCTGCTCGGCGGCGGCGGGCGGCGCGCCGACCAGCCAGCTCTCGGCGTCCTGACCAGCAGGCGCGGAGCTGTCAGGAACAGCAGCTATATAACACCATGCAAGGAACACTGCCAGGGCTGGTGGGTTACAGGTCTCAGCCACGGCCGCCGGTACACCAAGCAAATGCCGCAGCCCTGGAAGCGCAAGCGCTGCGGGGTGCGAGGGGGCCCGCGCGTGCCTGCGGCGCGGCCTCGTCGGCCTCCGGCACGGCCGGCAGCAGCGCGGCGGGCGGCGCGGCGGGCGGCGCGGCGGCCGCCTTGTCGGCCACGGGCTGGTCGGCGGCGGGCTCGGCCGTCGGCGCCGCCGGCAGCATGGCGCAGCACGTCAGCAGGCTGTCGGGTGCCGCCGGCGCCAGCGCCGCGGGCTCCTCTGGGGCGGGCGCGAACACGGCCTCCACCTCTTCGGCCACGGCTGAGGGCGTTGCGCCGACGGTCAGGCCATGGGCGCCCTCCGCGCCCGCCGCCGCGCCCGCCGCCGCGGCGGCGCCCTCCGCTGCGTGCGTGTGCACATGCGCGGCCAGCTCGGCCGACGCCTCATCCTCCGGAGCGCCCACGATGACAACCTCAGCCTCCTGGGCGTCGGCTGCGGGCTCCGCGAGATGGGCGGCGTTGTGGGCGGGCGCAGGGGCCACGTCCGCAGGCTCCGCGCCGGCCGCGGCGTCGGCGGCACACACGGCGCTCTCGACGGGCAGGGGCTTGGCATCGAGCGCGGCGCCGGAGGCGCGTGCAGCAATGTCGGCAGGCGCCGGCGCTGCCGCAACGCGCTTGGAGTTTGCGAACGAGAAGCGCTGCGGCGACTTGGGCAGCACCGCGTCATCCTTGCGAGCACTGCGCGCAGCGGGCCACACCCGCCTCAGCACGGCCACAGCTGCAACACACACCGTCCACCATCTTCGGTGGAGGGCAGCTACCAGCGGTTTAGCTCAGGCATGCATAAGAGCAGGCGCTGGCGTGGGCGGCATGGCAGGCTGTTGGACCCTGCGCATTCGCAGCGTGTGTGCCCGCTGTACCTCTACTCACTGTGCAGCAGCGCTGCACAGCGTAGCGCCCGCGCGGCGGGGGCGCGGCCAGGCGCGAGCGCGCACCGCGGCTTGCCGCCCCCGCGCGACCACCAGGCGCCCTTGGCGGGCGCGGGCGCGGGCTTGAGCGCCTCCGCCGCGGCGGGCGCGGCCGGGCGGTACGCGGACGTCAGCTCGGCCGGCGCCAGGGCCGGCGGCGGCGGCGCGGCCGCGGGCGGCGCCGCTGCCTCCGCCGCCGGCGCGGCCGGCTCCGCCTCGGGCGCTGCGGCCGCGGCCGGCGGCGCGGCGAGGTGCGCCAGCGGCGCGGCGAGGTCCGGCAGCGGCGCGTCGGCCTCCTTGACATCCTCGAGCTCCGGCTGCCGTGCCCACGTCACGGTCACCCACACTGACGTGGGTAAGGAACCCACGTCATGATTAGCTTGAGGTTCGCCCAGTTGCTGTGGCCCGGTGGTCGCGCGTGAACGGCTCCCACAATCGCTCTACAGCCAGCGCCACCCCTGCCCCCCTTGCAGTGCAGGGCGGGAAGCAGAGCCGGATCTGGAAGCGGACTGCCACTGCCGGCAGTGGCCGTGCGGTATGTGTGCTGTCTGAAGCGTGCTGAGAGAAAGAGATGCTTGCCTGCTCTAAGGTGCCCTGTGTTTGCGGGGCACGCAGGCCTGCCTCGCATCCCGGCAGCGCATATTACGCCGCCGCCCCCCGCGCCGCGTTTGAATGTCAAGCCGCAAGCGTGCGGCTGCACACCTTCTCCTCCACCTTCTCCGCGGCCGGCGCAACGTACAGCTGCGGCATGAAGAAGCGGCGCAGCTCCTCGTGCACGCTCGGCAGCTCCATGTCGTCGTCCGCTGCACGCGCGCGCCGTGCGCAGTCAGGGTTCTGCCGCAGCGCTCGCCGCCCACCAGTGCAGGCGGGGGTCGGGCGCGGGCCCTCATCCACGCAGTCCCGGTGCACAGCAGTGCGCAGGGCGCCTCAGGCCGTCAGCGCGCGGCCGGGTGCGCAGGATCTGCCGTCATGTCTCGCCTGCAGCGCACTGGCCGCCGCACGGCTGGCTCCCTGAGGGAGTGCTGCTTTGGCTGGTCGCGCAAGGACCGACCCCTCAGTTTCAGATGTTCGGCCGCCCCGGCTCCTTGAGCCTGATGGCCAGGTCGGGCGCTCACCCTCCAGGGCGTGCACGTCCGTCCCGCGGGCCATGGTGCGTATCATCGTCCCTGGCAGCTCTCGGGCCTCAGAATGCCGTGTGGGTCAGACGTGCACTCGCGCAGTGACTGCTGCACGCGACCACGCACAAACAGCACCGACGCGTGTGCTTCGTGCCGCGAGCTCTCTGTGAAAGCAGCTAGCTGCTTCTTTTCCGAAAATGAAGCCCAATGGACCGTACCCTACAAGGGTCTGCATGGCTGGGCATGCCAGAGCCAGAACAACGCTTGCATTGCTCCTGTGGTACCTTGGCCCAAGGTCCTTGGGAGAACTTCCCCGAAGACCTCCAGCCGCGCGCTGCTAGCTTTATCTTGTAGCCCACTCAGTAAGTGGCACTCAACGATGCATGGCATGTATTACATGCATACACTGAGCCGGGCGCGGGGCGCCGCCTGGGGCGCCTTGAGATTCACACGCCTCCAGCCCACAGCCCCTGCACTTGCATCGCATGCCACGCATGCGTGGCACACCCTTCCGGGCACGACACAGCACAAGAGTCTGCGGCCGGTTGCACCGACCCCCCCTCCCGCTCTGCTCACGTGACGCCTGCCTGGCAGGGATGTCAAAGCCCACGCTGGTGCACAGCAAGGCACGCGTGAGCTGAGCCGGCCAGCAGCAGGCCGGCATGCTCTTCTGCCTGCTGCCACGGAGTGGGAGCCCTAGGCTCTCCTGAACCAGTAAAGCAGGCGACCTGTCCGGGCCCTGGCGCACCCTGGTGCCGCGGAGTCCCCCACCGGCCGTGCCCAGGCAGCGCATCAGCTGGTAACAGGTTGCCGAGCCCAGGCTACCCTGGTATGGCAGGGCTGGGCGCCCTGGCGGGGCCCAGACAGCGCGCCAGCTGAACCAGGTCGCCAAAGACGCCGGCCGCCGTCACTGCCGCGCCCGCGCCGGGGCCCCTGCGCCCGAGCCGGCCTTGGGGCGACTGTCTGGTGGGCGCACGGGTCCACTGCAGGCAGGTGAGGCGAGAAAGAAAGATTTGACTGAATGATGTCAATGTGTGAAACACGTGTGAAAACAGACGCGGCAAGGTCAGGCCGGTGTGGTGAGAAGCAGGTGCAGTGACCTACAGGTAGCCAGGTGGGCGGTCGCAAGGAGCAGGCGGACTTGCACCACAGGCGCGGCCATATGAGAGCGCGCAGCCCCCTGCCGCCGCGGCCTGGGCGCCAGGGGCGCGCGAGCCGAGCACCACCAGCGACGCGCTCGCTCGCGTGAGCGAGACACGCGCAGGGCATGCGGGCGCCTCCAGTCGCGAGCCGGGCTATCAAGGGGCCAGGTATACGCAGGGGTGCCGCGCCGCACCGGACCACGAGCGGCTGCGCCTGGTAGCGACCGGTGGTGAAGGCGACCACGTTGTCGGAGGCGCTCAGCTGCGCAAACGCGTGCTCGCGCGGTACCGCCTGCCGCGCCAGATAGGTATTAGGGTAGGGCAGGGTGTAACGGGCTCGGGGTGTGTATGACGGGCTCGGCAGGGCGCCGCGCGCGCCCGCGTGGTGCTGGGCCCCCAGCGCGGCAGACTGCGCCCCTTATCTTCACATCATGGGAACCCAGCAGATGTGAAATTTTGTAAAGGCAGGGCGAGGTGGGCGTCTCATGGTGCGCTCTCGGACGAGCACACATGCAGTGCGCATGCCACCCCTCAGTGCGCAGCCCTTGGGCGGTTGCAGGCCGCCGTGCGCCCGCGCACCTGCAGGCCCACGCTGCAGGCGCCCGCGGCGATGTCAATCGCCGCCACATACCGCAGCATCCGGCCGCTCGCGGCCGCGCCCGCGGCGCGCGCCTCAAAGTCGCCATCAAACTGCGCGCGCGCCCGCCGGGTTAGCCCCCTGCATTGCCGCACAGAGCGGCGCGTCACGCGAGGCGGGCGCACGCCTTGCGCCAGCTCCGCGCTGCTGGCTGTTCGCCCGTGTGCACTGGCTGTTCATCCACGTGCACCATGCCAGCAAGCGCTCCAGCAACCAGAGGGCACTCCGCAGCCCACGCGTGCAGCTCCCTGGCGACGCGTCAAATGCATGTCAAATGACGCATGTCAAATGAGCCAAACTCGCCGCGCGGGAGCGCGCGAGCCGGGACCCCTGCGCCGCGGGCGTTGTCGCACCTCGGGCAGCCGCGCCAGGAACTCGTCCGCGGAGCGCGCGTTGCGCAGCGCGGCCGGGACCAGGCTCTCCAGTGACACGTCGCTCAGCTCGAGGTCCAGGCCGCACTGGCGCGCGAGGATGACCGCCTTGCGCGCCACATCCATGCCTGCAGCCCTGGGGCGCTTGTCAGCCAGCCCAGCCATGTGTTCGGCAGCACCATCCCAGACATAGGACACACTGGTCTAGCCTAACCCTAATCCACGTTTATCAGCCAGCCCAGCCGTCTAGGTCGGCAGCGTGGATTCGGACACGGAACGCTCCGGTCTGGCCCCGCGCAGGGACGCCCGCCGCGGCGCGCCTCGGTCGCGCCCCCGCCGCGCCAGCCGCTGGGAGGGCGCGGCTGTGAAGCTGCCGCGCGGCAGGAGCGGGCCGGTCGGCCGTCACGGCGCACCCGACAGGTCGTCGCGCGGGTCCGGCTCAGTGAAGCCCGCGGCGCGCGCGTCGGCGACCAGCGCGGAGAAGCGCTGCCCGGGCGCGAACGAGTTGAACAGGTACGACAGCGTGCCGGACAGCACGCCCTCGATGCGCTCCACGCGGTCGCCCGTGGCCAGCAGCGTGCCAAGCGTCGACAGCACCGGCAGCCCCGCGCCGACCGTCGCCTGGCGCCGCGTGCGGCGGCGCGGGGGTCTGAGGGCCGGTGCGGCCTGGTGCGGCTGCTTGCAGTGCATGCGTGCATCGCGCGTGCTGCGTCAGCAGCCCGCGCATCCCCGGTCTGCAGTAGCTCGAGCAGCGGACAGCACTGGCCGGGGCCCAGCGCCTGTGCGCTCCCGTGCAGGCCAAGGCCTGGCACAAGGGAGGTTGGAACCCTGCCCACATGGAGGAGTATGCATGATAGTGGATGGCTGCACCACAATCACCGCTGCTGGCAATGCCGTTCTCCGTCTGACCCCGTGCCTGCAAGCGCGGCTCGCGGCACGACCCCATGGTGCGCCCTCGCAAGCCCATCCCGTTGCTGCGGCGCGATTCGCCCAGGCAGTGCGCCTCACGCACGAGCAGTCCGCCGCCCGGCCCCGCCTATGAACTGGGCGCGGCTGCCGTGCATGCAGCCGCACAGTGGCGCCCCAGGGTGGCGCGCCTCGCTGAAGAACATTCCGCCGCCCGACCGCGCGGCCTGCATCGCGGCCTGGTACTCGCATGCGGGCCCCGAGCCCAGCCGCTTGTTCGGGGTCACCACATGGATGCCCTGGCCCAGCCACCTGCCGCGCCAGGGCCAATGTCGGCGCATGCATGCAGGGGCGCTAGGACGGCTGCACCACGGCGGCACATGCAGGCACCCCCACTCGCGCCGGATGCCACAGACGCTTTGTTGTCTTTCTTAGCTGGCCAGGGCGGCAACGCGCAACGGCGCAGCCTCTTGGACCGGCCAGCCTGTGGGCGAGTGCTGCAGCAGGGAATGGGAATGCAGACACTTAGTAGCTTCGGCTGACCATGTTGCGGGCCGCAAGCCCGGGACCATGCAGACTCGTCGGCCATGAGCAGAGAGGGAGCCCTGGCCTTGCGGAAAGCGGCGCGAGGCGCCTCACAAGCTGCTCCAGACACCCCTGCCGGCGCGTGCGCGCCGACAGGGCGCTGGCAGGCGCGCCTGGCATACATGGCCGGCACGGCGGCGCTCGCTGTGCAGTCCACAACCGCGCACGGGAGCCGAGCGGCGCCCAGGTGCTGCGTGAAGGCCGCCAGGTCCAGGGGCACCCCCTGCTCGCCGCCGACCCACTGTTCTGCCACTGCCAGGTCCAGGGGCACCCCCTGCTCGCCGGCGTGCTTCTGTTCTGTACGCTGCCCTATATGCTGCCTCTGCCGGCTCCAGGCACGCGCTCGAGCGCCACAGGTGAGGCAGAGGCGGGCGGGCACAGGTGCAGGGCAGCGCTACCCGGGCGGCGAGGTCGGCCTTCCAGGTGCGCAGGTCCAGCGGCGTGCCAAGGAGCATGGCGCGCGAGTTGGCAACGGCCGTGACGCACATCTCGATGCCGAGGCTGCCGCGCAGCGCGCCGGCCTGCCGACAGGCGTGCGGGTCGGAGAGCGGCAACTCCGTGCAATGCAGGCAGCAGAGTGCGGCGCAGGAGTGCAGTGGCCAGGAGGCTGAATGGTTGTCGCAGGGCGCGCACGTGACTGAGCAGCTGGTCCAGCAGCGCTGCGCCAACCAGCCCCGGCCCAATCACGCCAATGCTGAGCCGCTGGGTGGCCATGCTCCAGTCTACCAATCTCAAAGCCTTGAACACCGTTCTCTGTTCAGATAGATTTAGCGCACTGCAGGACAAGGCTGCCTGGGCACTATCTGAGGGCAAAAAGCCCTGAGTTGTCGTACAAATTGAAGCCGCAGCCTACGCTACCAGAGGCGCCCAAAGCGAGTGCGCTGTGGCCGCAGCCAGACACAGATGCCTGATGGGCAACGTCTGCAGTGAGCAGGTGCCCGTGGCGCACAAAAGCCAAGCGCACGGCAGCGCCGGGCCGCACAAGGCGCCGCTGCGCTCCTCCATCGTCAACGCCAAGTCGGTGCGGCCTGCACGCGCTCTGAGCCTGCGGGGCGTGCGTGCATCCGCTGCGCGTGAGCGCCGGCGAACTGCGCGCAGGCCAACAGCTTTGCGGCGTCGGCTGCGTCCAAGGCCCGGGAGCGCCTGCAGTGCTTCTGCGAGGGTGCGCGCCGCTCTGGGCGGACCGGCGTGTAGCGTGCAGGGCGGCAGGCCATGCGCCTTGCTGCCCTCCGCCAAGCACTGCCTCCTTGTTCTCTTTGCTTTGCAATGCAGCGGGGCGGTGCTCCAAGGACAGCCCCAGCTTTCAAGCGTCCCGCGTTCACCAGCTGAGCCGAACCTCGGGATCCCCGCTTCGCCGTGGGTCCAAGGCGCCCTGGTCCACCAGACCTCTGCCACCTCCCGGCAACGCAGTGTTGGGGACAGCACCGGCCTGAGCGACCTGTCGGCTCAGGCCCGGACAGGGACCTCGCAGGCGGCGCGTCATGCCCGCTGGAGGACCCGGCTGCGCAGCCCGCGGCGGAGCGCGCTTTCGCGGGCCTGCACGCGAGCTGGGTGACGCCGGGCGTGCTGGCCATGGCGCGCCCGTGGCAGGACAGCCTGGACGCGCACGGCCTGCCCGCGGCCCTGGCGGCGGCAGGCGTGCGGCTCATTGTCAACCTGCAGGAGGCGCGCTGGCCCGCCTGCAGGCGCCTGCGGCGAGCTCGCCCGTGCTCAGTGGGCGCCTGCGAGACGAGCGTGCTCGCTGTTGCCGCTCTGGGTGGCGGGAGCCGGGCCTGGTGAGGCGCGGCGCGGAGGACTGGCAGCTGGCTCGACATGCAGGAGAGAGTCTTGGACGCTGCGGGCACCGTATGTTTGAAGGCCAGCGCCTGCTTGAAATTCATACAACATTGAACAGGAAAGGACAGCAAGAGCGCAGCGCCTCACCGACCGACCTGCAGCGCATCGACAATCGGCGGCCGCACATCCGCGCAGCGCGCGCGCAGGCGGGCGAGCACGCGCACTGCGGGCGCGGCGTGCTCGCCAGCAGGTTCTCATACGAGGCCGGCGCGTTTGCGGCGGCGGGCGTGGAGGTCGCGGCGGTCGGCTGGCGCGACATGGGCGTGCCCACGCTCATCGCGCTGGTCAGGCGCCGGCGGCCGGGCGCGCTGCAGACGCCGCAGCAGGAGCGTTTTGTGGACGTGTTTGCGTGCTATGTGCGGCACCTGCGGTGCGCGCCGAGCCGCGTCTCATCCTCTTGCTGTCGCTGAAGCTGCATCACCGCCCTGCACGAGGTGAGCACGCGTGGGCAGACGTGGCTGCAAGGTCAGCATGTGGTGTGTGCGCAGTCGCTGTCTGCGCCCTTAGCGTTTGGGTCCTGCAGCTGTGCCTGGCGAACAGGAGCCCGTGTGAATGGCATATTAGCCTTCACACCACTGCATAGCATCACAACACTGTTGACTTAGGTAACAGTGAATGCTTGGCGAGCCCATAAATGCAGAGATGCGCTGGGTCCTGAAAAGCTTCTTGCAGTTGCCCGACGCCATGGTCATGGGTCCACAGATGTGTGTTCCCCACGCCCGGTTCCAAGCTCCCCGCGGACGGCGCCGGCGTTGGCCCTGCGCGCGCGAGCGCCCCGGCCGGCCTGCGCGTGGCCGCCCGGCGGCCGCCCGCGCCCAAGGCGGCCGCTGCCAAGGGCGGCGGCGAAGGCGCCGACGCGGCGGCCGGCTCCGAGGACAGCGCCTTCTTCGCGGGCTCCGCCAGCTTCAGGCTGCCGCAGGCGCGGCACTACACCCTACCCCACTCCCTGTTATGATTACCCTACACCCTACTGTGGCGCCCATAGAATGCAAAGGAAAGAAAATGCTGTAAGGTCGCGCGCCCTTCGGCGTACCCAGGCCTGCGTCCTAATCAGACCCTAAGGGATCCTATGGGTCGGCCCGCGCCCTGCATGCCTGCCTGTCCGTGCACGCTGCGGAGCGCCTGCGCCTTGCCCGACGACTGGCGGAGCAGCGTGCGTGGGTGTCCGACGGCGGTCCGAGCGGTGGTGCTGCTTGCAGAGCTGGGCGCCTGGTGACCAGGCCGCCTCCATGTGCAGCAGGACAGGTTGGGTGCAGGGCGCCTCCGCTGTCCTTAGCGCGCGTCCGGGGCGCAGGGCTACGCCGCGGCGCTGACGGTGATGGGTTACCTGCCGCGGCTCAGCCTGCTGGGCGCGCCCAACAGCGCCGGCGCGCGCGCGCTGCTCGTGGCGGACCTCGCCGCGGCGGCCGCCGCGCCCGCGCCCGGCGTGGCTGCGGCAGGGTCTGGCGCGCGCGGCCCGGGAGACGTGCGCGCCTCGTGTGCCGCGCGTGAGGGGGCCGGCGAACATGCACGCGCGGCAGCAGGGCCCGGGGTCGGCGCCCCGTCGCGCTCTGCCGGCGAGCCCGGCCCCGAGCGCATGCTGTGGCACAAGGACGGCACGTTGGTTGGAAACGGCGGCGGCGGCGGCGGCGGCGGCGGCGGTGGCGGCGGCGCCGCGGCGGCGGCGGCGGCGGCGGGCGCGTTCGTGCCCAGCCCGCCCACCAACATTCACCACGCGCTCAAGCGCCAGCGCAAGCTGCTCAGCCCGGCGGACGTGCCGCGGCTGTGGGCGCTGCCGCGCATTGCCGCGGAGCTGGTCGTTGCGCTGGCCGACCGCGCCGTGTGCGAGGAGCGCGCGTGGGGCGGGCGCCCTACCCTTGGCCCTAGCCCTGACTCTGCCGCGCGCGCCGCGCCGCGCGGGGCTCCCGCGCCCGAGGCCACCGCTGACGGTGCCGCCGCCGAGGCGAGCGGGCCTGCTGCGGCTGCAGCGGCTACGCCGGATCGCGCCGGGCCATGCACAGGGGCGCCCGAGGCAGGAGACGCCGAGGCGCTGAGCGGCGGCGCGCCGCCGCGAGCCGGCGCGGAGGCGCCCGCGACCAGCGCGCCAGGAGTGGGCGTCATGGAGCGGGAGCGGCGCGGGGCGTCTGGGGGTTCCGCAGCTGCTGAAGATGCGGCCGCGCAACCAGCGGCGGCGGCCGCGCCTCCAGACGCGCCTGACAGCGCAGGGGAGGCTGGGGCCGCCCGCGCGCCCGCGGGCGCCGGCGCGCCCGCCCCGGAAGACGCAGCAGACGCGCGCGATGCATCGCAGGGCACCGGCGCGGCGCCCTCGCGGCGCGCGCGCGCGGATGCAGGCGCCAGCTCGGCCGACCCCGAGCCTGCAGGGATGGGGCCGCCGGCGGGTGGGGGCCCGGGCGTGGCCGCGCAGCTGGCACATCTGGCGGCCGGCAACGTCAGCGCGAGCGACGTCGCTGCCGCCGACGCCTTGGCCCTGGAGGTGCGCCGGTGCAGCAGCTCTGGACAGGTGTGCATTTGGGTGTTGGAACAAGAGCCTGCTGATGTGCATGTTCAGAAAGAGACGAGAGGGACAAGAGGTGTTTCTGGGGCGAGTGCGTCAGCTGCCCTCGGCTGTGGTACCCTGCGCCTGAGGCTCTGTAGCGCGCTCGGGAGGCCCCGTCATTGCGCCGTCAGTGGGAAAATTGCCCTCTTGTGCTGCATGCCGATTGGCTGAACTCATAGCCGCGATAGAGGCAAGCTTGAGGTCCGCCCGGACGCCAGCCGGGGCGGGCGCAGCGCCGCATCCGAATGCGCCGCGCGCGCGCGCAGGTGAACGCGGGGCGCTGGGGCGGCCTGGCCGGCGCGCCGCTGGGCGCGCTGGTGCACCTGGCGCACGCCTGGGTGGGCGCCTTCCAGGAGCCGGTGCTGACCGGCGCGGCGCTGGCGGCGCTGCTGCGCCTGGCGGCCGCGCTCTCCGAGGTGTTTCGCCATATACATGCAGACCCTGTCTGGTGACATGCAGTCCCTTTCCTGCAGATACTGCTGTTACATAGAATCTACGTCAAGTTCAGGACGAGGCAGAATACAGATACTGGCACGCCGTGTATGTATGGGCGGAAGCTTGTGTTGTATGCATGCTGCCCCTCTGACGAGCTGCGCGCAGCAGCGTGCACCCGCGCGGCATGCGCCCAGTACCATGGACAAAGTGGTTGGCATTACAAAGCCTGGACCCCTCACGTCTCGTCAACGGCTGTTCATGTGCGCATGCGGGGCTGTAGTAACTGAGCAGGCATGCGCGCCGCGCCGCACAGGGCAGCCCGCCCGACCTGCAGCACCTGGAGCGGACAGAGGCGCTGCGGCGGGCGACCACGCGCGCGGTCGAGCGCCTGCAGCACGAGGGCGCGGCTGCCCTACCCGTGATCTACAACCTGGTGGCGTGCCTGCGCGTCATGCTGGCGGCCGGCGCCGGCGGTGCCGGCGCTGCCGCGGCGTCCGCGGCTTCGGGCCCCGGGGCGCCCGGCGCGGCCGGCCCCGACGGCGTCGGCGCGCAGCTCTGCCGGTGGCTGGCGCGGCTGCTGCTGGCGTGCGCGGAGCCTGGCGCGGCGCCCGGCGGCACGCCACAGCCCGCTCCAGAGGCGAAGGACCCGGGGCCGCCGCCGCGCCCGCCGCCGGCGCCCAGAACGGCGGCGCTCACCGCCGCGGCGGCTGCCGCGGCTGTTGCGCAGCCCAGACGGTCGGCCGGCGCGGCGAGCCCCGAGCCCGCGGCGGCTGCCTCGCTTGGGCCTGAGCGCAAGCGGCGGTCGGGCCGCGGCAGCATGATCGTGGCCGCGCCTGCAGTTCCGCCGCCCGCCCTGGAGCGGGTCCAGGAGCACCCGGCGGCGCCCCTTGATACAGACGGGGCCAGTACCCTGAGTGACATCCCTGAGGCCCGCGGGCCGGCGCCGCGCGAGCTCGCGGCGGTGACGCGCGTGATGCAGCACTTTGTGGCGGCCGACGACGCGTTCGCCGCGCTGCGCGCCGCCAACCGCACCAGCCGCGAGCGGCCCAGCCGCGGCGAGAGCCGGCGCGCGAGCCTGTTTTCCAGCGCGCCGCCCGCGCGCAGCCTGGCTGCGCCTGTGCCACCAGCCACAAACCCTGGCCCTTAACCTAGCCCGGAAGGCTCCCCATGACTGCCGGCGCGCAAGCCTGTTATCCAGCGCGCCGCCCGCGCGCGGCCTGGCTGCGCCCATGCCACCAGCTGCATGCCATGTCCCTCAATCTAGCCCCGGAGGCGCTCATGACTGCCGGCGCGCGCGCCAGCTTCTGGCCGCGTCTCCCGCGCGCAGCCTGGCCGCACCCGCTGCAGTCACGCGTGCTTGCCCTAGACCTAGCCCTGGATCACCGCATGAGAGCAATTTGGGAGCACACTCACCAGGTCGCTGCTCAGCACAGCCTGCTGCGCTGCTGGACGCGCAGCCATGCCGCCAGGCATTTGCTGAGGCGCAGGGTTAGCCCTGGCCCCAATGCATGATCCCGCTGTTACTGAGCCTAGTCCAGCTGTGCCCGGGTCACGAGGTGCACCCTGAACGCTGCCGCCCGCCCGCCCCAAGTCCTTCCTTGAGGGCCCGTGACGCACCATGGGTTGCAGGCACGTCAGCCTTGTTTGTTGCATGGGGTGTGCAGGCCAGGGCGGGTGTCCGGAACGGGCGCGCTTGGCCCGGCCCAAACAGCGTGCGCCGCTTTCTGCCTGTCTGCGTGACTGTGTAATTACAGCGTGACCGCGGTGCAGCACGTAAGCATTTTGCATGCCTGTTGTGGAGGAGTGAGTGCAATGTCACATGTGGGCACAGCAGTAGCTATTTAACAAAGCTCTACGCTGATGTCATCACGTTACTGTAACAGGACGGTGAGCGGCAAACCGATGTAGTCATGGCGCATGAGGAGTCACATGTTCGCGCTTGTGTGACCACAGCGAGGCTCGGCGCCGCGCAAAGCAGCCGAAAGCTGTGGTGGGTGCTGTCTTCTTTTGTTAACGGACTGCAGCAGCAGGAGGGGCGCATAGCACCCTCCGTCCTCTCGTGCGTTGCCTGCGGCAGCCTGCATGCGTATCGTGACATGGAATGGTAGGGGCCTGTGCGCAATCAGCGAATACTACTGCTTCGGCACCTTGACAACGCTCTTGACCGGCAATGTGCTGCCTTTGCACAACAGACAGATACCTTGTGGACGTATGACATGCATGCTTTGCAACTTCCTACCTCACACACATCCAGATGTAGACCAACAGGGTGCCTGCACGGCAAGTTCTTTCCCTGCGCGGGTGGTGGACGGACAAACCTAGCAGTGCTGATGCCATATTTCTAGTGAACATGTCTATGCAAAGCACTGCAGCAGAGCTGTGCGTAGCAGGTTGAGCTTGCTGAGGTGCAGGATAGCCAAGGACAGGATTGCTTTGAGCGGCTCTTTGCAGCTGTGCCTTCAGCCTTGGGCAGCTCTCAGCAGACGCCAGCGGACAGATTTGTCTTGGGATGACACACAGCTTGCACTGAGTGGACAGGTGAAGGCACCCTACAGGCAGCGCGTGGCAGGTGCCAGCTGACATACGCAGAGAATGTAGCCGCGAGCAGCCAGTGTTGGATTGAGGCTGGTAGGGCAGCTGCTTCAATGTGACATGCTGGAGCATAAGCTTAAAAAGCCCTACAGGCACACAGGGGCTGGCACAGGTACGGAATGAGCTCACGCTGCAAGGTCGCGGTCCTCAGGCGTCACGAGGTGCCCCCCGCGCACAAGGACCAGCTTGGAAAATTCTGTACTAGCCGCCTCCGCCTGTGGCGCGGCCGGCCAGCTCGCCAACCCTGCCTCTGTTGTCCCAGGGAAGAACGCGGACACTGCCATGTGGCCGCGCGCGTCCGGCGCGGACACGGCTGACATGGCCATGCCAGGAAGGCTAGGGCTTGCCTCAGGGTGAACGGCCGCCGGCGCCGCAGACGGGAAGACCACGCCGCCGACGGCAGAGACCGGCGGCGCGGGCGCCGACGCCGGGGCGGCCGCCGGCGCCGGCGCCCGCGGCGGCCCGCTGAAGTCCGGCGCATCCACGAAGCGCACTGCTCGGCGCGCGCGCAAAGTGTTACACACAGCGCGCCGGCAGCAACGGCTCCATCACCGCCAAGCCCATGTTCTTTTTATTTGGGAGTGATAAACAACATTCTTTCCAATGCATTCTTTACGCCTTGCTGGCGAACGTCGTGGAAGTCCTGATCAGCCGGACGTTTTGCAGGATAGAACGGGCACTTGCGAATCCGCACCGGACGGCACGTCGCCCGGCGCGGTGAAGGACGTGCGGTTGAGCTCCAGCACGACGACCTCGTTGGCGCAGGGGCGCAGCAGCGCGCCGGGCACGTACAGCGCGTTCTGTGGGCCGCGATCGGCGGCGTACCAGCCCTGCCGCGGGCAGGGCTGGTAGGTTACCCTAAGCCGTCCCTGATGATCCGGGCATCCATGCCAGCACCAGCTGGCGGGCGTACTCCAGCCAAAGTGGGCAGCTCTGGGCGTTGAGCGGGTCGTACATGGCCACCAGCTTGTGTCATTATCCAACGTTCATAGCAGCATCCGCTCGTCCGTCAACAACTTTGGGGTACCCGCCGCCACTGGTGTGTGAGCATGTGTATGTGAATGCAGCAAGTCACACGCTGCTGGCTGCCACAAGTCACTGCAGTAGCCGAGGCAGTACCAGAATGGTCAAGCAAGGCAGGGACCGGGCTGCACCAGGTTGAAGCCATTGACGTACGCCAGCCCGAAGGACCAGTTGGCCCGGACAGACAGGTAGGTGGACGGCAGGAGGCCGTCGGCGCCCGCGAGCGCGGCATCCACGTGCAGCAGGCCCCTGACAGCATGCCATGCCACCGCTTAGGGTATACCCTGAGCTAGCCCAATACGTTGTCTGCTTGCTCCAAGCGGGGGTGGGCGTCTGTGCACCTCATCAGTCGCTCACACTGGCGAGCGCAGTGCCAAAAGCCCTCCTGGGCTGCAGCGCCGCCCAGCGCATGCAGCACATGACCCTGACACCAAATTTTTTTTGGCAAAGAGCTGCCCCCCGGCTCCCGGCACCGCAAAACCCATGTCTCCCCAACATTCCTGCCCGGCGCTGCCGGAGGGGGGGCGCGCCTGTACAGGACGCCCCCGTCAGTGGCCGGGTCAAAGGGCCCTGCCACGGGCAGCTTCGCGCACGCGGACGCATTGGCGGCCGCCAGGGCGGGGCAGCCTGGCTCCGCTGGCGGCGCGGCTGCGGGGCTCGGCGGCGCCGCGAGCGCCTCGGGGACGCCAGCGGGCGGCAGGCACAGGGGCCCCAGGGAAGCCAGCGGCAGCGGGAACACGGTCCAGCCGGTCAGCGGTAAGTCTGCATTCCCAGTCGCATCCGCCCTTTTAGGCTTGCTACTGAAACATTGAATGCAGACTGGCGTGACCAGGCACATTCAGGATGCAGACTTGCCCCATCACTTGCCAGCTGCTGAGGGGAGCCTGGCCTCAAAGCCTTGGGGTACTCAGTAGGTTACACAGGGGCTGTGCACCTACAGAGCTTGCATGGTGTCGTGCACCCTGTCTGGTGGACACCATTCTGATGCATGAGCGTGCACCTGGCCATCGCATTGACAAGACAGCAGTTAGGCTTGAGAACAGTGTCAGGGACCGTGCGCCGGTCATAGGGTTACGGTGTCAGCGGCAGGGCTTTGGGTGGTCGTGGTTTGAGGTCGAGGAGCGCGCGCCGTTCAGGAGCACGTCTGGCGAGGAGAGGCCCTTGGTGTCGTAGGTCGTGCGCGAGTTCTGGCGCCCGACCGCGGACACCAGAATGTCCAGGACCGCCTGGGGCCCGGGGCTGGGCATCGTGCCCGCGAACAGCGGCGCGCCGGTCGGAGCCGGCGACCCGGGCGGCAGGGTCAGGGTCTGGAACCCGTCGCGGTCGAAGGCGCCCATGCGCCGGCCGTTCAGCAGCACCTGCCGGCGCGTGCGCGCTCACCATGTGCGGCGGCGGGGAGCGGCCAGGCGCGTCCTCGGCGCCATGCAATATCAGTGAGTGATTGGATGGCTTTCAAGCGAGTGCGGGCTTCAAGCGAGTGATGAGTACCAGCGAGCGGGCGGGGCTGGGGCACCTGGGCGACGTCGTGCACGGCGCCGCCCAAGTGCAGCACGGCGCCGGCGACGGCGACGGACGCGTTGACGAAGGTGCGGTACAGGATGATGCCGCCCCTGCAGTGCTGGCACATGCCATCAGCACAAGCAGCGTCATGATAGCCATGGTCGCGGCTGACGCCCGCACTTGGTTGGACAGCAGCCAGGTGTACATCTGATGGCCTGCCATGCCAAAATACTCCCCCAGATATCTGGAAGTTAGGCCTTTGGCTTGTTAGCGCGAGTGCGACCGGGGCCACCGCAAGGACGGGCAAGGGCAGCGCTGCCCGGGCAGGCATAGGGTGCATGTGCCATCATTGGCATGGTCTGTCCCTATGATGCAGGGATGGAAGCACCAATCTCTCATGCAGGCCAAGCAAGAACGGCCCAGTACTGCCCTGCTGACATGCCACAGCGCATGCCTTGTCCGCCCTGCCCGGGCCCCTGCGTTCGCTAGCCGGAGCACTAGCGAACGCGGCGCAGCCGCGGCGCGGCCGCAGGGGCGCGCAATCCTGGCCGTACTCCTCTATGCACAGCGGCGCGTCGAGGGGTGGGGAGTACCCTACCCTACCCTAGAGGCCCGCACTGCTGGCCGTACTCCTCCATGACCAGCAACGTGTCGGTGCCTCCGCCGGAGAAACTAGGCCGGCAGCTAGGGTAGGAAGGAGGGATAGGAATGAAATGATGAGCTACTATGTCCTGGGGCGCGCACTGCTGGCCGTACTCCTCCATGACCAGCGGCGTGTCGGAGGGCAGGCCGCCGCCGGGGAACCAGGCCGGCAGCTGGCTCAGCAGCGGCGCGCGCTGCCGCAGCGGCACCGCGCCGTAGGCCGCCAGGCGCGGCGGCGGCGGCAGCGCCGGCGGGTCCCGCCCGGTGTGCTCCGCAATCGCCGCGCGCAGCAGCTGCGCGCGCGCACGGAGCGGGCTGGTGAGCCCTCTCCGGCACACGGCTGCATGGTGCGGAGGCAGCGGCTGTTGCTATTTTACAGGAGAAACTCGTGGCCGCATGGCTGCTTGCGCCACGCTGTGCCGGGCTGCATTCTGCAGGGGTGGAGCCAAGGAGGGCCGCAGAGAGTGTGGACAATAGAGGAAAGCCGTGGGCGCCGCGCGCGGCGCGCGCGCCTGAAAGCCGTCGGGCCCGCCCAGGCCCGGCTGGCCGGTCAGGCCGGCCTCGCTGAGCGGTGAGCCATAGTCGTAGCTGGTGATGACCGGCCGGTAGAAGTCCGGCGGGCCGCGCAGGCCCTGCCGCCATGCGACCTGGTCGCTCAGGAAGTCCAGCTGCCCGCCTGCGCGCGCCCAGGGCCCTGGATCAGGGTCCTAGTTTAGGCAGGCTCTGCCGCCGCGCGACCTGGGCGCTCAGGAAGTCCAGCTGCCCGCCTGCGGGCGCCAAGGGCCTGGGCTAGGGTCCTAGGTTAGGCCTGACCCTGCCCCCGAGACCCGGTCGCTCAGAAAGTCCAGCTGCCCGCCTGCGCGCGCGCGCCCGCCCGGCATGCATCCGCTGCGCTCATGGTGCTAAACGCGCCATGGAGGTCCAGCGCTCATGACCGAGGAGCGCTCTGTGCAGCGCGCGCCAGGGCTCTGCACTTACCTGGTCCGCGCGGGCCATGCCACAGCTCAAAACCTAACCCTACCCTATATTTAGCCTGAGCTGGCCTATTGCCCTGCGGCATGCCAAATCAGGCGGGGCGCGCGCCGGCCGTGAAGCCGAAGTTGGTGCCGCCGGCCGCCATGTACAGGTTGATCGAGCCCGTGCCGTTGGCGTAGGCCAGGATCTCGCGGAAGTGCGTTACCATCTTGGTCACGCTCTTGTTCGCGATGCCGTCGCCGACCCACGTCAGCCATCCCGTGCTGCCGCGGCGGCGCAGGGTCACCGGGACGTCGACGGTGCGCCTAAGCTTTATCACTTTGAAGCCCCGGGTCCATACGGGACACTGCGCGCCCAGGGACTCCAGCCGGGTGCAACGAGGCGGATGCGAGGAGGAAGGCTATGCCCATGGTCTGCCCATCGGGGTGCTCCCCGCCGACCTCGGTGCGGTCTGGGAAGCCGAGGCTGCCGGCGCGCGGCACAAGAGGCACAGCCTCCACACCCAGGGCCCCGCAGCAGGGCCGGGTCATGCGCCGAACGGATGTCCAGAGCCCAGGCCAAGGGCCGCATTGTGTCCCGGGTCGGGGGGGCGCGGGCCGCACTAGTACTCGGAGTTGAGCGGAGCGCGCTTGCCGGGCGCGTTCATGAGCGCCTGCTGCTGCCCAAACGCGTAGCTCAGGTTGTACCAGCCCGGCCTGAAGTCCACCGTGCTGCGCGGGCGCCGCGCTAGGGTTAGAGGTCAGCTCAGAGCTGGGGACCCTTCACCGGCCTGCAAACCGTACAGGCAACACGTCTCTGCTCTGTGCCGCTCTGTGATGCGGATCGAACGTCGATTCACAAAAGCCGAGGCGGGAGCGCACGAGAAGAGCGCATCGCCCGCGAGCGTCCCGTTGGCAACGTACGGCGGCGGGTCAGTGGTGTACAGGACAACCTCGTTGCCCAGCATGGTCCGCGCTAGCGCAACCAGGTGGCGCACTGCGCACAGGGCGACGTACATGTCCGACACATGCCTTGCAGTCGCAGCTCGCAGCTTCCATCCGAGCTGAGGCCTCCACGGTGAAAGACAGCAACAACGTCGCAACTTTCATAACATGCTGCGGCCTCCATGAAAGAGGGCAACGAGCGCAAATGGGCGGGTGCGCGGCGCACGGTAAGCTTCGTCGGGCCCGTAGAAGCCAAACTCGTTCTCCACCTGCGCGGGCGGGCGCGTGTCAGCTGCGCTCACCACGACGCTCAGCACCGAGGTGGAACCGGCCAGGCGTCCGCCGATCACGACTTGCTTCTGGCTGGCGCTGCGACCGAGCCGCGTCGCCTCAGCATGTGCGGCTCGAGAACAGGCAAGGACTGCCCCTGCCCGGGCGCAGCAGCGTGCGTGGGAGCGCGGCGGCGCGGCGGGGCCGCGCGCCTGGACCATGGCCACCGGCCCGCCGTTCTGGTACAGCAGCGGCCGCACGCGCGCCAGCAGGCGCTGCCACCAGCGGTCCACGTGCGCCAGGTAGACCGGGTCGCTGCTGCGGTAGCGCATGGTGCCGCCGCCGGCCACCTGCCACGGTGTGGCCCCGGGGGTGGCGCCAGGGGTGTGCGTGGGGCGGGCAAGGTGCGCATGCAGGGTTGCGAGGGGCGGGGGCGCGCCTGCGAGTAGGCCAGCCACCACGGCAAGCCACCAAAGTCCCACTGCGGGCGCGCGCCCACCATCACGTGTGAATCAGTACTGCATGAGCTGCAGGGCAGCAGCTCACTTTCCAAGTCCTAGCACTACAGGAGACATGCGTGCCCATGCGACCTGCTGACCATGCCTGCACGCTGCCGCGCTTACCCCGCTACTATTCACACGCGCCAGGCATCGCCATGCAGTCAGGGCCATGTGCTGCTGGCGCAGACAAGGTTGAGCTCTAGCGCACACGCCCGCAGCATGCGGACATGCGTACGGCCCTCCTGCCCCCGATGCGTACCTCGGCGCAGATGTAGGGCCCGGGCCGCAGCAGCACCAGCAGGCCGGCATCGTGCGCCAGCGTCAGGAAACGCTCCATGTCGGCAAAGCCGTCCCAGACGAACGTGCCTGGCCTGGGCTCGTGCAGGTTCCAGGGCACGTACGTCTGCGCGGCAAGCGCCTTTCAGCCACGTCGCAGGCTACGGTGCCTGCTGTGGAGCTGCGTGTGCCTTTGCCGGCTGTCCGCAGACCAGCAGGGCGCCGTCTGCGTGCCCACCAGGTGCTCACGCGGACAGGAGTGCAGGAGTGCACGCTGCGTGCAGCAGTCTGGACGCCTTTGGTAATTGGCAGGTCCTGCTTGTGCCCCTCTGTGCTGCCAAGCCAAACACGTGCCAACGCAAGGCCTAGTATGTGAAAGACAAACACTCGCGCTTTTTTACCATACAGCTCAAGCACGCAGCGGGCCAACAGCCGACGCGCCTGGATTGTGTTCAGGCCCATGGCCTTGAGCCGCAGTATCCGGTCCTCCCTGCGCATACGCAGCGGGCATGGACTTTCGTGCACACAAAGTGCCAAGCCTACATAAGCTTGCAGGCGGGCGCACCACTGCGACGGGTGTATTCGGAAGTAGTGTATGCTGCGCAGCACATGGCCTTAGCAGTGGCTCCTGCATTTTCTTGGTAACAAGAGCCCTGGTGCTCTTGGAAGGCAGCGCGCACCTGCCGCTGATTATCTGAAAGCTAGCCCCGTCTTTCTGAAAGCGGTCGTTGACTATGGCAAAGCTTGGTGCGGTGGCTGCCCTCGCACATGCAAGCGCAGCCAGCGCCAGGAGCCAGCGCATCTTGATCACTAGATCAGGAAGGAGGTGAGGCTTTTGTTGGTCTTGCCCGCAGAGCTCGCTAGTACGTCAATGCAGTGCACCAGAGGCCTACGGAGTCACCAGAGTTCAGCGCCTCTGCAATATGACTCAACAGAACAAAGCAAGCCCCGACTCTCTCGTGAAATGTCTAGCATACAGCTAGCAATACCTTTCACTATCTGCGTGCTAGGCTTCGAGCCGCTGCTTCTCGCTTTTGCCGCCCAGCCGGTGAATAACCTCTTTGGGAACCTATCGGCCAGTGTTCCCCTGATCAGCTCGGTTCCGACCTGCTGATCTCGGCTGTTTGACAAGCTTCCTGGTGTGGTCTGAACAGCTGATCTGCGAGCCTTGCTTTTCCAGGCTTTCGTGCTGCGTGCATGATGCGTGTCACCAGCTCCGCCGAGTGCAGCTGCAGCCTGCGCTGCAGCGCGGGCACAGGCTATGCGCAAAGCACCGCACGGCGGTTCGCGTCCGTGCAGCGGAGCTCCGGCGCCGCGCACGCCGCAAGGCAGCGCGCCCCGGCGCGCCGCTTGCTGGTGCGGCTTGCAGCGAGCCTGCAGACGCAGGCGCCAGCGGGCAGCGTGGCCCTGGCTGAGGGCCTGGCGGCGTGGCTGGAGCAGCGCGGCGTGCCGCGCGAAAAAAGCAACGCCGTCGCGGCCTGCGGCGCGGACGGCGCGCTGCAGCTCGTCACCGCACGCCCGGTGGCCAGGTGCGTGGCAGCGCCTGCACGACTCTGCTCTCTGGTGTTGATGAGCAGCCTCGTATCGCTCCGCGAGCGACCTCTGGGGCGCCGGACGCCTCCCCGTGTCCTTGCACCCGACTGTGCTGTTACTTGGTGCACGAGGAGGTGCGGGCGTCGCTGCGAGCCCGCGCCTCGTGCGTGGGGCAGGGGCCAGCCCCTGTTCAGCGTGCCGGCGGGCGCGTGGCTGGCCGCGGACGCCGTCGCGCGCTCGCCGCTCGGCCCGCTCGTGGCCGGCCTGGAGCCCTGGCTGCAGCTGGCGCTGTTCCTGCTGGCCGAGCGCGCCGCGCCGCGCTCGCCCTGGCGGCCGTACCTGGACGCGCTGCCGGAGGAGTGCGGCGCGCCGCTGTTCTGGAGCGACGCCGAGCTGGCCGAGCTGGAGGGCACGCAGGTGCTGACGTCCGTGCGCGGCTACAGGCGCGCCCCCGCGCGCCCAGAGCGCGAGCGCCGTGCTGGCGGCCACTCCCTGTGTCTCCCGGCAGTCTTGCACTCTGTCTTGTTGCGCTGCAGCGGGGTTCTGGAAGTCCGTGGAGAGACTTACTGGTTTGCAACGACGCCGAGCTGCGTGACCGGCAGGCCGGAGAGTTCTGCTTTCAGAGCGCAGCTCCAGGCAGGAGGTGCCCATGTGCGCCCGCGCTCTGGCGGGTGCTCGGTTTGCCAGCAAGCGGCCAGCGCTCGCGTGACACGCGCTGTGTGTGGCCGCTGCCCACCCTCTGTGTCAGCCACATGCAGAGGCTGCCAGGCGTGGGCGGTTGCGTGAACCCAAGCTGCACGGTGAAGGGGGTTGGCGCTCGCACCAGGCGCTGACGCCCGCGCACTCCTGCAGGCAGTTCTTCGAGGCAAAGTATGGCGAGCTGGAGTCCTCGCTGCTGGCGCCCAACCGGGACATGTTCCCAGCTGATGCGTTCAGGTGCATCCCAGCTCATCCAGGGTGGAAGCATTGTTGGGTCGCACGGTGTGAAGAGCACGGTTCTGAGGCGTGACACGGATGGTTGCTTCAAGACGTCTGAGGAGCATGGATAGTTCCAAAAAAACTTAGGGGGCACGTGCAAGCTATGACCGCAGCAGCAGTGCCAATTTGCTGTGAAAATCGTTAGCCAGGCTGGGCCGTCCTCGTGATTAGTGCTGTCCGTAATGCCTGCTTGGGGGCGGCGCAGCTACGAGCGCTTCCTGTGGGCGGTCGGCACGGTCCGCGCGCGCACGCACGCGCCTCTGGACGCCGCAGCAATCGCGCTCGTGCCCCTGGCCGACCTGGTGCGCATCGCCGCGCCTCGCGGTCCTGCGTAGCTTGGCACATTTCAATATGGCTGCGATGCGCCTGGCCCTGACAAGCGACAGGCGCTCATTGCATCACCCGCTCCTCTCTCTTTACACAGAGGATGTGCGAGAGCGCGTGCAGTGCTTGACCGGCAAACTTACGACCCGCTGCCAGGCAGCGGTTCCCCCAGAAGCTGCCCGGCACGGAGATATGCAGGCAGGCGCCCATCTGCGACAGGGCGCTCACGCGTGCAGCGCGCGCGGCAGGCCGCACACAGGCGGGGCGCGCCGCAGTGGCGCGTCGGCGGCGGCCTTTTCGGGCGCGGCCAGGCGCGTGGCTGCTCTCACCCTGGCATGCCGTCCGCATCCCGCCTCACCATGTCGCCGTACCACAAACTTGGCTCTGAGCACATCACCCATCGTTTGCAGGCATGCAAATGCATGCTCTGATGCACGTGCCTGCAGCAGTGCACTTGCTTGCTGTACTTGTTCATTGCTCGCGAGCCTGGCGTGTCCCGACGCCGTGCGGCCGCTCGCTCGGTGAGCTGCGCCGCATCAGGCCGCCGAGCGGCGCGCCGACACAGGGCGCGCGGCGCAGGCGGCCAGCCTGGAGGCGGACCGGGACTACGCGGCCGGCGAGGCGGTGGCCATGGACTATGGCGCGGGCAAGCTGGACAGCCAGGTGCTGCTGGACCACGGCGTGCTGGACGCGGAGACCCTGCAGGCGCGCGGCTGGCAAACCCTACATGATTATGGTAGGGTATGGAGACCAGAGTGTTGTCAAAAGACGTAAGTGAAAAGGTATAACAACATCACATGCTGGCCCGGCCAGCGTGTCCGCGCATGGCCCCCAGGCAGTGTTGGTACCTCCCAGGCCCGGGGCAGGGGATGCAGCGGCCGACAATGGGCCTGTCGAGGCGGTGCTCGCCGTACGTGCCTGCACCCTGCACCCTGTCGCTTGAGCGCCTGAGCTACACTGGCACTGTGCGGGACCGCGGGTTTGGACTGACAGGCGCTGCAGGAGCAAGTGTGCCTCAGGGAGGTAGCAGCTGGCGAGCTGCTGATGGGCGGTATAGGGCCGACGGCACCATGCCCTGTCCCTGGCCACCCATCCGCGAGCCTCAGCGCGCAAGCCGCCGCCGGCAGGGGGGCTTGATGCTGGAGCTGACCTAATCCTACCCTATCATGCCGCTGCCGGCAGGGCGGCTTCCTGCTGGAGCTGGCGCTGCCGGCCGGCGACCGCTTCCATGACGACAAGGCCGACGTGCTGGAGGCGGCCGACCTGACGGCCGACGCGCAGTTCACGTTGCTGGCCGGCCGCGAGCCGTCCGACTCGCTGCTGGGCTTCCTGCGCCTCATCAACCTGTCCGGTGCGGCCGGCGCGCTGCCGCACGCGGCGCGCCGCGTCTGGAGACGCGCATGTCAGCATGCTCAGCCTGCTCTGGAACAATAGGAGCCTTGCGTGCGGCCTGCCTCCGCTGGTGCAGGACCGCGGCACTGCAGCACTGGTCAGTGTGACTCGCAATGTCTACCTCATGCTGCAAACCCTGCAAGGCCTCCCTGCGAGCAGGCGCGTCGCGAAGGGCGCGGCTGCCTGCCACGTCCGACTCCCGACTGGGCATGCACATTCGTTCAACCTCCTGGTATGGCGGCGCGGGCTCCTAGCATGAAAGTACTGCATGGCAGAGGCATGCGCTGCGCGGCCATCAGCCAGCGCGCGTGCGCGCGCAGGCAGCGACGCGTTCCTGCTGGAGAGCCTGTTCAGGAACGACGCCTGGGGCCACATGCTCAAGCCGGTCAGCGAGGCAAACGAGCGCGCGGTGTACCAGTCGATGGCCGACGGCTGCCGCGGCGCGCTGCAGGTGCCCGGCGCCCGCTCCCCTGCACTGCCTGGGCTGTGCGCAGGCTTGCGCGGGGACTGCACACAGGCAGGACGAGCACCATTTTTATAAAGTCCGGCGGCCCCTGGAGTGCTATATGTTGGACGCCTCGGCGCGGGCAGCTCGCGGCACCGTACGTGCCAATCCTGCTGCCTGCCTGCAAGCAGTGGGACAGCCTGGCGACGTCGACGCTGTCCGTGGCGAGTGTGAGCGACCGCGCGCTGGCTATAGGGTTATATTACCCTAACCTGATTCTCCTACCCTACAATACCCCTGATTCGGTGTGCGCTTGCGCGCAGGGCTACGCCGGCGGCATCGAGGCGGACCTGCGCGCCGCGCGCGCTGCGCCGCCGGGCAGCCGCCTGGCCATGGCCGTGCAGGTGGGGCCCTTGGGCGCTGTGGGAAAAGCACGCGAGCAAGCGCGTGCATGATGCCTCGCATTGTGCAGTCGGTGCTGCTTGGAGTCCTGTGCCGGCCAGCCCTGCACGCCGCGGCCTTCCCGAGTGCCATGCGTGCGTGAACCACGCGAGCGGCTCTAATTACGTGTGGGAATGGCCTGCTCTGCCAGCGCGCGGGTGGCTCTTAGACGGCGCCCAAATGCCATGCGTTCCTGGACCATGTGAACGGCTTTACAGTCGTGTGAGGAGCGGCCTGCTTTGCCAGCGCGCGGCTGGTGGCTGGTGGCTCTCAGGTTCTGAGACGGTGCCCCGCGCACAGGTGCGCCTGGGCGAGAAGGAGGCGCTGGACAGCACGCTGCGCTGGTTCGAGGCGCGCGCGGACCGCATCGGCTCCCTCGAGTTCTACCAGGTGCCCCCGCACCTCCGAGCGCGGCGGGCGTTACGATAGCCTGCTCGGTGTCGAACACGCAAGCCTAATGTATGCAAATGAAAGTCCTGCCCCTCAACCCCTGTTCATGCGCTCCAAGGCCCTGACGGGAGCGGCGCCCTGAGCGCGCGCGCGGTGCCGGGGCAGGAGCGGCGCCTCAAGACTCTGGGCTTGCTCGACGACGAGGGCGGCAGCACATACGACGCCTTCTTCAAGGACGGCATTGCGTGAACGCCGCAGCTGATGTGGTTGCAGGCGATCATCATGGCGGGACATGTGAGATTTGAATGGCGTGTGTAGCTGTCACGCTCCCGCGGTTTCAGCTTCCGCGGGAACTACGCGGTAGTCCGTGTGCTCCTCTCCCGCGACGTGCCACGAGAGACTAGCTTGAGTGTAGTGCTTTGGCGCGTAGACGCTGCTAAAGCTCTTGCGTCCTTGGAAACGTACCGAGCGCATGCAATGCCGCTGCAGCCGTGACGAGCACCGTGCTTGTCGCACGGCTATACACTACACCACTGGGACGTTGTGCCCATGTAGACGTGTGTGCAGTTGTGTAGCGTAGGCACACACGCGCAGGGCAGGCACCCTCAGCATGAGCGCACCCTCAGCAAGCTGCGCAGCAGCGGCACAGCCGCAACCGTGCGGCGCTCACAGCGCCCCAGAGGCGCAGGGCCCGGGCGGCTGCTCTGCGCCGTGCGCTGGCGTGCCTGCACCCGCTTGGGCAGTGGCCGCGCAGCCCGGCCCCGGCGACGCTGCAGACGCCTCCGGGATGCCGCGGGGCCGCTCTGGCCTCTCCGCACCCGACACTAGCACGCCACCGGCAGCCTGCGCACCGGCAGCAGGGCCCGCCGCTAGCGCGGCCGGCGGCGTGGTGGAGGTGCTGGGCCTGGCCTGCCGCTTCCCAGAGTCGGCCAGCGCGGGCGCGTTCTGGCGGCACCTGGCGGCGGGCACCGACATGCTGACCGCAGACGCGCGGCGCTGGCCGCCCGGCGCACTCGGCACGCCGGCGCGCTGCGGCAAGCTGCCCGACGCGGACCGCTTCGACGCCGGCTTTTTCTCGGTGCACGGCAAGCAGGCGCAGGTGCGCGGCGCCCGCGAGTCAGCAGCGCTGTGCCGGCCGCCGGGCGGGGTGAACAGAGGGCGCGCTGCCGGCGGCGTGCTGGCCAGCGCGGACCGCACTGGCGCCGGCTGCTTTGCCGTGCTGGTTCAGCACTGCTGAACACGGAATCGCGCAGGCAAGCATACCGTCAGTGCTTCAGGGCATTGCGCTTGCAAAAGCAGACCTTTCGCTCTCCCACAGTCGGCAGAGTGTCAGGGATTTTGATGGCTGGCTTGCCAGCATGGCGTGCTGAGCACGCGCTGCTGCGCTCACGGGCGGGCGTGCGTGCGCGGCAGCGCATGGACCCGCAGCTGCGCAAGCTGCTGGAGGTGGCGCACGAGGCCTGGGCGGACGCAGGCGTGGATCCGGCCGCGCTGCGTGGCAGCGCGCGCGTGGGCGTCTACGTCGGCGCATGCGGCAGCGAGGTGCACGGGGGCTTCCTACAAAGCACGCCCACGAGCCTGAGGCCGCACATGCATGCGCGTGCGTGGCAGCGGTGACAGCACAACTCCAGCGGCCCCGAGATCAACCGAAGCGGCGCTGGCTTCACATGGCAATTTGGTGCCATCCAAACGCACACATATTCTGCTTTGTGCGGTGCTCAATTAGTCAGGATGAAAAGCGAGTCTGTGACGCACTGAGCAATACAGCATCAGGCACGTGCTCGGGCTCAGCGCGCGCCGCGCGCACGCGCGCGCAGGCGCACCAGCTGTGGCTGGGCGACGCGGACGGCATCACCGGCTACGAGCACACAGGCTGCAGCGCGTCTATGTTTGCCAACAGGCTCTCTTGGACGTTCGACCTGCGCGGGCCCAGCAAGGCCGTCGACACCGCCTGCTCGTCCTCGCTGACCGCCCTGGCCGAGGCGCGCGGTCTGCCCCGGCATGTGAAGTGGGCTCTGGCTGCCCGATCGATACTATTCGATTCGCGTCGGGTCTGCATGGCTATCTGGCGCAAGTTGAGCACAGCGGCTGGCACCTCTGTGCAGGCGCATGCGGAGCTGGCGGCCGGGCGGCTGGACTGGGCGCTGGTGGGCGGCGCGAGCGGCCTGCTGCGCCCGCACCACTCGCTGGCCTTCGCGCGGCTGGGCATGCTGTCGCCCGGCGGCGCGTGCCGCGCATTCGACGCGGCGGCCGATGGCTACGCGCGCGCCGAGGGCGTTGCCGTGGTCGTGCTGCGCCGGCGGCCTGCAGCACGCCCCGCGCAGCGCGCCGAGCCGGGTCCGGCGGCGCCGGACCCCACGCCCTGCGCCGGCGACCCCAGCCCGCGCGCTACCCCCACCCTACAGCCAACCCTACCCTATATCTGGGCGGCGCGCCCGCCCTACGCGGCGGTCCTGGGCGCGGGCACCAACAACGACGGCCACACGCGCGAGGGCATCACCTTCCCGAGCGCGGCCGCGCAGGCCGCGCTCGCGGCCGGCGTGTGCGCCGGCGCGGCCGTGGCGCCGGCGGACGTCGGCTCCGTGGAGGCGCACGGCACCGGCACGGCCGTCGGCGACGCGCAGGAGCTGGCCGCGCTGGACGCGGTGTACGGGGCGGGCGCGGGGCGGGGCCCCGAGGCCCCCCTGCTCATTGGGAGCGTCAAGTCCAACATGGGCCACGCCGAGGGCTGCTCCGGCCTGGCCGGCCTCATTAAGGTGCTGCTGGGCGCGGAGGCGGGCGCGCTGCCGGCGAACCTGCACTACGCGGCGCCCAACCCCGCCTCGGCCGGCCTGGCCGGCGAGACGCTGCGCGTCGTGGCGGCGCCGGTGGCCTGGCCCGGCGGCCTCGCCGCCGTCAGCAGCTTTGGCTTTGGCGGCTCCAACGCGCACGTGCTGCTGCGCTGCGGGCGCGGCGTCGCGCACCCCCAGCCTGTGGCCATAGTCATCAATGATGACCATGCGCGCGCATGTGGTGCTGCCGAGACTGCTCTTGCCCCTGAGCCCGGCGCAGTGCTGGATGAGGCACTGCCGCTGGCCGCGCGCACCCAGGAGGGCCTGACGCGGCTGGTCGCGGCCGTCACCGGCGCGGGTGCGAGGCGACTCCTGGTCGCACGGCCACAAAGTCAAAAGTGTCATTGCTATGCATGCGGGCAAGAGCTGTGCTATGAGCAAAAGAGTGTAGCAGTAGAGTCCAACTGAACTAATGTTGTTCAATGGCTGACTCAGCAGCTATGTAGGGCTGCTGCACCTTGACTTAGCGGCTTCGCGCTGATGTGAGGGCCCATGGCCCTGTGCGCGGGCAGGGGTCGCGGAGTGCAGCACGCCGCTGCGACGCTACGCGCGCGGCCAGGGCGCCGACGCCGCGCGGCTGCCGTTCCGGGGCACGCTGGCGCGCGGGGGCGAGCTGCGCAGCGCGCGCGCCCCGCCCGCGCCGCCGCCAGTCTGGTTTGTCTTTCCAGGTCGGGCGCCCGCCCACCCGCCTGCTTCAAGACAATGCGAGCGTGTGCGATGGCACACGGGGGCGCCAGCAACGGCAGCCAGTGGCCGCGCATGGGGTCGGGCCTGCTGGCGGCCAACGCTACGTTCCGCCCCTTACCCTAATCCTATACAGTTGCAGGCAATGGCAGCCAGTGGCTGCGCATGGGCGCAAACCTGCTGGCGGCCAGCGCCACGTTCTGCGCCCTACCCTAAACCCATGGGGGCGCAGGCAACGGCAGCCAGTGGCCGCGCATGGGCGCGGACCTGCTAACGGCCAGCACGACGTTCCGCGCCAGCATGGCTGCGAGCGGCGCGGCTGCGGCCGCGCTCGGCGTCGGCCTCCTGCCCGAGCTGGAGCGCGCCTGCGGCTTCACGCAGGCCGCGCTCGCCGGGGTCGGCATCATCGCCGTGCAGGCGTGCAGCTAGCCGGCTCGGACTCTAGCCATGGCTGCAGCTGCAGCCTCCAAGAAAGCATCTTTTGTGACAGGTAGCAAGCTCTGCGCTCTAGCAGGTCTGTGTCTCGCGGGTGGGTGTCGTGCAGCGCATGCTACCATGCACGCGCGCGCTCAAAAAGTGGTGTAGAAAGCTCTGCCCTGCGCACTGTGCGCTTGACGCCCCCATGGCCGGGCCCCGTGGGAGAGACGCTGCCTGCTGGCAGCGGCGCTGAGCGAGCCCGGCGCGCGCGCCAGATCGGCATCATGGACGTCCTGCGAGACGACTACGGCATCCGTCCGGCCGGCGTCCTCGGCCACTCCGCAGGTCGGGGCTGGGGCGGCTTCGGCGCCTGAGCCTGTGTCCCCAGCCTGTCCTGTGCCTGTCCACGGTCATCACAGCATGAAGCTCATGCGGACCAGGGTTAACAATCTGAGCCTGCCCCAACAGACACCCCTGCGTGCTAAACTCTGCATCTATGTCATCACCTTGCGCATGCGGCACATGCGCATAGACACACCGCACGTGCAGACTCGCTCGCACCGCCAGCCGCCTGCTCCCCTGCGCCGCGTACGCCCCAGACTGCAGAGCTGCTCCCTAACCCTATATAGGAGGGCGCCCGTTGCCCGGGCGTCTGGGCGGCTTACCCTAACCCTGACCCTGCGCAGGGGAGATCACATGCGGCTACGTGGACGGCGCGCTGACCCGCGAGGAGACGCTCGCTGTCGCGTTCCACCGCAGGCGCGCCCCGCCGCGAGCCCAGGGGGTAGCGTTAGAATACCCCAGGCGTGTCCCCACGTGCGCCCCAGCGCCTCCTCATGGCTGCCGGACGAGCTGCCGGACGCGCGATGCTCTGGCGATGCGTGCTGCGCGGAGCGGCGCGCGCGGAGCGCTGTGGCCGTCCATGCATGTCTGTGCTTGCGGCGCTAGGACGTGGTACATGGCAGCGTGTGTGGAAGCATTTGCTCTCAAATTAATTGCAACAGTGTCCCTGCCACTCGTTGGATGGAGTCTTTAAAGTTTATTACTTTGCTCAGCTGCCTGGCCACCTGTCTATGCCACTTGCACTGCTAAGTCGATGCGTATGGCTCCAGCCGGCTGTGCCCGGAGCGGGGCATCGCGGGCGGGCTCATGGCCGCAGTGGGCCTGGGCGTGCGCGCGGCCGAGGCGCGGCTGGCGCGCGCGGGCGCGGGCGCGGCGCGCTGCGTGGTCGCCTGCGACAACAGCCCCAACAGCTCGACGCTGGCCGGCGCGATGCCTGGCTGCTATTTCGCACTTGATAAAATAGAGCAATCCTTATATGTTGTTTCAAGAAAAATGCTATGCACTAAACTGCAACTGCGACCTCAATACAAATTGGCGGTCCCCTCTGTAGCGCCAAGAGTAAAGTCCTCAGCTGCACATCCTTTTCCAGCCTGGGGGCCTTGTCACGGCGCTGCTAGTTCAGTGGAAGGAGGCGGCGCAGTGCTGCCAGCGGCGAGTAGCTACTCGCTGGCCATGGGCTGCCCAGGTCATCTCTGCGTTTTCACTCAGTGCAGGCCCCGCGGACGAGCTGCGCGCGCTGCTGGGGGAGCTGGCGGCGGAGGGCACGTTTGTGCGCGAGCTGGAGACCGGCGCCGTGGCGTACCACTCGCCCATGCTGCAGCCCGTGCTGGCCGAGCTGCAGGCCGGTGCGCGCCGGCACTCGCTTGATGATGCGTGCAGCCGAGGCTTGCAGCAGGTAGCACGCCAGGCCCCGATGCACCGCTGGTGCCTGCTCGCTGAACCGATGGCCAGTGTCCTGTGCTGTGTTCGCTTGCAGCAGAAGATTTCACTCTTAATTTCACGAGAAAGGTATGGCAGAACCTATGTGGACAGAGCAGCGCTTGCTGCGCTGGACAACCAGCATGCACATGGGATGGCGGCAGAGCTTGCGGGTACTCACGGATGTCACAAACATGCGGCGCAGCACTGGGCCACGCCCTGCCTGCTGTGCCGGACATTGCGCATGCATCGCGTGAGTTTGATTCTCAGGCTGTCACCGTAGCTCGTGAAGCTTGAAACTCTCTTACACAAGCCTCCAACATGCCGCGTAGTGCTGGAGCACGCCCTGCCCGAGCCGCGCGTGCGCTCGCCAACGTGGCTGTCGTCCACCTTTGGCCCGAAGAGCACCGACCCTGCAGCAGCTCGCTGCTCCGCCGCCTACCATGTGTGCTCTCAGAATTTCCGTTCCTCCTCGTGCATGCCGGCCATGGTTGGCTGGGTTGGGGCGATGGCAACCTGTGTGCCTTTGCACTCCCAGGTTGCATTGGAGTAGGATCAGCGGAAGGCAGCAAGCTCTGAGCATAAGCGTACAGTGGCTTGGGATTTTGCTTTTGCATGCACACCGGGAGGAGAGCACGCATGCTTAGCTCTGGCACGGGGCTCTGACAGTCGCTCAGTTGCCGCCGGTGCGCACACAGGTGGCTGCATTCAGCAGGCGCGTGCTGTTCACCGACGCGGCTGCGGCGGTGCCCGAGGGCGCGGTGCTGCTGGAGGTGGGGCCGCACTCGCTGCTGCGCGGGCCGTTGCGCCAAGGTGCTGCCGCACTGGGAATATATTTCTCTCAGGGTTACGTGTGGTTAACATTACATGTTGAAACCGGGTAGGTTTGGACAACAGGCACGCTTCCACTCGATCACGTCTGCTACCCCTGCTGCGTTCCCCGCTTTATTGCCACAGCAAGAATACTTAAACAAGGTCAGTTTCGTGTGATCATGCAGTAAGCCCAGAGCGTCGCCTTGCTACTGGACAAAAGTGCTTCTGCAGGACAACCCTTTTGCGTCAAGCTAGGTGTGTCAATGCGCACTGCGCGCATTGTTAATATCCTGGAAGGGTCTCTGCTGCGTGTGATGGTAGCGCATTCTGTGTGGCATGCCGCCAGGCTGCCCGGACCTGCCCTACGTGGCAGCCATGCGGCGCGGCGAGCCGGCCGCGCAGACGCTGCCAGCAGCAGTAGCGGAGCTGTGGCGCCTGGGCGTGCGCGTTGCGTGGCAGGCGCCACCGCCTCCGGCGGCGCCGCTCTGCCCCGAGCGTGCGCCGCAGCCTGCTGCATGGCCTCTGTAACGAAGCATGTCACAAAGAGCTCTGGCTGCAAAGCTGCGCCGCAGCCTGCTGCATGCCACCCAAGTGCACACCGTTGCCTGGAGCTCCGTTAGCCAAGCGTGAGCAGCCTGCTGCATGTCCCCCAGTTGCAATCCTGCACAGAACTCAAGCTTGCGCACCACTGTGCAAAGCTGTGGATGGCAAGTGCGGAAACGCAGTGCACATGCTGGGTTGGCTCAGCTAGATCGGGGCGAGGCGCGCGCAGTGCCGCGGGACGTTACCGAGGCGCTGTGCGCATGGGACCACCGCGAGACGTATCCGCTCGGGCCGCCGCCGCCGCTCAACGCGACGGCGGGGTTCAGCCAGACCTTTGACCTGGGCGCGTCACACCAGCTTGCCGCGCAAGACCCCTGCAAACATGCACTGTGTACCGACTTGAAAAGGCACCGGCAGTACAGAGCACTTGCACAGGATGCAACACCATTAAGTAGTACAGCTTAGAAGTAGAAACCAGTAACCAGTTGACTGCTGCTGCATCTTTTTAACGATCGGCCAACAGCGGCAATCAAGCAGCATGCTAAGAGTGGTTCGCCTGTGGCGCCAACACCCAGGCCATGAGGCAGACGCGTACCTGGCGGACCATGTCGTGGACGGCGTTATCTTGCTGCCGGTGCAGGCCCAGCATGCTCGTTTCCACTGACGATCCACTGCATCGCCGTTGCTGGGCTGCTCTTGGTAGCGCTTGCATGCGCGCATCACGCTGTGCCAAGCAATGCCGATTGCGCTCACGCCACACCCGCAGTACCAGCGCAAGCTGCATGCGGCGCAGGCGGCGGCCTTCCTGCAGGCCGCCTGGGCCGCGCTGGCGGCGCGCCTGGGCCGCCCGGCGGCGGCGCTGCCGGTGCTATTCGAGCACGTGGCCATCCTGCAGGCGGTGCCGCTGGCCGCGGGCGGCGCGGCCGCGCTGCGCGTGGCGCTCGACGCGCGGCAGCGCTTCCAGGTGTGAGGTGAAGCCTTCCGTCTCTTCAGGGTTGAAAACCCTGAGCGAGTCCAGGTGTGATGTGAAGCCTTGGGGTCCGTGCAATGGCCGGATGCCCAACGAGCGCCCCTCGGGCCATCCTCTCCTGCCATTTGCATGGCTTGCTGTGGGGGTGGCCAGGCGCGCTTCGCTGCGCGCACGCTCGGCATCCCATTGTGGAGGCTGGGTTCTAGTTGCTCTCCTAGTTTGGCGCAGGTGCTGCACGCCGGCGACCTGGTGTGCGAGGGGTATATACGGCCGCTGCCGGATGCGGACGCGCCTGCGCCTGCCGCGTCCGCGGCCCCGGCCGCGCCGCAGGCAGCAGGCGTGGGCTGCTGCCCCGCCGCCGCGGCGTGCACGCCAGGCTCCGCGAGCGCGGTTCAGGTGGCAGCAGCGGCACCGGGCGCCCATGTGCATGCGGGTCCGTGCGGGGCGGAGGGCGCAGCCTCTGAGGCGTGCGCAGTTGGTGTTGCCTGCGCGGGCGCGCTGAAGACCGCGGCCACACAGTACAGCTTCCGTGCAGACGCGCGCGCCAGCCCGGCGTGCCCCGCCCCCAGCCTGAGCGCAGACCCTCCCTGTGCGCAAAGCCCTGCCGCGCAGCCGGCGGCCGACCTGGCGACCACGGACAGCGACGCGTTCTACCGAGGGGTGCGGCGCGCGGGGATGCAGTACGGCCCTGCCTTCCGCGTCGTGCTGCGCGCGCTCGCCGACGGGACGGCGGCGGCGCTGCGGTGAGCGCCCGCCGTGCTCGATGTGTCGGGCCTACACTCAACTGTCTGCTGAGCGGTGTTGCGCACGCTGGTGCAGTGGGTGCTTGCACTGGCAAACCGCGTGAAGGCCGTTGAGAAGCTTTCTTGTAGGCTGTGGGCATGGATACAGGCTGTCACAGCTTTTGACACGCGGCGAGCATGCATCCCACACTACTGTCATGTGCGCTCACGCATGTGACCTAACTATGATGCAAGCGCTGTCTGTGGGCAGGTGGACGGGCTGCTGGGTGCGCCTGCTGGACGGCCTGCTGCAGGTGGGCTGGCTGGAAGCCGGCAGTGCGCGCCTGCGGCTGCCCACGCGCATTCGGCGGCTGAGCATCCCGGCGCCCTCCCTGGCGCCCGCGCCTGGCTCCGAGGGTGCGGCGCTGCATGGGTCAGCTGTCCATGCTCTTTCCCTGCAACAGGACAAATTTGTGCCCAAGCCGTCCACGCCTAAGCACCACATGCTGGCCACCGTGCTGGCTTGTCTGCTGACCGGCTGCGAAGTAGTGCACGCTGCGCGACGCCGCATGGCGCAGCTGCTGGGTGCCTGATCACGTGTGTCTGCGGTGCACTCCCTCTACACACAAGGCGCACAAGCGCCTGCAAGCTGCCACCAGGCTCACACAGTCAGCAGCCACAGCGTGTGCAGCGTGGGCAGCACATGTGATCGCGCGCCGCTGCTGTTGGCGGCAGTCATGGCAGAGGTGGACCGCCATGCAGACGGCGTCGCCTGCCGCCTGGAGCCAGCGCAGGAGCCAGGCGCGGGACCCCGCTCGGGCGCCCTGCTGGCCGTGGTCGCCGGCGTGGAAATGACGCCCGTGCCACGGCGGCCCGCGGCCGCCACGACAGTCGTGACGGAGCTGCTGCGGTGGCAGCCCTACGGCGTGCGCACGGACGCCGGCGGCGCGCGCGTCAGGTGCGCGCGCGGCGCGCGCCGCTTGAGCAGCGTGTGTGGGGCTGCGTGCAGCGTGGTGCAACGCCGCCATATATGCCTCACATGGTGCATGTGGACCATGTGCCCATGCGCAAGGGTTCATTGTTTGTTGCAGCACTTGTGGTCTGTCCCTGTTTGAAATTCCCATGGTGCCTCCTCAGTCCCGTGCGTGTTGCACTGTCAGGGCGGCGGATGTGACAGAGCTCTCCGCTTGTGCAGGTATGTGAGGGCTGTAACAGTCTTTACGGCCGAGCTGGTTGCGGCCGCGCTGCGCGCGCGCGCCGTGGCATGCACAAGCGGCCTGGAGCCGCATCTGGTGGAGGCGCGTTCTGCACTATACACACAATAGGCGGGAGTTTGAGATAGTGTCTTGGATGTAGCCACTTGCCGGATGCGCGTGAGCGCAGTGTTCCCTGCATGCACGTTTATATCTGGAACGACAGCACGTGACATGCCAGGGCTGATGGCAGCAGCAGTGCTGTGCAAGAGAGCCAGGCAGCAGCAACGCTCCCAGCGCTTGTCTGTGCCCGCGAAGGTGCTCGCCATGGCAGAGTCGTGCAAGGCGCCGCCGCTAGAGCCGGATGAGCTGCGCGTGCTGCTCGCTGAGCCCAATCACTGCCTGGCGCGGCTCGCGCGCGATCTGTTTGCCACGCCTGAGGCCACCGCTGCCACGCTTGAGGCATGCGCAGCACGTCCCAGCTTCCGCTTGTCCCTTGGATATCCTCTTCAAGTTTGCCGCTCGTGCTTTTCATACGTCATCATTGCGCCGCCGGCTGCCTCCTGGACTGACCAAAGACATCACAGCAGCACGTCACACGCAAATCTCTTGCAGCATGCAACGTGTTACTGTGAGTACCGCGCCACGCTGAGGTCAAGGTTGTGAGCACCGCGCACAATAAATTTAAGGTTGAGTGTCTGTGAGCTCCCCCCACCGCTTGAGGGTGATGGTCTGTGATGTCCCCATCAATCAGGGAGTTGCATGTCTTGCGGCATGCGCAGGCCGCCACAACTGCAATCGTGCAGCATCCCGAGCACAGTGAGCTGTACGCGCGGGACCCCTTCTGCGCAGGCTTCTGCGGGGCGCCGCTGCATGCGTTGCTAGACATCGCCTTGGAAAATCAGGCATGTATTCACGTCATGGTCACAAACGTAAAGAAGCAAGAACGGAGCTGATTGAGACACCAAAAGCAATCATGCGCACTGCTCTCTTGCTGACAGAGGTGCCAGTATGCGTGGCTTTGCCTGATTTGTGAGGATGATCTGCATGGGCAAGCACATCCTGCGCGTCTCCAATTCCATGCCATGCCCGCCTGTGCATATGAAGGTCCTGAGCCATGCCACCGCCAGAGTGCTGCGCTTCCTACGTATCGCCGCCGCAGTCGCTGACAACCTGCTGCACGCACCAGGACCCTGGCGGCTTTTGCGCGCTGGAGGTCGGCGCCGGCACAGGCGGGTTCACCCGGCAGGTGAGGGGGCCCACCAAGCCAAGGAAGGATACATGCATGCGTGCCATTGTGTCAAGGATGTTCATAGGCGTGTCGCGCGGCAACAAAGGCCTGTGGAAGCATACGCCCATAACAAAGCCGGCAGGTGCTGGACCGCCTGGACCGCAGCGCCGCGACGGAGCTGGTGCGCTACACGGCCACCGACGTGACGCCATCCTTCGGCCAGGCGCTGCTGGACGGCCTGGCCTGCCCCAAGCTCGCCTTCCAGGCGCGCACGGAGGCGCAAGGCCACTGAGCGTGACACACGCCTCAGCATCCTGGTTGCCATGCGTGGTGCCAGAGTGGGGCGTGTCTGGGGTACCGTTATGTGGGTGCTGCAGCGGCACGCCTGCTGTCGCAGTGCATGTCTCTCTGGACTGCACATGCGGACACTGGAAGACACTGGTGCATTGTCTGGGGACAGGTGTGGGACATCAATGAGCCGGCGCCTGCCGCCCTGGAGGGCGCCTTTGGGCTCATCACGGCCGCGAATGCAGTGCACACCTGCCTCGACCTGTCAAGTGCGTGGCCCAAGCCCATCCTGCGCTGCCCCTAGTAGGGCTTGTCAGGGGGCACATTCGGATGAAGTGCCACTCTAGAAAGGCGTAGAATAGTGTGCCTATCGAGAAGCTGGTGGCCTCTGATCAGCAACTGCGCTTGGTTGTGAGTCTTCATTCCTGCATGCGTAGCCTCAGAGCGTGCACTGCTACCTGCCGTAAGTCACGCATGCAGCCGGTGTCAGTGCTGGCGAGCTGAGGCATGCATGGGCCCCACACCTATTTTCCCCCAGTTGGCGCCTGAGAGAAACGAGATGCGCGCCAGAGTCGCTTGCGCACCTGGCGGCCGCGCTGGCGCCCGGCGGCTTCCTGCTGCTGGCAGAGGCGACCGGCCCGCTCGCGTGCCTGCTGTGGGGCCTGGATGCGCGCTGCTGGCGCGCTGCCGACGCGCGCGACTGGGGCCTCTGGGCCTCCATCGGCCGCTGGCGCGCGCTGCTCGCGGGCGCCGGGCTGCGTGTCGTTGTTGAGCACAGGCGCGCGCGGCTCGCGACCGCCTCGCACTTCCCGCATGCGGCCAGATGACTTGTGGCCTGGCTGGTGTGGTAGGTATGTATGCCTGGTACCAGCTCAGAGCAAAAATAAGTTCCAGGCCCAGTGCCACAGGCCGTGTGTGTGAAGCTCGGCGTTTCGGCGAGCTTGCAATGCGACCTGACTCGAGCACTTGCTCGGCCAGCAGGAAGCCGCGGAGGCATTCAAATCACTCTGGTTGCTACAGGTGCCCCGACGAGTCGACCGCGCTGTTCCTGTGCCGCAAGCTGCCAGCCTCGCAGCCGGCGCCGCTGCTGCTGGCGGGGCCGCGCGCGCGCGCGTCCGCCGGCGACATGGACGCCTGGCTCGCTGCCTACCGAGCGAGCGTGTCTGCCGTGGCAGCCGCCGACCAGGGCGCCAGCCCTAGTTGGCACCCAGAGCTCGGCGGCCCCGACCCCGGCAGCGCGCACGGCGGGCGCCTGTGGCTGCACGGCTGCTCGCGCAGCAGCCCGGGGCTGCTCGGCCTGGCGCGTGCCGCGCGCCTGGAGGCCGGCGGCGCGGCCGTGCGCTGCGTGCTCGACGCAACCGCCGTTGCTGGGCGGGCGGCGGGCGGGCGGACCGGCCCCATTGGAGACGCTGCCGACGGCATAGATGGCGCACGCAGCTTGGCTGCCAAGACTCGGCCTGCAATGTCGGAGGATGACCCTGTAGAATCCCCTGGAGCAGACGGTGCCTCTTCCGGCGCAGCGTCGCGCGACCTGACCGAGGCTTCGCCGGGATCCGAGCCGGCTGGCAGCGCAAGCGGCCCTGTTTCGACAGACGCAGCATGGACGGGGTCATCGGGCAGCGGCGCACCGTGCCTGCCGGGGGGCCAGGCCGGCGGCGCGCATGCGGGCTGCGAAGACCGGCCCGGGGGCATCGTCTGGGCGGACGGGAGCACAGGCACAGACACGGCCGGCATGGTCGCCGCCGCGGCGGAGCTGGACCTCGCGTTCAATGTGTTTGTGGATGGCGTGCACGGCTGCTTTGGCACGGCCGACCTCCAGGCGCGCGTCCGCGCCTGGACCATGGCGCGCGGCACGCGCATGTGGCCCTGTCGTTGTTGGTGGCTGCCAATGAGGGTTAGTTTCAGACCATGGCGCACGACAAAATGCCTGGACCATGGCGCACGACAAGTGCAATTGGCCCTTTGTGTTATAGAGGCTGCCAAAGAGCGCGCATCGCTGTGAGGCACGCCTGTGGCAGGTGCCGTAGCTGGGTGCCATGGGCGCGCCCCCTATGGATTCCTGGAGGCTGCCAAGGAGGGCATGATGAGTAACCCTATTGTCAAAGCGGCAGGTGCCTGAGCTGGGGGCCATGGGCGAGGCCCTAATTTCTTGCAAGGGGGGCTGCCAAGGGCGCCTGCCAAGGAGGGCAGAACAAGTCAACAAGCGCTTGCGGCAGGTGCCCGAGCTGGAGGCGATGGGCGCCAGCGCGTGTCCGCCGCACGGCATGCACCTTGACCTCGCCGCGTACGGGCAGCCGCAGTCGCTGCGCTGGGTGGCCAGCCCGCCGCCGGCGGCCGCGGATGACGTCGAGTGCGACGTCGCATACGGCGCGCTCGCTGCAGGGCAACATGGCCCCCGCTGCCTGTGGACACCTGCGCATGTCGCATGCCCTTGGTTGAGGCAGTCCGCAGCCCTCTGCTCGGCCCGCGAGGCGTGACCGCCCAATGTGCGAGCGACACTTGCATGCGGCGGCAACTGTGACAGCCACATTGTCTGAAGCACGGCAGTGACTGGCTGCGCTGGAGGAGCAGAGCGGCGCAAACTGGGCCCCGGCCGGTGCAAAACGCACTGTATAAAGCATAGGGCTAGCTTCCCTGTATGTATAAGGTAGAGGGCTCACCCTATCCTCTGACGCAATGGCAGGCGCGTTGAACTTCAAGGACGTGATGCTCGCGTACGGGAAGCTGGCGCGCGCGGCACTGGCGCACGCGGGCGGCGCGCCCAGCGTTGGCTTCGAGTTTGCGGGCACGGTGGGCCGCCGGGGGCGCACCCGCTGCCAGCCTTGGCCTGCCTGCGATGCAGGCCCCTGGCGCGCCTGCGCTCGCGTGGCACTCTCAAATGGCAAGCACGCACGTCAGCTCTCCTTCTATGGCAGAAGCTGCGAGGGAGGTTGTGTACCTTGATGTGTTCAGCGAGTCACGCATGTCTGTAGCAGCCCAACATCTCTATGCTGCGGCCTATACAGGCCCAATGGGCAGCGTGCTGTAGTCTTGCTCGGGCCCCGTGCTGGCGGCATGCACGGTCATGCAGCCGCCACTCAGAGATCGTGTGCTGAGGCGCAGGACACCGCCGGGCGGCGGGTGATGGGCGTCGCGCGCCGCGCGCTGGCCACGCGCGCGGCCGCGCGGCCCGGCCTGATCTGGCGCGTGCCGGCCAGCTGGACGCTGGCTCAGGCGGCGAGCGTGCCAGTCGCGTACGCAACCGCGTACTATGCGCTGGTGGCGCGCGGGCGGCTGCGGGCCGGCCAGGCCGTGCTCGTGCACTCGGGCGCCGGTGGCGTCGGCCTCGCCGCGCTCGCCATCGCGCTGCGGCGCGGCTGCGAGGCGAGCCCGCCTTTGTTAACCTGGTCAAAAGGGTCTGAGGGTGCATGTGTGCGGCATTAGCTTTTGAGCTGCAACCGCCGTCGCGCCGCGGCACTGGGAGCGGCGCCTGTGTTAGGGCTGAAGATGTGTGCGCAAGGCCGCAGTAAGCAAGGGTCTCAAGCTGTTTTCTGCTTCATGCCAGCGCTAATGTCTACGGTGACATGCAAAACGACCGGACTGTGCATATCCGCACACTCATGCACTGCTCCAAGTTATGCCCCCGTGGCAGCTTCGCGTGCACACCGTCCCTGAGCGGCACATGCGGGGCCCCACAGGTGTACACGACGTGCGGCACGGAGGCGAAGCGGCGCGCGCTGCTCGCGCGCTTCCCCGGCCTGGACCCGGAGCGCATCGGCGACAGCCGCTCGTGCGCGTTCGAGGCGCTCGTGCGGCGCGGCACTGGCGGGCGCGGCGCGGACCTGGTGCTCAACTCGCTGGCGGGCGACAAGCTGCAGGCGCGCGCGCGCGCGCCACGCTACGGTGTGCGTGCAACACGTGCACAACGCTGCCATATGTGCCGCTCTGCGCTGTATCACCCATCTGTAGCATGAAGGTCATGCCTGCGCTGGTGTGGTGCCCAACAGTCGTATGAGAGCCTTTCAAATAGACCTTGCATGCGGGCCGGCCCAGAAGGTGCGTCTCGCGGCTGCGTGTCTGCTCACAGGGCATCGCACACACATACCTGCGCACACACATCGGGGCGCATTGCCAGACCATTACACCACGTCACCCGCTCGAAGCCGCGCCCTGGGCGAGCGCCGCGACCCGCCGCCGGCGCGCAGGCCAGCGTGCGCTGCCTGGCGCCGTACGGGCGGCTGCTGGAGATCGGCAAGGCCGACGTGCTGGGCGGGGCGCGCCTGCCGATGGCGCCCCTGGACCGCAACATCGCCTTCGAGGGCATCGACCTGGACCGCCTGTTCTTCGACGGCGCGGCGGCCGGGCAGGCGTGCCCGGCGTTCCCAAAAGGTTTTGCAGCTGACCAGGCTTTGAGCCGCTCAGTCTGGGTCAAAGGTAGTGTAATGCTAGTGTGATGCTCTCGGCAAGGCAAGCGAGCTCGTGGGTGCAAATAACAGCCTGGCTGCAGCGCTGGCTGGCTCGACAGCTACGGCAAAGGAGGCACATGCAGGGTTGCAGGCTCCTGAGGGCATCACCGCCGACCAGAGGCGCCCTGGCACCTAGCCCGCGGAGGAGCCAGAGAGTCCGCAACCCCGCGCGCGCGCCGGCAGGCGGCGGAGGTGCACGCGCTGCTGGAGGCGGGCCTGGCGTCGGGCGAGGTGCAGCCGCTGCCGGTGACCGTGTTCCCGGCCGCGCGCGCGGCCGACGCGCTGCGGCACCTGGCGGCCGGCGCGCCCGGCCGACGCGCAGCCTGCAGCTCCATCCTGAGAGATGGTTGAGGGTGGCGACTGGCTGGCAGACGCTCAGAGGCGGCACACCTGCCCTCGTCTAAGAATGCAGCCTGCGCCAGGGACGCTGCATGCAGCGCAGCAGACTGATGCAATGAGTTCAATCCTGGCGAGGGCGCCCGTGCGCATACTTGCGCTCGCTGCCTTACCCATCATCTACCACCCGCGGGTCAGCGCTTGCCCGGAAAGCGCGTGCGAGCCAGGACAAAACGCACGCGTCTCAGGGCCCACCCGCCGTGCAGGCACGCACATCGGGAAGGTGGTGGTGGAGATGCCGCCGCAGCCGCCCGCCGGCGCCCTGCGGGCAGGCGAAGAAGGGCCACCAGGCTGCTCGGCCGACTCGGCGCCCGCCGGCCCAGAGCCGCCCCTGGCGGCGCCCAACCTGTGCTTCAGGCGCGCGCCTGGCCGCAGCGGGCGCGGGACAGACCTGCTGTAGCAATGCTCGGTGTAGTGTCTGCCATGATGGATTTTGCACACAATTTTCTAAAGGGCTCAAAACACCTGGCGCGCGCATGGCCTGGCATGACGGCAGGCGCTGAGCAGGGACAGGCCGCGCCGCGGCGCAGGGCGGACCGCAGCTACCTGGTCACCGGCGGCCTGGGCGGCCTGGGCCTGGCGCTGGCGGCGTGGCTGGCGCGGCGCGGCGCGCGCCGCCTGCTGCTGACCAGCCGCCGCGGCGCGCGGACGGGCGCGCAGGCGGCCGCGCTGGCCGCGCTGCGTGGCGCCGGCGTGCAGGTGGGCCCGCGGGCTGACCGGGGCTGCTCATCCCAGCTTGCCGCGGCCGATCTTGGGCCCACAGAGGCCGCCCTGTGCGGAGACCTAGGGGATGCTTTACTGCCAGTGATTGCGTGCTGTGCTATGTGTTCAGAGGGCGGCTCTGCTGGCCACGCATGCTCTGCGTATTGCGCAACACGGGTAGTGCTACGAGGCATGTGCAAACGAGTTAAGCCCGTGCCTTGATGCTGGCGCCCTCGCTTGGCCGGTGCATACCTGCCGCGGCAGACGCGCGGCGGCGCAGCGCACCCAAACCCTATTGCTGCGAGCGCTTGCGCGCAGGTGGTCGTCAGTCTGGAGGATGTGAGCACAGAGGCGGGCGCGCGCGCGGCCATGGCCGCGGCGGCCGCGCTGGCGCCGCTCACGGGCGTGCTGCACCTGGCCATGCTGCTGCAAGACGCGCCGCTCGCTTCGCAGGCGCGTTGACCCCAACCCCACTGGTCGCGTTCCAGGCGCGCCGCGCCCGCCGGCGCGGGCGCCCGGATGTGCTGGGGTCCTGGGCGCGCTGCTGCGGGATCGAAAGCGCGAATTGGAGACATGCATGCGGGCGGGTGGTGCGCTGGTCGCGTTGCAGAGGCCCCGGCAGAGCGCGCTGCGGCCGCGCGCAGACGGGCGCTGGCTGGAACGCGGCCGCCGCGCCCAAGGCCTGGGCGGCGCAGCACCTGGACGCGGCCTGCCGCGGCCTGCCCGAACTGGACCACTTTGTGCTGTTCTCGTCCATCGTCGCGGCCTATGGCCAGCCAGGTGGCCCCGCATGGTATGCTGCGCTGGCCACCGCTGCAATGGGTGTGTTGCACACCGTGTGTCCCTAGCGGCTGATTCTGCAAAAATCCATGCTTGTCCAGCAGACTATCGCCATCCAGTGTGCGCTGCCGGTCTGGGGAAGCCCCTAATCCCACCCTAACCGTGCTCCCGCGCTGCGCGCAGGCCAGGCCAACTACGGCTACGGCAATGCCGTGTGTGAGACGGTCGCGCTCGAGCGGCGCCGCTCGGGGCTGCCCGCGCTGGCGCTGGCATGGGGCGCCGTCGACGACGCGGGCTATGTGGCCGAGGTCCTGCAGGCGCGCCCCGGCGGGGCAGCACGGGCTCCCAAGGGGGCGGCAGCCGCTGTGCGGTGTCGCTGGCACTGGCCGCATGCCGCGGTGCAACCAACAGTAGAGCATCGTGAGCAGGCTGCGTGATCAACCCCGCTCACAAGTCTCATCTTTCATGTCCATCAGCCGTGGACAACTGCCGCATGTTGACTCAGATGGGCAATTCGGCACCTGCGCCATTCCAAGGGCGCCCGTAGCTGGCAACAAAGGAGCTGCCGCGCACGCCTGCACAACCACGGGGGCCTTTCACAGCACACATGGGCCTCTGGCTAGCCGCCCGCTCCAGTCACGGGGCGCTCCACCGAGTGTGTCGCGGGTCTTGGGCATGGCAAGCTGCCGGCCGCACCGCCCGCCCGCCGCTCACCGTGGACGAGCCGGCGCGTATGCTGGGCGCGGCCGCGGCGGCCGCGCCAGCATGCGGCTACAGCTCCATTGGCCCGTCAGCGTTCCAATCGGAAAAAAATGCATTCCTTTACTACACAGGGGAAACTGTTCCCCGCAGACCCCAGATCCCATCTGGAAACAGTCTCACACTGGAAGGCCTGGTACCATTTATGTTTGGTGGTGCTCCCCGGTGCCATGTCTGGGGCCATGAGATAGAAATGTGCGCAGGGCAAGCTGGTCGGTCGCATCTTCCGCGGCCGGCCGCCGCTCGCGGTGGACGAGCTGCTGCGCGTGCTGGGCGCGGCCATGGCGGCCGGGCGCGCCGCGCCGCCGGTGCTGCTGTGCCACGCGGCGGAGCCCGGCCTGTACGGCGGCCGCCGTGGCGCTGCGCCGCGGGACCGGGTGCGGGGCGCGCGCGTCGACCGACCAGGCCATGCTCGGGGCCTTGCGCCGGGGCATGCTGTAAAACGCATGCCAGGAAATGTGGCGAGTGCGTATGCACCTGCCTCACATGCGCGTACCGCATCAGCTAGTAGCAATGTCGTGGACATGTGAGCTTTATGGTCGTACGTTACGGGGCGGCCGCGCCCGCAGGACCTGGCGGCCGCGGTGCTCGCCGTCATGGGCGTCGCGCCCGGCGCGGCCGAGCCGCAGCGCAGCCTCGCCGACATGGGCATTGACAGCATGCAGCAGGTAGCGCACGCGGGCCCTGCGCATGCGCTCGCACTGCACAGTACGCACACCAACCTCCCGGCATGCCGGCGCATGCACACAGAGGGCCGCATGCCTGGCACGTGCAAGCGGGGGCCAGCTCGCTGCAGCGCTTGCGTTCGTCAAGACGCTTCGGGCTGTGGGCGTCTGGCACTGGCGATTGTGCAGCCGGCAACGGTCGGGCGGCGGCGCGCCGCGCCGCGGCCGCACGCTTGCCTACCCCTATTCCTACCACACGCTCGCGCAAGCCTGGGGCCTGCGGCGCTGAGGCTGACGCGCGGCGCGGCCGCGCAGGTGGAGGTGCGCGCGCTGGTGCAGCGCGCGCTCGGTCGGCCCTTCCCGCTCGAGCAGGCGCGCGCTCCTGCGCATGCAGTAGGCGTGCGCAGCAGCGCAGCGTATGTGCCATGCGAGTATGCGCTCCCGTTGTCTCCCCGCCATGTGTGAATGAAGTGTGGCGTACACTACACGAGCCCAAGGCGGGTGCTGAAAAGCGCGGCTGTGGCGCAGGTGGGTGCACTGACCGTGGCAGCGCTGCGGGCCCTGCTTGCCGGCACTGCGGTGGGCGCAGCCGAGCGCCCCGCCGCGGCGGCGTGAGGCCAGAAGACAGGGGCGGCTTCGCCGAGTCCAACGAGGTGCAAAAAACTTGGCAGAGCGGCAGCGCGCAAGGCCAATTGGCAGTTGTATGCCTATCAGTGACTCAGGTAGTACCAAACTAGGTAGGCTGCCATTTCCTAGGCCAGCTTTCTAGCACCTTTTTTTTGGGTGGGCGCGGCATGCAATACAGCCACCCGATGCTCAACCCAACCCTAACCAGCAAGTCTGGCCTTGAGAAGGAAAAGCAACAAGACAATCGAAAGACCAGTGGGTCTGCTGAAGAAGAATCGGTTTCGTACTTGTGTTCTGCAAGCTAAAGTCCGCCTGGAAACTGCGCGCCTGCGCTGCAAGGCCACCCCGCCGCTTCCGGGTCTTGAGAGGCCGGTCAGGCGGAGGAGGCGGGCATGGAGGGCGAGGCCAGTGTGCCGAAGCCGGTGCTCTTCGCCTGCGATCAAGCTGTGGCGGGTCTTGAGGTCGGCTTCGTGGCCGCAGAACCCGATTGGACGGTGGAGATGCTGATGGGTGCGCGGCGTCCCTGGCTCGCGCGCAGCCAGTGCCGCTGCCTACTGCGCCTGCACCTCCGGCATGTTGCTGTCGCACAGGCATTATCAGCCGCGGGAGGCCACCAGCGCCGCATGCTGCGCGACGCAGGGGCGATGGAGAGGAGCATTGCGGGTGAGACGGGGCGGCACGTGCGCGTGACCGCACTGGAGAGCCAGGCCATCCCGGGCCTGGACCTGTCGCCCGGCGCACGCATACGCGGTGCGGCTGCGCGCCGCACGGCCAGCGCCGTGCGCTCGGCGCTGATCACTGGCGTCCCGTTGGTGCTCGTGAGTCTCATGCCGTGCTGGTCACGGGCGTGCAGCTGTGTCGCAAGCGCAAGCCGTCCAGCGTCCAAGGATGCATGCTTGGCGCCCTCTGACATTGGGCACTCGGTGCGGCGCAGACTGCCTGGCGCCGCTCGGCGACCAGGTCATGCTCGTCGCGACTGTGCAGCCCAGGGACGCGCCGCCTGCACAGGAGCCCGCCGCGGCCCTGCAGCTCGACGGCGGCCTGCAGCAGACAGGCGAGGTGCAGGCGCCTGCGCCCGGCATCCCTGCAGGTGCTGCGCCCCAGCACCCGGCAGCACAGCAGTGGCCTGCGGAGCGGGTGCAAGAGCACGCTCATTTTTTCTTGCATTTAACGGATTGTTGCCAGCGAGATGGCCTCGCCGCTCACTTACTGCTCATCTGCTCAAGTTCCTCCGCACGCTGTTGAGGACCACCACTTGCCACGCGCACATGCACTGCTTGCATCCCGCTGCTCGGATGCAGAGACGACCACCACTTGTCACACGCGCTTGCACTTGCTCGGGGCGTAGAGACGGCCGCGGTGCTGGCGGCTGCCGTGGCGCAGCTGGGGCCGTACGCGCAGCAGTTCTGGGGCGCGGCCGACGGCACGGGCTTCCTGCCTGGCGGGTATGGCCGGGCGCCGCCGCTCCCGACACAGCCGCCCGCCTCCCCTCCCAGGACGACGGGCTGGGCATGTGCAGACCCGCCACCCTGGCTATGTTTTTGTCCACATACAACGAGTTCGCAGAGTGATGATACCCAGAGAGACCGTGGTTGCCCAAGGTGGCCATGGCCGTACGGTGCCAGTTCTAAGCTCATGACAGCCTTGCATGACCATTACCAGCAGAATCCTGCCCGTCTCACACATGCACCGCGTCGCCATCGCAGCATCAGTAGCACGTCGTAACAAGCTGCCTGCGCTCGCCCGGGCGCAGCGCTGACGACGCAGGGCACCGCACGCGAGCGCGGCCGCCGCGCGCGCAGGCTGCCGGGCCAGGCGCTGCTGGACGTGCCGGCCATGCTGAGCGCGGCGGGCCTGCCGGGGCAGATGCTGGCCGAGGGCAGCCCCGAGGCGGTCGCGCTCATGACCGCGCTGGCGGCCGGCGGCGACCCGGCCGCGGCCGCCGCCGCGGCCGCGGCCGCCGCGGCCGCCGCCGCGCCGGCTGGCGCGGGGCCCGACGGCGCGGCCGAGGCCGCGGCCAGGAAGCGCGGCGCGCCCGGCGAGCTCGGCGGCGCCGGCGCCAAGCGCGCGCGCGGCCCCGGCGGCCGCGCCTGGGGTGCGCGGCCCGCGCGCTCCCTGCTGCGATGGCGTGCCTCTGCGCGCGCTGCCGGGCGCGGCGCTTGTTCGGCCGCCGCCGCACCCAGCGCAAAGCGGGACGCTCCGCGTTGACGGTCGACTCATGCAGGCCCTGCGGGGTGCCCTGTGCCCCCTGGCTGACGTCCGTGAGGCCTCCGGGACTTGGCTTGACTGCCCGCACTTCCGCTGTGGAGCAGAGTGCGCCGGGCACAGTGGCGACTCCTGCGCACCAGCTGCCTGTCATGCTCAGGCTTGTGAGCCTGCGAATTCCACGAGCGTGCGCATGAGGACACCGGGAGCGCCGCGCTCGCGCGCAGGCGCGCAGCGCATCTACCTGACGCCCGACCTGCCGCATGCGGCGCGCGCGGCGCCGCCGGCCGGCGCGTTCAGCGCGTCGCTGGCGCTGCCGGCCGACGCGGAGCAGAGCGGCCTGCCGGTGCCGCACCGCATCGCGCAGGTGAATCCTCACATCCGGACCCTAACCCCGGACCCCAACTCAGACCCTGAATCCCACCGCCCCGCATGCACTTATGCACGGCGCACGGAGTGCGTGGCTGCATACGCGTGCGGACCATCATTGGGCGTGCTTGCAGCACGGGCAGCCAAGCGCGAGCGGGCGCGATATGCGACGCTCTGCTTGAGTACGAGGGCAGACCGTCGCGGGCGGCAGCACGCACCGTTTGCATGACAGCCGTCACCGAGCAGGCAGGGCGCGCTCTCAAAGGGCCGCGATGCACACACAGACCAGACAGCCAGGGACTGTCTGCGGCCAGCACTCTGGCGGCTCTTGTGTGTCGCCGGAAGAGGCGCGCGGTGCCCGAAATAGTAATGACAGCCAGACAATCAGCGTCTTTGCCGGTCTCTTGGCACCTCTGCCTGCGGCGGGGGCCGCTCCTGCCCTGCGATGCTGCGGCGCAGGCTAACAGACACTGCGACGCGGCGCGCCAGGTGGTGCTCAGCGAGGACGCCAACCTGGCGGAGCTCGTGCGGCCGCTGACCGTCGCCGACGCGCAAGGCGCGCTCGCCGGCCGGGGTCCCCGACCCTGCGTGATAGGAGGCCGGCGTAGCCGCTAGCATGCGCTGGCCGCACAGCCTGCCTGCATGCGCGGCAGCACAGGGCCCTGCCGCATGCATGCTGACTTTCGTGTGTCAGGCTTGCCTGAAGTTTGTTGGAAGTCTTGCTCGGCCTCTGAAAACGCCGCATGCGAAGCTCAAGGCGAGGCCGCCTCCTGCTCCTCTCCCGGACAACGCCGGCTGCACACACCGTGGCGGCATGGTCCTGATGCTGGCAGCGGCGCCGCGCGCTGCAGGGCAGCTGTGGCCGTTCACTGCGATGCGCGACGGCGGCCAGTGGTACCTGCGGCACGGCTGGCAGCCGTTCGCACAGGCGCGCGGGCAGCCCCGCACGGCCAAGCACTCCCGCAGGCTGGTGCATGGGGTGAGTGTGCATGCTGCGGTTCTATGCCCTTCACCGCCTCACTGTAAGACTGGCCAGCACTGGATGCGGGCGCTCTGGGGGCACCCTGCGAGCCGGGGCGGTGGGATTGGGGCAGCCCCGGGCGCATGGGCTGTCAGCTGCTGAAGCCGCTCTGTCCGTGCAGGGCGTCTGCGCAGGCGCCGGCGCGCGGGGCAGGAGTGCTGCGCCCCCGCAGCGAGGCTGCCAGCGGCTCTCACACGACCGGGCTGCCGCGTGCACAGGTGCACCAGATTCGCGCGCATGCGGTGCTGGGGCTGAGCGCCGACCCGGAGCGCCCGGGCCAGCTCACCATCCAGATGCTGCGCACGGGCCAAGCCCTGGTCGCCCCGCGGCCGCGCCTCGCGCGCCGCTCGGCCGCTACAGACTGCGCAGACGTGGCGGGCCCCTACTCGGTGCGCGGCCCCTTGCAGGGCAGGGTAGGGTCCTGCTCCCCCTGCACCGGCCTCGCCGGAGCCGGGCGCTGGCTGGTACCAGTCTTGTGGCTAGGCTGCCCCGCTGTGCCTCGTCAGCATTGTGTGCAAAGGTCTGGCTTTCTCCAGTCGGGTCCGTGCCCTGCATGATGGAGTGTGCACGAAAACCTGCAGGGTGCACAAAAACCTATAGGGATGCCCCCACGTTCCACGACCGCTGCCTGGCCGCAGGCGCGCTTCACGGTGGGCCAGGCCGGGTCGGGGATGAGCGGGCGCGCGCTCAAGGTGCCGGGCCGGCTGGGCCGCGTGATGTTTGCCGCCTCGGAGCGCGAGTTCCTGGCGGCCGACGCCGTGCGCTGCGACGCCTCCGTCGTGGACCCTGCGGGTGCGGCGCCCAGGCACAGCAGCAGCCGTGCCAGCTGCACGTGGCCCAGCGCAGCTCTGACGCTTTGCTTGGGCTGGGCTGAGAGCTTTACGCCGGTCGCCTTCTCTGCGTGGGCGGCGCGCCCCTACACGAGAATCGCTGCCTGGCTGCCGCTCGGCAGCAGGGCTTGCTCACATTGCAAGATTATATTGCGGAGGGTGCTATCTGAGGCAAGGGCGCCAGCGGCGGGTGGGCACAGTCCAGGAGTGTCGCAGACTGTGGCCGGGCCGCACCCGCGCCTGAGCGCCACGGCTTCATGCGCGCTGCGGTGGCGCAGGCGTGGAGTGGCCGGTGATGTTTGCGCTGCGGCGCTACCACAGCAAGGGCCAAAACTCGGTCACGCGGCTCCTGCACTACTGGGCCGACGTCGCGCGCGCCTGGGGCTTCCAGGCATGCGACATTCCAGGCCCCCTTTCACCAAACCTCAGCATTCCACCGGCACAGACTGAATTTTCCGTCGTGGCCTTGCAGCAAGGACACACATCATGTGTCTGCTGTCCCTCCCGCGTCCAAGCCTTCAAGGTCACCCGTGTGGATAGAGCTGATGTGAAGAAGTATTTCCCATGCTAGAGTGAGTATGCGTTATGGGCTGCACGGCCACCGTGCAAGTCCCAAGCGAGAGACTCACACGACCCGAGCGCCTGAAACACAGCGTGGATAGCCTGCAGCGTCCGCTGAAGGCGTGCACGCGCAGGACGGCGACACGGTCGTCCTGGAGTGCCCCGACCCGGAGTCGCCCCGCTTCCATGTGCGCCTGCTCAACCGCGCGACCGAGCGCTCGGCCACCGCGCCGGCCGCGCCGCGGAAGCGGCCGGTCCTGGCGCCGCCGCACCATGCGAGCAGCGCCGCGCAGGCCGCGCGGGTGCGCCCGCGCCTGTGCGGGCTATCTGGCGACGGCGTCGAGCACAGGGCGTTGCTTGCGGGCCCCTGGGCACCAGGGGAGCCTGCAACGTGCACAGCAGAGTAAGCTGTGTCCAGAGGCTGTGCTACTTGCGCCTCGGTTGCTGCGCCATCTGCAAATGCAGCTGTGTTTCTGTCGGCAGCAGAGCGATCCTGTGTGCCTGCGTGCTGCGCGACCTGCATGCATTAGATCATGCTGCATTCATCACTCCAAACGTCCCACACAAGCGCAAGGGACCTGTGCTCAGGATTAGGCAGGGTCTGTACAGCTCGGCAGGCGCTGGCGGCCAACATGCGGCCCGGCGGCGGGCGGCGCCGCCGTCCCGTCCGGCGGACCTGCTGCCGAACAAAGCCAGCGCCGCCCGCCCCAAGGATGTCCAAAACAGGTCATTTGACCGTGCCTGGCGGCAACCCTCTCTCCCGGCATCTCATGTCTCACGCACCTCAGTGCGGCGCCGCCTGCGCAGGCGACCCCACGCCGGGTGGAGCTGCCCTTCTGCCTGGCCATCCTGCTGCGCGACAAGGCCAGCGACGGCCGCCCGCTGCGCCTGGTCGCGGCGACCGCCGCGCTGCTATTCCCGCAGCAGGAGGAGGTGTTCAAGGCGTCGCCGTCGATCCAGGTGCCGCTGGCGATGGCCGACGCCGACGGTGCGCCCCTGCGCCCGCCATTTAGCTGCAGGGGTTTCTTGGGCTGGTGGAGCCCCTGCGGTCCGTCCAGGTATTGGGTCTGTCTAGGCGCCGCCTGGCAGCAAGCGACTCCCCGTGGCGTGCAAACCCACACCTGCGCCTCGTCCAGCCGCGTGTGCAGCGCTGCTGGCCTTGTCGACATGTAAACATAGAGCAGCGTTTGCACGCCGACAAGTGGGTGTGCACTCCTGGGCAGCACAAGTGCCTCATCTCAGCCTCTAGCAATGCTCACTTGCTTGCACAGGCCGCGTGTGGCCGATGACGTACGTACTCAAGCGCAGCGCCGGGGGGCACGCCGCGCGCTATGTCGCTGGGCGCGCACCCTCCGTCCAAAGGTTCACTGCTGCAATCGAGGTCCAGACAGATTGAGGTCCAGTCGTGCGTGGTGAGTGGTGGCCGTGAGCTGTCGGAGCGGGCTTTAGGCTGCATGTCCGCCGTGTGCTCGCACTGCAGGTTGTATGAGGCGTATCAATATTGTGAAAGTTGCATGCACAGCCGTAGACGCCTTGGCAATGGTGCTCACCCTTCTTTCAGTCACAAAACAAGGTGACAAGCATGTTCAAAGACAAGCTCGGAAGGGAGTTTTGGCCCTGCATGCAAAGTGCAGCATACTGAGAGGTGACATGTTGCCTGTGCGACAGGTTTGGACCATGGGTGCGCGCCTGGGGCGTCCAGGACGGCGACACGCTGGGGCTGGAGATGCATGGCGGCGATCCCTGCCAGCTGCGCGCCCAGGTGGGCCTGGGCTGCGGTCGGCCGCATATCTGAGCGTGCAGGGTCCCTACCGGCAGCTTGCATGCCGGTGGTGCCGCTGCTTCAGGGCCGCTCCATATCGTCACATATGGCAGAATAAACCACTGTGATTTTTGGATGCATTTATACCCCATTGAAATCGCCCTCTAAAATTCCCCGCTTGCCAACAGCTTCCATGCCGGAGGCACTGCTGCCACAGGACCATTTCAAGGCGTACTGTCGTGTGCGCGCAGATAATAAACCGGCCGACCATGTGCGCGCCGGACGCAGCGCCGCCGCAGGAGCACTTTGTGGCGCGCTGGCAGCGCGGCGCCGGGCGCGCGCACCTGCCGGGCGTCGGCGCGGTCGCGCGGCCGGTCGCCGCGCCCGCGCAGTCGCGCACGCTCGAGGGGCCGCTGTGCGTGCGCATGGTCTATGCGCTCAGCAATGTGCGGCGCCGCCTCGCCGGCCCTGCCCTGCACGCCCGCACAGAGATGGACACCTTTGCGCACAGCAGTGCATTACCGCGGACGCATGTGTGCTGAGCTGGTCCTAGGGCGGCGCTGCATTGAGTGGCCAACACCAGCACTGCAATAAATACCATCTGTAAACAGGTGTGCAGACAGCATGCTTGCCTCAGCACCGTTCGCGTCCTCCAAGCATTTGCCGGCCAAGTGAAGTTAGTCCTTACCATTCCCTTTCTTTTGCTTGTGTCACTGACATGTCGCTGACTGCACGGAGCGCCCGGGCGCAGGTGAGCGGGCGCACGCTGCGGCTGTCGCAGCCGCTCACAACGGCGCTCTTCCCCGGCGCGCGCACCGAGCACGTGGCTACCAAGGCCGCGCACGTCAAGTTCACGCTGACGGACGAGGCGGCCCGCTGCTACGGCATGGCGCTCGTCTTCAAGCGTTATAACACCGGGTGCGGCGCCGGCCGATTCAGGCTGTGTGCGAAACATTGGGCTGCTACACGTTTGCAAGGCGGGATGGCAAGAGCTGGCATGTCAAGCACGCATGATCAGTAGTGAATTGCACCATCTGCTGTCTTGGGAATCCAAAAGTTGCCATGCTCGTAAAGCACTAGCACAGCAGGGCTGCAGACGCCACCGGGTTTGGCAGCCCTGTGCCGCACGAGCAGGCACGCAGCGCATGCGCTCTGCGGTTGCCTCTCTTTGCTCGCCCGCAATGGAGCGCACACATGCTCGACAAGCGGCGCAGGCTGACGCGGCATGTCACGAGCGGCGCAGGCTGACGCGGCATGTGACGGACTGGGCGGAGTTTGCGACTGCGCTGGGCCTGCGCGACGGCGACGTGCTGGGCATCACGCGCGCCGCGCCGTCCGCCGGCGGCGGCGGCCCGGACGAGGTTGTCGCGCTCGCGGCCGCGCTGCGCTCGCGCGCGGTCTGCTGCCAGCCGCCCACCTACGCGGGTGCGCCGGGCGCGCGGCCGGAGCGGCGTGCATGGCCCGCCAGCTGTGCTGCGCCCTGTGGCGTGCTACGCTGCCCAGCACGCCGGGCTCGACCGCCAGCGCCGTACCTCACATCCAGGAGCAGCAGACTGCAGAGCTGCTGCGCTGACAGCTCGCTGCACACGCGCATGGACAGCGATCAGCCGCGGTCACCTGTGCGGGGGTGCTGATATCCTGTTTATCCTTTGCACGCATGGAAACACCCTACCTCCTTGGCTGCCATGCGCGTGAAGGCCTGATGGCCATGTGCATGGTGCCAGTCCCAGTACTTGCCAAACCCACACCACAGGCGGAGTGCCTGTCGCGAGGGCGTGAGCAACGTGCGGCCTCTCGCAGGCCCGCTGGGCGTGCGGCTGGCGCTGGGCCAGTCGTCCGCGCGCTGGCAGCTGCGCCTGCCGCAGCCGCTCGCCGATGCGCTGTTCCCGGCGCAGGAGGCCGCGCTCGCGGCGGCCGAGGCCGCCGAGGCGGAGGTGCTTGCCACCGACCAGGAAGGTGCGCATATGAACCCTATCCCAAAACCCGTATATGGCCTGAAGCAGAGGGTAGGGGCACAATAGCAGTGTCTGCGTGTCGCGCCTCCGCGTCGCGGACTAGGTGAGTGCTGACAGGGAGCTGCGCTGGGACGTGAGCATGCCTGGCCGTTAATTGAAGCTGAAGACACACCCCCACGGTCTGCCAGTAGGTGGCACTTGAGAGCGTCGCAGCTCGATGCATGCGGAGGGAGCGGCTGCCGATGAGTTCAATAGCAATTGTCCAGGCCGCATGCTGCCCCAATCACAGCCCTGTACATCACCTGTCCCTCCTGATGCAGTTCTGCTGGGGAGTTGAAGTATCGCCCCATCCACACGTCTCAATACACATCGTTGTTAGTTGAAGTTGATTGGGCAAAGTGAAGCTCTTAAATTGTGTTCCTGGTCACGCCAGGGCGCCAGTGGCCGATGAAGTACCAGCTGAAGCGCGCGGAGGGCCGCGCGGGCCGCAGCCGCTCGCTGGCCGGCTGGCGCCCGCTCTCCGCCGCGCTCGGCCTGGCCGCCGGCGACGCGCTCGCGCTCGAGCGGCTCAGCGACCCGGCCGCCGTGCCGCTGCTGCTCTCCGTGCGCATCCTCGCGCGCGGCGCACCGCCGCAGCCGCCGCCCCGCGCCCCGCCGCGCGCCGAGCTCGGCGAGGAGCTGGCGGCGGCCGTCGCGGCGGGCGCGGCCGCGGGCCTGCTCGCGCCGGATGCGGTCATGCAGGGCGGCGGCGCGGGGGCCGCGGCGGCAGTGGCTGCGGCGGCGAGCGGGGACGCGGAGGCGCCTGATGCGCCGCCGCAGGTGAGCTGTCGCTGTGCTGACCTGTATAGGTGTTGCTGATGAAGGCGCGCTGATAGCTGACATGGCCCGTCCTGGAACCAAGGACGCAGAAGCCATCCCCACATGCACCCATCCTCCATAAAGTGCTGACACAGCACCGCAGGCAGCGTCCTGGCGCTGCGCCTCTGCCTGCAGTGCAGCTTTTATTGCGCAGAGCCTCACCAGTTTGCGACAGTAGTTTGGCGCGCGAGCGCAGGCGGCGCCCCGGGCGGCGCGCTCGCAGCGGGGTCGGCTGCCGCCCGCGCCGGGCGCAAATCTTGCCGGCCGGCTGGCGGCGACGCTGGACCCCTCGGAGGCCGCCACCGCCATGCTCGGCCTGCGCCAGCCCAGCGCTGCCGGTGCGGCACATGCCTCTCCTGCAGCAAGCCTCTCTGTTGGCGTGTCATGCAAGAAGCAGGTGAGCCACTGGGCAAACATGTGTCGTGCTGGCTGCTGATGAGGCGCAGCAGACACTTGCTGAGTCCTTGCTCTCCTGCTTTGTGCTGCTGAACATGCGCGGTGGCGTCGGATGTCAGCGCCCCGACTCCCCTATGCTCAAGCTCGAAAGATGGGGCTTGAGCGCATGCTGCACGGTCTGGTTGGCCAGAAAAACATTTTGTTGTGTGCATGCATGAGCTGGAACATGGGTTAAGGTGCTTGTATGGCACGTTGCTGCATCAATTGAATCGAGTGCAAACACACCCAGCATCCCGTGTGCAGGAGCGGAGCCCTGAGGCAGTGGACGAGCAGCGGCATGTACACTATGCGCTGTATCATATGCCTGGACACATGTACCTGCTGCTTCAATATGCTCACTGTGTGCTATGTGCTGTTAAACACTGCGCACAGACAAGGACGCTGTGCACCAGATAAGTCTATACTACTCTACAAGTGAGCCTGCGCAAACTGAGACGTATGCGAAACTCTTTTGAGGCTATAGCGTTTAGCAGACACAAGCACGCCTCAGGCTTCCAGCCCATGCGGTACTGGCATGCGGTCCAAGCTTGAGCATTGTCTTGGGAGAGGGCTGCAGCTGCCAGGGCAATTTCTTGCACCGTGGAGCCTGGTTTCCAGCGTGGCGAAATGAAAGCGGGAGGGCTTGTGTACCACATGCATAGCCTGTTGCAGAATCTATAGCAGAGCATGCCTCTTTTCCTTGGGCCACTGATGGCGTTATTACATACTCTTAACCCTTGGTTTGCACAATCTTGTGCTCATCGTGTGAAGGCGGTCCGATCGACCTGGACGCTCAAAGACGGCAACGGAATTACGCGAAGCAAGACGCGCGATTGCTTGAGAGTGAGAAAGACGCCTGAGCGTGAAGACTTTGCACAGGTGCACCTCCTGACCACACCTCAGGCAGTTGCCTGCAGGCGAACGTTGGCTCCCAGCCGGGGCTGCGAGTGGCAATCGTAGTAAGAGCTCTAGGCGCTTTCCTTCCTGTTATTCTACTACAGATCCTGCGCGGTAGTTGAAAGGCCTCACGGACATGCGCGCACTTGCACACTGCAAGCCTCTGGGGCAAGTGCACGTGGCGCAAGGGGTGTATCTGCTGAGTAGCGCTCAAGGTGTTGTGTTTGATGCAGGGAGAGAGGACGCACCCGCGCTCTTGCTGCAATGGCCAAGGTGTGCACCCAGCAAAAAGCAGCACTGCCTCTTTCGCACTTCTCACACTCTTCCACACTTGCCACACTGCTCACTTGTCTCTGCGACGATGCTAGGCCTGCAGTGACCTGAGGAGACGTTGTATGCAGCTTACAGCATGGATGGTTGGCAACGTGCGCACTGCAAAGCAGATAAGCTGCCAAACAGACCAGAGAACTTACCTGGCATACAGCAGCGCCGATTATCATGCGCGAGCTTACGCGGAGTGTGCACGGCGTGTCGCAGGTCGTATTTGCCCTGGTGGCGGTGCTGCTGGCAGTTGGCAGCGCGTCCGCTGCGCGCAAGCTGGCAGCGCCGATGCTGCCGCCGCTGCCGATTGACCCTCGCGCAGAGGCCATGGCGGCTCAGGTCACTACTGCAGACTCGCTTGCGGCTGCAGTGCCGCTGTTCAGCAACGCCATCTGGGTGCGGCCGCCGCTGTCAGCATTGGGATTACCTCTCGGCTGCTCTAGCCTGATTAATGTAGGGGCGCTGGGGAAGAAGAATATATGTTTAAGGATGTGAGAACTATAATGCGGTCCAGACAGGAGAGGAAGACTTGACCACAGACATGTGAAAGCTCGCATGCAGCAGTGAGTGGGGATGCACGAGCATTGTGAGAGCCACGTCAGCTCAACCGACAGGAGATGTCCCTGACAGTGGTATGGTCTTGCAAACAACATCTCTGACTCCAAGCTGGCTCTGCGCGCAGGGCAAGCCGACCACGGCAGTCTCCATGGATGCATTCTCGGCCTCCGCGCCCGCCTCGCCCGACGGCACCGTGACTGTCAACGCGCCCGCGGACGCGCCGGAGGAGAGCACGCGGCCGCCGGTTGCGCTCGCCCCGGGCGCCACGGACTCTTTCGCATCCGAGGGCTCCATGGGGGCGCCGATGATGGCTCCGGCCGCCGCGCCGGAGGAGAGCACGCGGCCGCCGGTTGCGCTCGCCCCGGGCGCCACGGACTCTTTCGCGGCCGAGGGCTCCATGGCGGCGCCAATGATGGCCCCGGCCGCCGCGCCGGAGGAGAGCACGCGGCCGCCGGTCGCGCTCGCCCCGGGCGCGGCGGACTCGTTTGCCGCAGAGGCTGAGGCCGCGCCCGGCATGGCGCCGGACATGTCCCCCGCCGCCGCGCCGGAGGAGAGCACGCGCCCGCCAATTGCGCTCGCGCCGGGCGCCGCTGACGGGTTTGCGGCCGAGGTGGACACGACGCCCGAGGTGGCTGCGGCGACCGAGGCTGAGCCTGAGACGTAGGCAGGAGAAGCTGTGGTAGCTAGAGCGAAGTGTGACAGCTGGACCATGGGCATGTTCCGCCTGAAGTATTTGCCTGCCTGCCTGTGAGTTTTGCTAGGTCCGAGAGCGGCGCATGTGGCCTCAGTGGCCTGCCGTGCGCATGCGCTGGCAGACGTACATACGGGAGGAGGGAGCGCGAGCATTCAGATGCTGGGCTGTCCCAGCCTGTACAGCACCTCGCAATCGCTGGCTGTATGCTCATATGAAGAGATGTTGCAGGCGCTGAGTACCCTAACCTGTAACGCCGGCAGTTACCACCAAGAACCCAGCTGTCTCGCTCCACCTGCTCTGGGCCCAGGCCCAATCATGCAGGCTGCATGATGACGTGCTCTTTCCAGCATGCAATTCACCCAGGTGCTTGCCATCGGACAAGTCTTCACAGGTATAGATCTTCATAGGCCGTCAGAAGCAAGAATCCCGGCATATGTATGCCTGGGGTGAACCAGCCCTTGCACTCCAGCTCGGGCGCGCGCCTGACACAGTGTGTGGCGCAGGGCTTCCTGTCCACTTAGGCCCCAAAATTCGGCACACAGTGGCTGATTTTGATGTCGGCCGCCCTGATGCCAGCAGCTTTGTCCGCCTCTGTAATGTGTTGAACGCAAATGCATGCATGCTTGTGGATGAAGCTTGGCAAAGCGCGTAAGAGGGCTGTGAGCCCGGAGGACCAGGTATGTACAAGTATTTGCGCTCCCAATGGAGCACTTGTTCGGTCGGCCCTAACGCTATCAATCGGCCAAAACTGTACAAGGGTCCTAGCACTGAGAACCGGCGTGCTCAAAACAGGGCCAGCTCTTATCATAAGATGCATGGGTACTCAGAGAATTCTTATGAGCATCGGCACAGTGCTACAGATCAGAGGGGTCGCAATGCACTTGCGACCATGCAGGATAATGATGTACAGCTGGGAGTCAGTTCATGCCAACATGCATGGCCGAGTGCAGCCGAGCAGCCTTCGACCCAGGTCTTCACTACTACATACACAAGCGTGCTTGTCAGCACCAGGCTCGCTCGTGCTGCTCCCAACCACCGCCTCGGCCGCCCCGGGACGGCGCCGAACTGCTTACAGCAGCGCTCACAGATGCCTGCCTTTGGAAGCGCCACTGAAGCTTGAAACTGCAAGCGATGACCTGGCGTAGGAAGAACTGGACGAGGATGGGCTGGATGGGGTGGCACGGGAGGTTGAGCCAGCTAACGACGGCGGGATGTAGACGGGACTGATGATCATCGCCGGGTCATAGCCAGAGCTGCTGGACGACGACGGCGACGCAGCGCCGGGCCGAGCGAAAAGCACGCAGAGGGTTACGATGAGCGTCGTGTACACGACCGACACGACGACTTTTGCAATCCAGCCACGCCTGTGCGCGTGCGCCCTGCTGGGGCGCATGCAGCACTCCAGAGCAACGCTGCATCACTGTGCACAGCTGATACAGCGCCGCCCATGCGTAGGACCCCGCATGTCAGCATGGCCAGGGTGGTGCACACCACAGGGACCAGTCATGCGGCTGTGAGCCCCACCCACTGCTGAGCCCCATAAAAAGCACCCCGCTCATGGCTCTCTTGTGCAGATGTTCAAGGGCCGGTTCTGCGTACGGAAAGTGAGTCATGCTCTACAAGCTACAGTGACAGATCCCCTGTGCCAAACACAGTGTCTCAAACGGGGGCACGCACTTGTCGCTGCGGGTTGGGAACCTCGGCCGGGAGCACAGCGGCAGCACGACGGCGACGTAGCTGGGCAGGAGAAAGAAGAGGCCGGCCCAGAACAGCACCCACTGGCAGCCGTCGCCCTTCGCATAGTAAGAGGCCGGTTTGTTGACGGCGCGCTTGGGGGCCACGGCTTGTTTTCCTGGCTGCGCCACCTGCCCCTGCTTCAGGGGCGCTGCAGGTGCTGGCGCAGCATCACCCAACTTGTCGGTGCCATTCGTCGGTGCCGGCGCGGCCTCCGCGGAGCTGGCCTCTGCGCACAAGTGCCACTCGAGATCAGTGGAGATGCTGGGGCAGTAGCTTGGGGGGAGGGGGGCGTCTGGCACCGCAAGGAGCCGAAGTTGGCTGATGCACGGTGGTAGTTAATTCATTCACTCCTCGCGCAAACACTGAACCACCGCAGCTGGCTGATGAATGCATGGACGTAATTCAGCCATTCAAAACCATCCTACCATGTGCACAGGACCCCTGCTTGTTTGCTCCGAATGTACGCGTCGCTCAGTATGCGGACATACAGGAGCGCAGACATGTTGTCGGTCAGGTACACTACAAGGCGCGCGCGCTGGCAGGGCGCCCGCTGCTCCGGTCATGCGCCGCAACACTGCTCACAGCGGCGCTATCATCGCCTCCGGCGGAGCCCGCTGCCTGCGCCCGCTCGGCCAGGCGCACGAGGTGCGCGTGCACGAGCAGCGCGCAGTTGCGCGCCGCCACCGCCGCCATCTCCATCGCCGATGCCGCGTTCTCCCAGGCGCTCAGGTACACCAGCCCCTGCGCGCGACTGCACCCACCGCGTCGCGGACGCTGTCGGCCGTGCGGCTTCCGTGCGGCTTCTATGCAAGCCTAGGTGCCCAGGCTTGCAAGCCTAGGTGCCCAGGTGCCCGGGTGCATGGGAGCGCAGGCGAGCTGCATGCGAGCCAGTGCGCCGGCGCGCAATGCGGCCGTGCCGGACACGCGATCAGCTGTGTCACTGACTGGCCCTGCTTGCTTCCTGCCTACACCATACACACTTGCATGGGGCTTGACACATTCATGCATGTTACTGCGCGCCGGAAAGTGGTACAGACGCTGCACATGTGCGCCTCCGCCGCAAATGCGGCCAGTGGCGGATGACCTCGCTCACACGCCGACGTGCAGCCGTGGCTGACATGTGGGCACACAAGCACGCTGCGCTGCCACCGCCACGCAAACACGCGGCGGTGGAGCCGGCGGCGGCGCGGGTCGCGCGCCTCGGCCAGCTGGAACGGCGCGAAGCGCTCGGGCGCGCCGAAGACCGGGTAGGCGGCCGCCCAGTCGTGCTCGGCGACGCGCGCGGCGGCCGCACCGAACAGCGCGGCCAGCTCGTCCGCCGCCAGCGGCGCGCGCGAGAACAGCTTGTACAGGCGGGTGCCGTCCGGGAGCTCACGCAGCGGCGCAATGACGGAGAACGGCGTGGCCGCGCCCTCCGCGGTCAGGATGTACTCCGCTGCGGGGCAAACATGATCATAAGGTTAGCCGTAAGATTAACCCTATCCTATATACCTGGGCTGTCGGCGGTAGGTGGCGGGGGCGGGAGCCGTGAAGGGCTGGGCGCCGGCAGCGGCCCTCGCAGCCTGGCCGGACGCTTGCGATCAGCAGCGCAGCCAGCAGGCCGTGCTGCGAAATGACAGGTGGTTGCATGTGCTGACAGGCGTGCGGGGCAGGCAGGAGCAAGGACAGGATGCGCGCGCCGCACGGGCGGGCGCGCGCCCGGCAGCCGCGCGACGCCGAACCAGGCGGGCGCCAGCCGCCCGCGCACAAAGGTCGTCACGGTGCGCTGGAAGCGGCGCGGCCGCGGCGGCGCGCCGACGCCGGTCAGGCGCAGGCCGCCGCTGCGCTCCAGCGGCGTGGCCAGCACCACCGCCGCGTACCCGCCGCGCGCCTCGGCCGCCTGCGCCGCGCCGGGGCGCTTCAGACTGCAGGCTGACCGCTCGCGCGGCTGTCTGCCCGCCGTCGCGCTCTGGCGGCGAGGCCGGCGCCTCGCCGCCCGCCCGCGACGGACCTCGCGCGCGCGCGCGGCGGTGCGCCTCGCGCCTGGCAGGACGTACTCGCGCATGATCATGACCCCCAGGCAGAGTACCGCTCGCTATCAGCTGGTTGGCGCCGGCGCCGGCCAGCGCACCCAGTGCGAACCAGCCTGGCGGCGCACACCCAGGCCCGCATGCGGCTGCAGAGGGTCGGCCGCTGCTGGGCGTTTGCTTGCAGGTTACATGCGTCACCCCTGCTACCTGGACCGCACATGCACAAAGCCAAGCCTGTCCGACTGCTAGACGCCCTGACACAGCACACCTGCTCGTCCGGGCTACCCTCCCGGGTGGCCAGGGTCAAGGTATAGCTGCCGTCGCGCTCCCGCGCGACCTCGGCCACGCGCGCGCGCGTCTCGTTGGCGCCGCAGCCAGCGAGCAGCGCGCGCGGTAGCTGCGCGTTGCCGTGCGCGAGCCTGAACAGGCGACCGTCGATGGTCGGCAGCAGAGAAACCTGCAGCGGGCGCGCCCCGCTGTCACCACAGGCGGTGCACGGACAGGACGCCAGACGAAAGCGCTTGCACAGGGTAGTGTGCGGCCGCACGTCACTGCTTTCCAGAATTGGCTGCAGAGCTCAGGGCTCCACCTTGCAGAGCACCACTCACCGCCATTGCTGAGACGGAAACGTGTTCGTGAAAGGTCATGCACATGCCTATCTGTCGCGCACGCGGGCTCGCCGGCACCACAGCAAGCGTGGCGGCGCGCGCAGCACGCCCGCCCTGCGCACCATGCCGGCGAGGGCGTTGATGTCGTTGCCCTGGTTGTACTGCACGTGGTTGATGCCCGCCACGAGCTCCGCTGCCAGGCGCCGCGCAGCCGTGCCGTCGCCGATCCGCGCCTATCGCGCGCAGCATCCCAGCTGGTGGTCCGCCGCGTGTGCCGCATCGTCTGTCGGCGCCCGAGCTGGGCGCAGGAGGGGGCACACACACAGCCGACTGCCTGCCTGAAGAGTGTGCCAGGTCTCCTGACCAGGCGCATGACAATGCGGCGCCCTCGACGGACCACCAGCTGAGATGATGCGTGCGCCAGGCACGAGTCAGCGACGGCGCGGCTGCGCGGCGCCTGGCAGCGGAGCTCGCTGATTCGCGCCTGTCACGTGCAGCATCCCAGCTGGTGGGCCAACGAGTGCGCCGCACTGTCATGATGCGCCTGATCAGAACATCTCGCGCACTCTGCAGGCAGGTAGTCGGCTGTGTGTGTGCTCCCTCCTGCGCCCAGCTCAGGCGCCGCACCAAGGCAGGCTCTGCTCGCACCACAGGCGCCCCACAGCACCCCGTGACACCGCCGTGACAGCACCGCCCCGTTTATGCGCGGCGTGCTCCGCGGCGCGCTCAAGACCCGACGCCCGGCCTGCCCCTGGACACCCGCTGCTCGGGCTGGAAGCAGGGGCAGAGCGCGCCTAATCTACCCTAACCTTAACCCTACCCTGCCCCAGGACACTCGCTGCTCAGGCTGGGAGCAGGGGCGGGCGCGCGCCTTGAGCTCCGCGCGGAAGCTGCGCTGCGTCGGCGCGTGCAGCCCCGCCGCCGCCAGCAGGGCCTCTGGCGTCTCAAACGCGCGCCCGCCCGCCTGCGCGGCGGCGGCAGCGCTCCAGCGGCAAACTCCCATGACAAGAAGCGTGCATGCGACTGGTGCCAAGACAGGGCAACGGCCCGGGGCCAGCCGGCACCTCGACGCGCCCTCGGTCCGCCCAACACACGCCTGCTTCTAGTGATTCCGGAGGGGGATTCGGTAGGGCTGGAAACCCACATGCTGTCCCAGAACGTGCCGCCAGCTGGGGCCACTCCCCTATACAAGGCTTGCAGCATGCGGCCGCCACCGAACCATACCACGCCTCCAAACTGTCGAGCGGCGCCCGCCCCGCACCTGCAGGTCATACAGGCGCAGGTAGTGCTGCAGCATCGCGCGCGGCGCGGCGCGCAGCTGGAAGTAGCAGAGCCCGTAGCGCCGCAGCATGTTGAACACGTTGACCGCCGTCCACGCGCTCTCGTTGAACACGAAGCGGCGCCCATCGAACACCGCGGCCAGGCCCGAGTCGCGCACGGCGGAGCGCTGCGTGGCCCCGCCGCTCGCCTGCCTGAGCCTGTCCGCGGCCTCCCTGGCGCCGGGCCCGCGGTCTCCGCGCCAGCAGCGGCGCAGCCTTACCTAGTGCGTTTCTGCGGAATTTTATCAGGCATACCAGTTATTCAAACCGATGTTTATTATGTCACACGGGGGGCCTTTGCAGGCTGTCACATGCCTCGGACAATCAGGCTCGCACCTGAAGTACTTGTTCTGGTTGTGGACGATGCTTGCGCCCAGCTCATACGTCTGCACGTCCGAGCACAGACGTGTTCAGTGATACCGCGGGAGCTGTGGGCTTGCGCGCACAGAGGCTATGGGCGCAGCGCCAGCATGTTGCATGACCGGCATAATATGGCTATTGCCCTGTCACTGTTGGGAAAGCGCTACCTCGTTCTCATAGCTGAAGAATGCCGTGCGGCCGCCTACCGCGCCGCTCTCATACCTGCGGCAGCGCACTGTCAAGTACCGGGTGAACTAATTAGAAAGCTGTGCAAGTTTAGAGCAGCTCTTGGGCCAGCCCAGGCCCGCACAGGTCAAGCTCAATCGAGCTGCCGGCAAGGTCCCTGATGAAGGATGCAGCAAAGGCTCCTCCCACGCCACCGCCGATGACCGCGACCCGGCGCCCGTCTGCTGCTAGAGCTATCAGGACTAGCGCCAGGACATGCAGGACAACAGAGCCTGGCATGGCATTGGCTGCAGATCCTTGGGCTGTTCCATATGCGTCTGTAACTTTCAAGAGTGCGTGTCTGGGGTACAGCCTTGGCACGGTGCCAACCAGCAGGGCCACCAGCTGTTGGCCCAATATCAGGAGCCGGTGGTATCTAAACACTTTGTGGGGTGGCACACACTATGCACAACCCACAGAGTCACTGATTGTGCCCTATGCCCCTGCACACCCATCTTCTCCTGAGCCTATTGGCTTACGGCCGCGTCAATGTCTTAGAGCTTGAGGTGCTGCGCTAGGATCAGGCTGCAGCAGCACGGGCCTGATAATGCTCCTCGATGCATAGAGTGCCGCTGAAAAGCGCACCACAGGACGTGCCCTGGGCTTCTGCGCTGGTGGCATCGTATTGTAGGTAGTTATAGCGAGCACGGTGCTCGCAAGTCTAATCATACAGGCTCACTCATCACAGCAACTCAGTATTAGCTGGCGAACGTGGCGCATCACCGGGTTCAGAAATGCGTAGAACGCCATGGGCGCACGTGCCACAGGACGTGCTGTGGGGTCAAGGTCCTTAGCGCTGCAGCGCAAAGGGCATCGATCTCAAAGCACGTTCTGTGATTGCATAGTTGCAGCGCCGTTCTACGCATTCCTGAGCACCGTGTTGCGCAATACCGCCAGCTGACACTGGAGCGCTGTAACCAGGGAGCCTGTGTGATCACACTTGCGAGCACATATTTACGCTGTCAAGTGCGTGTCCTGCTCCAGGCATTTCCTCCGGGCGCAGGTGTTATTGCACGTAAGCACCTGCAAGGATGGGTCCGACCTGAAACAGGAACTGCCCTGAACATCTGGCGAGGACAAGGGCGTTCTGCGCGGCTTCCCCTACAACGCAAGGGCCTGCAGGCTCTCTCGGCACGTACGAGACGTATTGCAACGTGTACAGGACGGTCACTGGCGTTTCGCCGCCGCTGGCGACAGCGGGCCCTGCGGGGAGGGCTCTGCTACTGGCGTTGGGCTGCAGCGGGGGCCGCCTGAATACCACGGCCGTACTATCGCTACCCTTACAGCCTTGAGCTCCGTGAGAAGCTAGCCACGCGCCACCCCCGCCTGCGGGCTCTGCGTTCCGGGCGCAGCTGGCGGGGGCGGTGCTGGCGCCCGGGGGCGCTGCTGGCGGGGGCGGTGCGTGGCCAGCTTCTCACGGAGCTCGGGGTCGTGGGCATAGTGCCCAGGCGGCCCGCGCGGCAGCCCAACGCCAGTATGTTTGCCATCCTCGCCGAGCCCGCGCGCGCCGGGTGCGCCTGGACAGCGGACGCCGCCGGCGCCGCCCGCGGCCGCAGGTGGGCGCGGCCAGCCTCGCCAGCTTAGCCTGGACGTGGACGCTACAGTCAGTGACCTCCTGGGCGGGTATGTCCTGGGTAGCAGAGTGTCGGCAGACCTGCGATGGTTTGTGCACGCAGGTGCCGCTAACTGAACTTGAGCGCGCCCTGCGTCACATGAGCGAGGCTGTGCCAGGGTGTGACACTGCTCTGAGAGCATATCCCTGAGCAGCATGCTACAGCATGCCAAGCCATGCATGATGCACTTCTGGGCTCGCGCTCTGCGCGCTCTGAGAGCGCTTGAACAGAGCTGTAAGAGCTTGAATCCAGCCTAGTATAGCGTGGAGGACGATGAGCTTGCAATTTACCTTAGAGCAGTGCAGGCTGTGCTGCGCAGCTGATTCTGCCTAGCCTGCACACGTCGCGATGCCCTGTTTGCGGCCTGCATCGTTGCCAGTGGTCTGGCCCAGACCGTATGGGTCCATTGACCCTGTAACAGGTGCGTTTCTGGCGCACGCATGGCTGGGCAACATCGTTAAGTATTGTGGAGGGACCTAGTCCCTGCAGAGCAGGATCTGAGTTGGTCATGCTTCGCAAGCTGACGCAGGCGTGCGTGAGTATGTGCACCACCCCAAACTGGGCTTGGCACACCAGCCGTCTTATCACACATTTATTTGGTAGTTGCAGGCCTGCCTACCCGTTCCTGTCGGCTCCTGCCCACTCTTCTATGGACTGTTCAGACTCTGACAGGCTGTTGTAAGAGAGGCCGCGCGGTTGGGCGTGCTTGTGAGCATGTTTCAAGCGCGTGCTCTCACTTTTGCATCACCCGAACATCCCCGCATGTGCTCACATGCATGCCTGAGGCACACACACGTGATCTGGTTTGCAGGGACCCAGACATGTGACAGCATCCAACCCGTGCTTACTACTCCCCCTCACTCCGTCAACAAACTCCATGTTATGCTCTGCGCCAGAGTCCCTGGCTCATTCTCCTCCGTTGAACCGCATAGGGCAGTGGGATGCACCGCCGAACAGGCAAGCACAGACTCCCGCAGCACTCCCGCAGCGGGATGACCTGGGAGAATTATGGGGCAAACGGATGGCACATACACCGCAAGCGGCCCATCGCCGACTTGATGAGCGGACCGCTGGGCTTAGCAGCTTGGCCTGCTTCTAGGCGCACGACCTGGGCCCCAAGTGGTGGCATGAGAACCTCGCCAAGGGCTGTGACGAGTTCGTTATCCAACGCCCCAGCCCAGCGAGGCGGAGGACGGCGAGGCGGATGGCATTCAATGCCTTGATTCATGTGCTCACATCACTACCCATTGGCAAGGTTATCATGACCATTCAAGGCCCAGGCTATGCGCCCCAAGGCCAACTGCTCAGCTCACCCGGTCAGGTCCTCAAGGTCGGCCACAGAGCGCTTGTGGTCGCCATGCCAGCCTGTCGCCCCATAATCATCCCACGACATCCCGCTGCGGAACTGCTGCAAGTCTGTGCACTGTCTGTTCGATGGTGCATGGTACAGGGGCTGTCATTGCCGGGGCCGCCCGCCGCTGCGCGCGCGCCGGCGGCGGCTGCGCCGGGGCCGGCTGCCGGCGCAGCGGGGCCGGCGAGCGCAGTCCTGAGAGTGCTTGCCTGCAGGCAAGCCAGTGATCAGCAGGTGCACGGACATGCTGGCAAGCAGGTGCCGCGGGCGCTGCACCATAGGTCTCTGACGTGCTGGGCGTAGGGCCTGCACACCGGTAAACGCGCGTCGAAGTCATTGCACGGCCTGTGCATGCGGCAGAGTGTGCATGCCAGTGTTGCTCCTGCGCGGCGTGCGCGGCGACTCCGCTGCCCCCCACCTTCTGCAACGCAGCGCCCCTACAAGACGCATGCGCGGCGCAGGCACTCTCGCCGGCACCAGGCCCTTCCTCGGGCTGGCCGGCCGCGCCAGCTGCCGCCGTGGCAATGACGAGCCAGGCAACAGAGTGCTCGGGGGCTCAGTGCGCACCGCAATGCGCAGCTGAGGGTCGCCGTCAGGGTGACCCTCATAGGTTCACCTCCACTCACTCACGAGGGTCACCTTGGAGGTGACCCTCATGCGCGCGTTGTGGTGCGCACTAAGCCCCTGCGCACTCCATGCGCTCGGTGGCACTGCACATCCCGGAGCAGTCATACACCGCAGGCGCTGCTCAGTGGCCAAGGCGGCAGCCGGCCACAGGCTCTGTCCACAACTGCACGCTGGCCTACACAAAACAAGGGCGCGCACTGGCCGGCAGCACATTGTGATCTTGCAAGCGGGCCGGCTGAAACCTGTGTAAAAAAAAACCGTGACACATGCCCAGCGCTCTTAGACCTCTGCAAGACCCGCCTATGGCGCGCCCGCGCAGGGCTGCGGACGCTTGGCACAGCGACCTGCAAGCTGGGGCTCCTGCGCGCAAAGCAAGCGCGCACGTGTGCACAGTCTGCGTAGACAAGTGCAGCACAGTTCTCGGTGGCTGCAAGCGCTTGATATGGGTAGCAGCGTGGACAGTTCACTTACATACTTCAGTATGTAAGCACCTGGAACTTGAAAGGCCGGTGCTTTGCGCATGACGTAAGTCAGAAGACATGCGGTGGGCAACGTCTAAAGCACAGTCTGGTGCAGCTGGATAGGAATGTGGGCGCGGTTTGACCACGGCGAGATGCTCGGCATTGGGCTGTTCAGTAGCACGACGTACACTTGACGAGGGCAAGCTGCGTGGCAAAGCACACTAGCTGACTAAGGCAGATGGAGATCAGTAGCAACTAAGCGCTGGTACAGGTTGCTAGTACTTGACGCCAGCAGCAGACGGTCAGCTGGCGCCAGTGGTGCGTCTGTGCCTGCCAGCAGGGTGCCCACCTGGCGTCCCAGGTCAGCTGGTACTGGCACAGCACTGCCAGGCACATTACCATACAGGCACTGTGCCCACCCCCTGCCTTTCTAGCACCGCTGCATCCGTATGTGCCGGGCACCGAGTGCTGATTGCCCGTCAAAACAGTAAGGGACCAGCAAAGAGATGCAACGTTACAGCACCCTACCTTACTTGAACCTGCGGCAAGACCCTCAACTTCAAAAAGCTAGCAGGTGCGCATTGCCGCAGCGCGGCCTGGTCACTTCTCGGGGTTGCAGCACCGACGCCCAGCAGCCAAGGCCGTGCGGCAGGCTACCCGGGCGCAAGGGGCGGTGCAGGTAGATTGCGCGTGAGGGGGCCTGTAGAGGCGCGGACCTGAGCGGGCCGCTGCGCCCTGGGGCGTGCCGGGCGCGGCGATGAGCGAGGAGGTGGACAAGACGGTGTTCAAGAAATACGAAATCCAGACAAAGCTGGGCAAGGGGGTGCGCACGCCGGCAGCCTCGGACGCGCGCATGCAGGCGCTCGAGCGGCCGCCGGCCAACCGCGCTGCCCCGCGCAGGCGTACGGTATCGTGTGGAAGGCTGTCGACAAGAAAACGAGGGACGTGATTGCGCTGAAGAAGATCTTTGATGCGTTCCAGAACTCGACCGACGCGCAGGCGCGCCGCACGCTGCGAGCAAGGAGGGCGCGACCGAGGCCTGCCGTGCTCGTGCACGCACGCGTCACCTTGCGCACCCTCGCCCCCGCGCACCTGCGCGAGCTCTGTCCTGCCGGCGCGCAGAGGACCTTCCGCGAGATCATGTTCCTGCAGGAGCTCACGACGCACGATAACATCATCAGGCGCGCCGCGAGCGGCGCCGCCCCGCCCGCGGCCGCCCTGTTCTGGCCAGCGCACCCGGGCTGGACAGCGGGCGCTCAGCGGGCAGCGCCGCGCAGGCTGCTGAACGTCATGAAGGCGGAGAACGACCGGGACATCTACCTCGTGTTTGAGTACATGGAGACGGACCTGCACGCCGTCATTCGCGCCAACATCCTGGAGGAGATCCACAAGCAGTATGTGATGTACCAGCTCTTCAAGGCGCTCAAGTACATGCACTCGGCGGAGCTGCTGCACCGCGACATTAAGGCGCGCGCCCGCCGCGCCCGCCGCTGCACGTGCGCCGTGGCCGCAAGGCAGAGGCGGCGCTGCGGGCGTGCGCGTGCGGGGCACAGCCGCGAAGGGGACGCTGCACTGGTCGGTCCGCTGGTCGGTCGGCTGCGCGCTGACCGCCGCGCCGGCGCGCCGCGCAGCCGAGCAACCTGCTGCTCAACAGCGAGTGCGCGGTGAAGCTGGCGGACTTTGGGCTGGCGCGCTCGGTCGCGCAGCTGGAGGCCGACGAGGGGCCCTCGCCCGTGCTCACCGACTATGTGGCCACGCGCTGGTGCGCGCCCGCCCCGGCGCGGCCCCGCAGGCGGCAATGGTTAGTGCAGGGCATCGTGACGCGCTGCCCGCCGGCCGTGCGGGCGCGCGGGCAGCTGGGGAGGCCGCTCCCGCCACGGCGGCGCGGCGGGAGCTGCTCCCTCCCGCTCCCTAACCCTATGCATGTACCCTCGCTAACCCTAAATCTGCAAGGTGTGCGCCGCAGGTACCGCGCGCCGGAGATCCTGCTGGGCTCCACGCGGTATACATACGGCGTGGACATGTGGTCTGCCGGTGCGCCCCGCCCGCCCGGCCGGCGCCGCACCCTGCGCGCTGCGGCGCGAGGCACACTGCCGCCCAGCTGCGCCGCATGTGCAGGCATGGGCTACGGCAGAAAGCCTTCTGCAAATCCGGCGCCGCGCTGAGGCAAGCGCGGGGGCGCGCGCAGGGTGCATCCTCGGGGAGCTGCTGGGCGGCAAGCCGCTGTTCCCGGGCACGTCCACCATGAACCAGCTCGACCGCATCCTGGAGGTCACGGGTGCGCGCGCCGGCGCCGCGTCGCAGGCCGTCCGCAGCGCGCCGGCTCGCATGGCAGCCGTGCCTGCACACCTGTTTGCCGCAGCACGCGACCGCCAGCAGATTCCGGCTGGCGGTCTTTCCCCCCGCCACTGGGTTCGAGCTGATGTCATCCGCCTGGACTCCGCAAGGAAGGCCAATGCAGACATTCCAGCTGTGGGTCCCGGTGAGAGGGGCTGCCGGGGGCGCTGCGCGCAGGGCGGCAGGCCGCCGGCTCGCATGGCAGCCAGGCCTGCACACCTGTTTGCTGCAGCACACGACCGTGAGCTGATCCTGGTTCGAGAGTAGGGTTCACTACCCTAGGACTTACTTGCATACCCTACCGCTCGGGCGCGGCGCGCAGGGCGGCCGAGCAAGGCGGACGTGGACGCGGTGCGGTCGCCGTTCGCGGCGACCATGCTGGAGTCGCTGCCGTGCGGGCGGCCGCTGCCGATGCACAAGCTGTTCCCCACCGCCAGGTGCGCCGCCGCCGCCGCCGCCGCGCTCCGCAGCGCCGCGGGCGGGCCGCTTGCCTGCGCCTTATCCCACAACCCTGGCCGCCCTGCCAACGCGCCGCTCTGGCCAGAGTGGCGGCGAGCGGGCTAACCCTATCACTTGGCTGCCCCGCCAGCCCGGCGCGGCAAGGCTCCAGCCGTGGGTGTAACTCACCCTGGCGGGTATAAACTAACGTAACCCGGCGAGGCCCTGACCCTACCCTGCAATGGCTGGCGCGCGCAGCGAGGACGCGCTGGACCTGCTGCGGCGGCTGCTCGTGTTCAACCCGGCGGAGCGCCTGAGCGCGGCCGAGGCGCTCGCGCACCCATACGTGGCGCAGTTCCACCAGCCCGCCGACGAGCCGGACGCCGCATGCGTGATCACCATCCCGATCGACGACAACACAAAGGCGCGCGCCCCGGGCCCAGCCGTCCGGTGGCGCGGGGGGGCCGGCGCGGAGCGCGCACGGGGCGCGTATCCGGGGCGCCACTGACCTCCCCGGTGTTGCCGCGAGGGACTGCCAGACGCGGGCAAGCGGCTGGCGCACTGTCTGGCCTGCTATGCAGCGGCGGGGCACAGGGTTAGGTGTGGGCGGGGGCTGGGGGCGTTGAGGCCCAGGCAGCAGTGCGCATGGGGTTGGAGGCTGCAGGGTGCTGCGGGACGGGCATGCATGCTCACAGCCGGACACCTGACGAGCCCACGCTGGTCGTCAGGTGTCGTCAGACATCCTCCACTGCCTGACTGACAGACGCCGCGCGCGCAGTACACGATCGACGAGTACCGCACCAAACTGTACATGGAGATCGTGCGGCGCAAGAAGGAGCTGCGCCGGCGGCACCGCGGCGCCGACGAGGCGGGCGGCGCGGCCGCGCCGTCGCGCGCGCGCTCGCGCGCGTCGGCCGCGCCGCGCGCCGACGCCGGCGGCCGCTACCTGTGAGCGGCGGGCGCGGCGCAGGCAGCGCGGGGCGGTGCGCCTGTGCGGAGGAGCTTGGCCGCTCACCGCACCGGCGCTGGCGGCCGCTTGTCTGGGCGGCTTGTGCGCCGTCTCCCTGCGGAGCCGGGGACATGCGCGCGCGCGCCTCAGCCGCGCTCTGCGCGGGGCGCCCGCAGCCGGTGCCCCAGAGCGCCACGAGGGGCGCGTCTAGCGCGCGCTCATGAGCAGCGCGCGCGCTCATGAGCACCACAGGCTGGCCGAGCCTGGCAGAGGGCGTCCCGGCGGGCTGCCGCGCACGCGTTTGCAGCGCTCGCTGCAGCAGCGGGCAAAGCATGGTGCCATGGGGATGTTGAGGACGGCACGGCGCAGCGGGTCTGCAGGCGAGGGTCGTCAAGCAGGGATCTGTCAGTCACGACATGCGAGCTGCCATGCAGCCGTCCTGCTCGTTGCAGGTTCCAGCTGCTCATCTGTCTGGCATGAAGGGGTTGCAGGGAGCACAGCGCTGGGCGCGGGTCTGAGTCAGGTGCTCAGGGACGTGCCTGTCCTGAGCAAATAGTGCGCGTGTCAGAATTGCATACGTCGAGCAGGCGGGCGCGCGGCGCACGGTGCCAGCGCTCGCGGTAGGTCTGGCGCCGTTCTGCGCATGTTGCTGCGGCCCTGTCAAGAACTGAGTAGAGGAACTGCCTCACTGGAACAGCGCGCGGCTCGGCAGAGCCGGCTTTCAGGAGTGCTCCCAGGGTACGCAGTGCGTGCCACGCATCAGTCTCGGTGCGCTGTAAAATTGAACAGCAGGTTAGCAGACATGTGCGGCTGCAGCTGCCCTACAACTGTCATGGAGACTCATAGGAGACAAGCGATGGGACGATGGGACAGGTCTTCCTCTAGCATGACAGCATCTGGGTGCCATGCAGGCGCGGCCTGAAACCAGGCGCGCACGCGGGCAGGCCCATGTCCCGAACCCTAGGCTCAGAGCCGCCTGTGCCGCCCGCGCACGCGCTGCGGCACCTTGCCCTGCCCGCCGAGCTGGTGGAAAGCGGCGTGGATATGCGCCGGCCGCAGCGGCCCCGTGTCGCCCTGCTCGCTCGCCAGCGCCCTCGCTGCCAGCCCACAGCAAGTCCTTAAGGACGGCTGCCTCACTTCAAAAGGATCTGCGCCTTATCAGGGGCGACAGGTGGTGCTAGCAACACTTTCATTGAATTCAAGCTGTGTGTCATGTACGTTTTGGCATTCATGGTCCACGGCAAGCAGCTGTCAGGCTGAGCTCGACAGATGGCCAGGATGCATGAAGTTAAGGTTGTAAGCTCGGCAACAAGTGCTCATGGGTCGGCACGAGACAGGGGGCGGGGGCAAGGAGACGCGCCGGCCTCGACGAGCTCGCCGACAAACATCTTGGCAATTCCGCACATCACGATGGTGGAGTTCGGGTGCGGCGCCTGGTTGGCCACGCTCTGCAGCAGCTGCGCGCCCCGCAGGCGCGTCGCACTCAGAGTCCGCCGCAGGCACGGCTGCAGGCACTGCCAAGGCAGGAGGCCTCAGGTGCCGCCGGAGCGGGCGACTGCGGGCACCCGCTTCATGTTGCGCTTCGACAGGGAGGAGCGCCGGTACGCCTCGTAGCGGTCCAGCTGCTCCGGCGTCAGCAGCTTCAGGATTTCCCTGCGGTCCGCAAGCGCAGAAGCCTCAGGTGGCCCGCTAGCTGACAGGACTCCTTCCTGCGGACTTGTGGCAGGCAGGCGGCGCTGCAGGAGCCGCTGCGGCAAAGCCGGCAGAGAGCGCGTGCAGCATGTGCCTCTCCTGCGTTTGAGCGCAGGGCGCACTGGTTCTTGCGCGCCCGCTCGAGCCTGCTGGCCTCCTCGTCCTCGTCGTCCGAGCCCGCGGCAGCGGCAGCGGGCTGCGCCGGACCGGCAGGCTCTGTCTCTGGCTGCCTTGCCGCCAAACTTTCGCCTGGCTGCGTGTCTGTCCCTGCGTCGGGCCCTGGACGCGCACGGCAAGGCAGTCAGTCCCCGTAGCCAGCGGCAAGCGCTGCTGCAACCGTGGAGTCTGTCTTCGGCTGCCCCGCGGCCTGCTCACCGCGTGCGGCCTGCAGACACAGTGCGCCGGTGCAACAGAGTCGAACGTGCACACATACACCAGCGCCTTCACAGGGGACATGGAGCGCCTTCAGCGCTGCGGCAACCCGCCGGCGCGTCGGGTGCAGGCAGCTTGAGCTCGCACCAGGCGCTGGCGGGCCGGGGCCGTCCGCGGCGTCATGACCGTCCTCCGCCTCCGCCAGCTCCCGCTCCAGCTCGGCCTCGAGGTCGAGGTCGTCTGCGTCCTCTGCGGCGCCCGCGGACCCGGCCGCGCGCTCCGCAGCGCCCCGGTCGGGGGCGTCGAGCTCGGCTTCGCTAGCGCTGCGCTTCATGCCGGGCCGCAGAGCGAGCAACGGCTTCGAGGTGTCACTCAGCGGCACAGCCTGCAGTGTCAGGCGCCTGAGGAGGGACCGGGCGACTGAGGAGGGCGGGCGTCTTGACCGGGCGACTGAGGAGGTGCGCAATGTAGGAGTGCCAGCGGCCTGGAGATGGGTGGCCCTTGTATCCCTAGCCTGCCTTCCAGAGCAGTGATTGATCTCAATCACTGCTCTGCTCTCAAGAGCTGCTCTCAAGAGCAGGAGCCTCTAGGGTTGCAAGCAAAGCGGCGGGCATGGGTCAGAGCAGAGAGACGGAGGAGCACTCCTTCCTTAGAGGCAGCGCCGAGCTGTACATCCAGTCATGGCAGGCACGGCGGTGGCGGAGAGCGTTGCAGCGCCCGTGCAGCGGCGTGGTGACCGGCGCAAGCGCGCAAGCACGCGGTGGGGCCCGGACGATGCAGACGCGGAGCCCGTGATGACGGATGCTGCTGAGGCGGCGGTCACTGTTGCAGGCGAACCGCCAGCGCCCGCCCCCGCAGCGGAGGCACGGCCGCGCAAGCGGCCCAAGCGCACGCGCTGGGTCGCTGACGACGCGCCTGACCCCGAGGTGGGCGGCCTGGCCGGTCATGCTGAGAGCGCGTGCGTGAGGTGTGTGTCCGCAGTGGCGCCTGTGGCTGGGGGCCCCTGCGAGAGTGCGTCGGCGGTGCCTGCTGTGAGCCGCAGAAGGAGTGGCAGAGCTGTTGCACACGTGAGGTCAGCTGCAGCCAAGCTCTGTGTGCCATGACAGTTTCATGTCGAGGCATGCCCTCACGGGATGTGCTCCTGCGCACAGGCTGCCAGCGAAACTGATGGCGTGCCTGGTGGCTCAGCCGCGGGCGTCGCCGCGGTGCGCACACTGGCCTAGCTCGTGGCAGTGTGAGCTTCTGTTGCACCCTCCGCCGATGTCAGTGGCTGCTTGATCAGGCAACGGCCAGGAAGAAAAGCCCTGCCCCTTTCTATCCCAGTTCTGGCAGTATTCTGCTGCAGACTTCTTGCGCACTTGTGCGGCCAGTTGTGCACGCGGCATTGGTCAGTCCGCTGCCGGCAACCGGCTCCTGCGGGCGCAGAGCGTGGCTACGCAGCCAGCTGAAGCGGCGCAGCGCGCGGAGCCTGTGGCGGCGACGCCCGGCGCTCTGCCTGTTGCCGCGCCAGCGTCGGCGCCTGCCGCCGCCGCTACCGCCGCGCTCGTGAACGGCGGCGCGCCGCAGCTGCTGAGCGGGCACGAGGGGCCCGCGTCTGCGCCCCCGCCGGGGCAGGCCGCCGCCGGCGAGCCGGCGGGCGCTCGGGACCCCTTCGGCCTGCTGGGCCTGCCTGGTGCGGCGCCGCCCGACGACGAGCCGCCCGCGCCCGGCGACGACGATGCGGAGCCCGCGGCCCCCGCAGCAGCCGCGGCCGCCGCGGCGCCGGCCGCCGCAGGCCTGCCGACCCCGCCGTGGCAGGCCGCGAGCGCAGCAGCCGCGTCGCGGCCATTGCAGCCGGCGCCACCGCCGTGGCTGGTGCAGCTGGAGCCGGTGGCCGCGCCCCCGGCTGTAGCGGCGGGCGCGGGCGGCGAGCCGGGGCCGCCCGGCAGCGACGCGGCCGACGCAAACGCCGGGTTGCAGTACACGCAGTACTACACGCAGCCGCCGCCGCCCGCGCCGCCAGCAGCGTCCACGGCGGCGGGCGCCGGCGGCCAGCCTGCGCCGCTCGGCGCCGGCGCGAGCGCCGCGCCCGGGCTGCAGCTCGCGCATTACTATACGCAGCCGCCGCCCCCGGCCGCGCCGCCCGCTGCCGCGCCCCCAGCTGGCGGGGTGGCCGCCGCGCCCGCAGGCCCGGCGCCGTCGGGGCCGGCTGTGCCGGGCCTCCCGCCGCCCGGGGCCCCGCCGCAGCCTGGGGCACCCCCGCAGCCGGGGCCGCCGCCCGCGTCGGGTGGGGAACAGCCTTCAGCGGGATTCGCGCCGGGCGCGCCTGCACCTGGCGCCGCCCCGCCCGGTTCCCTCTACCCGGGGTACCCCCAGCCCGGGGCATACCCGGCCGCCGCTGCAGAGCCCGGCGCACCGGGCACGGAGGACGAGCCGCCGCCGCCGGGTGAGGAGGGCGCGGCCGGCGCGCCGGCGGCCGGGGCGGACGCCGCCGCCGCGGCGCACGCAGCCGCCTGGGCGGCTGCGGGGTACGGTGGCGACCACGCGGCGTACTATGCGGCGCAGGCGGCGTACTACGGCCAGGCGGGCGGCGGCGGCCAGTACGCAGGGTATGGGCATGACTACGGGCATGCCTACGGGGACCCGTACGCCGCATACGGTGCGTACGGCGCGTATGGCGCGTACGGGCAGGCCGCGGCCGCGCCCGGCGCCGCGGCCTACCCGGCCGACGCATGGGCGGCCTGGCACGCCGCGCAGGCGGCCGCCGCCGGTGCGGCTGGCCAGGCTGACGCGGCTGGCGCGGCTGCTGCCTCTGCACTGCCGCCGGCGCCGGCTGCGCCGACGGCGCCGCCGCCAGCCACATCGGCGCCGCCGGCCGCGGGCGGGGTTGCAGCGGGGGCCGACGCGGGGCCGTCCGAGGGGCCATCAGTGGCAGATGCATACGCTGCATGGGCCGCCGAGCGCGCCGCAGCGGCTGAGAAAGAGCTGCCGAAGAAGCCCGCCAAGGCCGCCAAGCCACCGCCGCGCGTGCAGGTGCGCGGGCACTTGCGCCTGCTGCGCCTCGCGGCGCCTGTGCGGTTGTCAGCAGGCAGGCGACTGCCTCGCGCCACGCCGCCAGCGGCATCCCTGCTGGTCAGCCGCGCCCTGTGTCTGCTTGGTGGGGTTGTGCCGGCAGCGTGCTCAAGCCTGGCCGTTGTCGCATGAGAGTGGACGACGCAAAGATGGCAGGCCTGTCAGCTCACGCCAGGTATGCCGACGCATGCAGGACCAGCCCTAACCCTGGCCCTGGCCGCGCGCAGGTGGTGCCGCTGCCGATTGCGCCGCCCGAGGTCGCGGTCAAGGTGCCCAAGGCCGTGCAGGCGCGGCAGAAGGCCGCAGCCGAGGCCGCCGCCGCGGCCGCCGGACAGGCGCCTGCCGCGCCGCGCCCCGCCGCCGGCGCCGCCAGAGCGGCGCAGGCCAAGCCAGGCGACCTGTCGGGCGCCGCGGGCGCCGCGCCGGCGGCCGCTGACGGCGCCGGCGCGGTGCGGCCGCGCGGCAAGGACGCCAGGGCGGGGCGCGCGGGCGACGCGGCGCCGGCCGGAGACGCCGGCGCTGCCGGCGGCCGCGGCGGTCGGCCGCGGCGCGCGCCGCGCACCAGCACGCGCTGGCTGCCGGAGGAGGGCGCGGCCGAGGGCGCGCCCGCGCCGGGCGCGTTGGCCGGCGGCGCCGGCGCTGGCGAGGGCAAGGCGCACGAGGCAGCCGAGCGGGTGAGCCAGGAGCTGAGAGGGGAGAGGGGCGAGGGCGGCGGGGCTGAGGAGCGGGCCGAGCGGCAGGACGGGAGGAAGCACGAGCGGGCCCGCGCGCGCGAGGAAAAGAAGAAGGACGAGGAACGTCACGCGGAGCGCCGCGCGCGCAAGGGCCGACGCGCCACGCGCTGGCGCTCCAACTCGCCCGGCCCAGCCTCGCGCGGCGGCTCGCCCGCGGCGCTGCCGCACTCGCCGCGCACGTCCCCGCGCCGCGGCCGCTCCGGCCGGCGCTCGCCCAGCCCCCCGGCCCGGCCCGCGCCGCCGGCCGCCAAGGCGCCACCGCCCGCGCCCGCGCCCGCGCCGCCGCCCGCGCCCGTGGAGCTGGAGGAGGGCGAGATCGAGGAGGGCGAGATCGAGGGCGCGGCCGCGCCGGCGGCCGCGCCCGGCCCTGCGGCCGGCGCGTCGCTGCACAGCGGCAGCCCGCGCTCGCGCTCCAAGAGCCCGCTCGGCGGGCGCAGCAGCGGCGGCGGCACGCCGCGCTTTGCCAACGGCCTGGCGCCGCGCGCGCCCGGCGGCGGCGGCTTCAGCGAGGGCCCCAGCGGCCCCTGGGGCCGGCCGCGGCCGCCGCCTCCGCTTGCAGGGCCGCCTGGCGGGCGGGGCCGAGGGTGGGGCGCGGGGCACGCGTACTGGGGCCCGCCGCCGGGCGGGCCGCCGGGCGCGCCGCCGGCGGGGCCGCGGCGCGCCTATGGGCCTGCGCATGAGGCGGACGGGTACGGCGGTGGCGGGTTCCCGGACCGCTACCGCCCCGACGCGGACGCGTACGAGGGCTACCCGCTGCGGCCGGCAGGCCGCAGCAGCCGGGATGACAGGACTTGGTGATGGAGTGGTGATAGCGAGCGGGGGGCCGCGAGTTTGCGGGATCAGGGTCTGGCCTCTGGTGTAACTGCGACCTGCTAGCGTCGAAGGGCAGCTAGCGCGGAGCTCGGCTTGTAAGGAAAGCCGGTGTGCAGAAGACGGCATGGTGGCGAACGAGGAGGAGCTGCGGCAGCTGAAGATCAAGACCGGCAGCCTGACGCGCCTGACAAAGGAGCTGGTGCTGTATGAGAAGGAGCACAAGCAGGAGCAGGCGCGCGTCGCTGCGATGAAGGCAGCAAACGCGGACGCTCACGACATCAAGCACGCTGTGCGCAGCCCTGCTGCACAGCCGTCTGCGATCTGCCGCAGCATTTGCGCGCCATATGCAAGGCGTAATGACAACGGCCTGCAGGAGAATGTGCTGGTGGAGGCAAACATGATGATCCCGGACACGCGATCGCGCGTGGAGGCAGCGCTGCAGGACCTGAGCACACACACTGTGCGCCGCCCTGAGCTTTCGCAACGCAACTTGCGTTGATGCCGCCGTGCGGAGAGCTGACGGCCGCCGCGCCTTGCGCGCTTCCAGGGCCAGGTCGGCTCAGAAGCGCAAGCGGCGGAGGAGTTTGCGACGGCGCAGGAGGCTGTAGCAAGAGCACAAAAGGTGCTTGAGGGCAGCTGAGGGTGTCTGAGCAGCTCTGTAAGCTGTGGTGGGTGGGTGCGAGCGGCGCACACAGCGCATGCACAAAGCGCACAGGGCACGGAACGGGACAGCTGGGCAGGGGTGAGGAGAGCCGGCTGCAGAGCTTGCCGCACAGAGGTCCAGTATCACTTCCAGCCAGCGGCAGCTTGGCTCATTACATACTGCGTGAGCGCCTGCACTTCCTCGTCGGTGAGCCTCGCCGCAAACGTGCACTTGCCCTGCGCGCGGCGCGCTCGTCTGCACAGGCATGAGGCGGCCCCTGGCAGTGAGCGGGGTGTGCCAGCCTGGCCGTGTGCGCACCCGCGGAGTGCACCTGCACGCGCCACAGAACATCGCGCTTTAGTCTGACTCTTCGCTCTTGCAGTGAGACAAGACAGCGCATAGCGTGCGGTGGTCAGTGTCTCACCCGACCCCATAGCCCGGCATCTTGCCCTTCCCGCTATAAATAAGACTGTAGATGGCCTCTGGCGAGGCTGCGCCGTTCTTGTCCAGGTCGCGCTGGAACAGCGACGCGCCGGCCTGCACCACGTTGCCGCCCCCAGCGTGGCAGCCTGGGGAGCCCCGCGCACAACGCAATCACGTACCCATGCAGAGTCGTTTTGCAAGCTTCGGCGTTGGGCGGCGCGGAGGCGCTTCAACAGCAGCGCACCCGCGCAGCTACTGTTGAACAGCTGCGTGACCTCTGCGGCATGCAAGCCCTGCACATCGAGAACAAGACACGCAGACGCTGCCAGCAGACCGGCCATAGCGCGCTTGACTGTCGCCCTGGCGCAGCAACCAGGCTTGAAACCAGCCTCTGAGGCAACCGCAGGCTGCGTCGGGCACTTTAAGCGCCGCGGCACAGACACCGTATGGCTGGGCCCCGCAGCGCGCAGGCCCTGCCGAGGCGCTCGTGCCACAGTGACAGCTGGCATTGAGCAAACGGGAATGGCTAAGCTCCCAGACGTTGGTCAGCAGGCGGGGCAAGAGGCTCCCACCCCGCCCAGCGGGGTTTCATCGCCGAGTTGCTTTCGAGTGCTGTTGCTTGCTCAAGTTTTAACTATTAACACGGTGCCCCACCTCTCTGTGTCACCAAGGACGGTCACAGCACACAGAGCGAGCCAGAATGTCTAACCAGGGCAACCGGATATATGTCGGCAACCTGGACACGCGCATCACCGAGCGCGACCTGGAGGTATGGCGCCTGTCTGCAGCCCCGGCGACGCCAAGCGTGGCCGGTGTCGAGACAGGACCAGCGAGCGTGGCTGGCGCAGGATGAGTTCGTGCGCTTTGGGACGCTGCGCAGCGTGTGGGTTGCCAGGAAGCCGCCTGGCTTTGGTGCGCCTCCACTCCCTTGTGCTTTCCAGCGCACTAGCTCGCCTGAGAGGAGCTGAACGGCCTTCCAAGCAACGGATGGCGGCACGCAGCGTTTGTCGAGTTTGAGGACCTGCGGGACGCCGAGGATGCCGTCCGCAAGCTCGACGGTGCGGCGGGAAGGATCCGTAGGCTGATACGCCTGGCATCGCGGCTTTCAGCAAACGGATGTTAAGCATCAGGCGAACCCAGCGCGCTGTTCGTGTGCGCTGGGTGGGCTGTGGTTCAGTGCAGGCGCCCTGGCGCCCTGCTCCAGCCCGCGTGCGCCCACACGGTGCACGCCGTAGGCGCAAACGGCTGGCGCGTTGAGTTCAGCCGCAAGGACCGCGGTGCCCCTGGCGGGCGCGGCCCCGGCGGCGGCGACTTTGGCGGCGGCGGTGGCTTCGGCGGTGGCGGTGGCGGCATGCGCTCTGACCTGAAGTGAGCACCCCGCACGCTGCGGTACACTAGTGCCGCTCCGCGGCACACTGGCTGGCGTGGCACTGAGATAGCGACGTTGGCTGCGCCCAGGTGCTACGAGTGCGGTGCGTCGGCGCGCTGGCTCGCCTCGGGGCTGGGCCTCCCTTCCCAGTGCCTGCGTTTCCCGCTGCCTGCTGCAGCTGTGGCTGCACGCTGCTGCCGCACACTGATCGTGAGCAAGGCGCAGGCGAGATGGGCCACTTTGCAAAGGACTGCCGGCTGCGCAATGGCGGCGGACCCCCACCGGGCGGCGGCGGCGGCGGCGGTTACGCGGGCGGCGGCGGCGGCGGCTACGCGGGGGGCGGCGGCGGCTACGGCGGCGGCGGCGGCGGCGGATGTGCGCAGTCGTTCACCCCTGTGCACCCCCAAGCCAGCCAGCTTGTTTGAGGGTCCATGTCGTGGGGTGGCCCACGCCCCGAAATTGCGTCAAGTCTGCTTGCTTGATGCCGCGCTGGCCATCTTGGCAGAGGCGGCAACTGCTCAGCGGGGTGGTGGTGCTGACGACCAGCTGTGCATGTGCAGATGGCGGAGCCGGCGGAGGCGGCGGTGGCTATGGCGGCGGCGGCGGCGGCGAGCGGCGCGAGAGGTACGCTGCTGCAAGCGCTGCTCCGTGATTGTGCTGCATACGCGCGCACACGCAGAGCACTGACGCGGGGCCGCACACAGCCCCCCGCAGCGTCGCCGCAGCCCCTCGTTCGAGCCGCGCAGCCGCCGTAGCCCGTCATACGAGCCTCGTCGCAGGCGCGCCTGGAGTCTGGCCACCGGCGTGATAGTGTCTGCCATGCTTTTGCACCGCTTCTGTCTGTTGCATGCATCGCCTGCGCCCCGGCGTCGAGCGGAGGGCAGAGCCGCGCCTTGCTGCGCAGGGGCGCCCCAGCAATTCTATTAAAAGGGTCGCACCTGACCCGCTTGCCGTGTCTCCCGTGCAGCCCCGAGGAGCGCGACCGCTCCCGCAGCCGCGCGGGCGACTAGCCGCCGGCCACAAACGACCGTGCGCAAGGAGCGGGGCGCGCACGCGGACCCGAGCCTGTCTTCGGCGCAGCCGGCCGCCGGCGGCGCCGCGCTCGATGCATCGGCACTCCTGTCGTGCCTGGGGACACTCCAGAGCGCGCTCACAGGTTGCCGCCTGGGCCTGTGCAGCGCCAGGATGCAAGAGCGGGAGTGCCTTGCCTGTGCTGTGCTGCCAGAGCTGGCTTTATTTGGGCTTGGCCAGCAGTGTGCGAGTCCTGAAGCTGCCATAAACAAAATATGAGGGGTTTGGGATTGGCGATGAGTATAAAACGGAGCTCTGGGATGCTGCGGAGGCATGGGTGCTGCTTGTCAAAGGCAAGCTTGAAGGCAGGGCTGCGGCGGGGCACACCGCTCAGGATGCCTTGCTTTCCTTTACCGTTTTTGCGCTGCGGACTGGCGTCCGTATGCACTTCCCGCACCTCAGATGTATGTTGGAACTTTGCGGAGCTGCGCCTGTGTGCAGTGACGCCTGCCCGGCTCAAGCGCGCGGACTCACTCGCAAGTGCTCCGGTGGGCAGGGCTGGGAGGCGCCCGGGCTCGCCCTGCGTCCTACACCTTGCTGCCCCGGCCTCAGCGCTCGCCTGTGCTCACCACGCCAGGCGTCCACTGCCTGCAGCCACGCCACGTCACGCCACGCCACGCACTGTCACGCCGTGTGGCAGCCCGCGCAGCCGCAGCCTCGCCCGCGCTGCCCGGCAGCAGCGTGCCCCCAGCCTACCTGCGCAGGTGGCTGAACGACCAGCCCGTGCGCGCGCGCGTGCCGGCTGCGCTGCCAGCCGGTGTGCGCAGGTGCGTCCCTTCTCTGCATGCTCCTGCTTGCTGCTGTTTGTCTGTGCACTGCGGGTTGGGCAGTACACACACTGTGGGTTTTCAGGCTATTATTCCGATTGGGGGACTCTATTGACAATAGAGACAATAGACTGTTGTAATGAGCACGAAGACGAGCTTGTGAAGTGCTCTACTATTACAAACGTGTCTCAAAGAGCCCAACCAGTTATTGACTTTTACTGTACAGCAACAAAGACAACCAACATGGCGCCTGCGCCGCTAGCCCGGATCAGGCGAGGAACTGCCGCTCTCGCTCGAGCATGCGGCTCTGAAGGCGCGCTCATCAAGGATCGGACGAGGAAAGATCCAATTTCCAGACCCTGCACAGCCACACATGTGATGCTTGTTTTCTCAAAGGCTGTGGACGGCGTCAGCCTGGCATCCTCATGCACGACGCGGAAGCAGTCGCCCTGAGAGCACATCAGGGGCAGCGCACCAGGCACAGCGGAGGCCTGGCGGTGCCGCGCATGGAAGCTCGCCTGCACGGCCGCGGGCAGCGCGCAGAGCAGGCGGCGGTGCTCGGCCTCCAGCCGCGAGATGCGCTGCACCAGCTCGAGCTCCGCCTCGGCGCCAAACAGGTGGACATACCCTGCATGTCCTGCCCTGTCAGGTCCCCCGCCGGGCAGCTCTGGGGGGTCGTGGAGTCCCCAGGCTGGCCGCCTGGAAGCCACGGAACCCGCTCCGCACCCGCAGCACCACTCTCCTCTGTCCTGTCGGTGACATCCGAAGGTGCACTGCACGCAGCGCAGGAGCAGGCGCGGCGCGGCGCGCGTGCCGCGCCTCTGTATATGTTGAACGTGTTGCGCTGCACGTCGTCCTCATAGTCCACAAGGTCGTCCCCGATGTCAACCAGCTGCTCGTCCGCGGCGAGGAACTCCAGCAGGCGCGCGTCCGGGCTGCGCCGCGACAGCGCGTACAGCAGCAGGTTGAGCACCTGCGGGCGCGCAGGGTAGGGTAGGCAATGGGTTTGACCGGCTGGTGCGGTGGGACCTCCCAGCGCGCGGCAGCCGCCGGCAGCTGACGCGCTCGACGGCGCTGCTCCCGAGCTCTCTGTCTTGCTACGCTGCGGCCTCCCGCTCACTTTCACACTTCAGGGGAGCCACAGCACATGATGTCGCGGTCCTGGAACTGCCCCATGGGCTGATGGGCTGTGAACACCTAGGAGCATGCATGCCGAGCCTGGAGCGGCCTGAGCAACCTCAGTTGGCTGGCAGACGGGGCGTCCATGTTGCCGCCACGGCGGGAGTTTAATGGGTTGCGCGGCGGCCTGGAGCAGCGCTCTCAGGACATGCATGCATGGTGGAAATGCAAACGCACCCGGTAGTCAAAGCTCTTGGCCTTGCTGCACGTGTGCACATCCTCAAGGTCGAAGGCTGCGCCGTGGCCCGGCGTGCCGTGCAGCATGGCTGCGCAGAGCTGCCGCTCTCTCCTCCAGTACTCCCTGCCCTGGCAAGAATGCATAGCTCGTCACCCCACACCCAGCCAAGGCTGCTGGAGAGCTCGAGAGGTATGGCAGGCGTGCCTCGCGCAGCTGCGCCTCCAGCGCTGCCGAGAGGAGGCCCCTGCTCTTCAGCACGCTCAGCAGCACCTGCTCGCCTGAGAAGACGTGCTGGTCCGCAAAACCCCTGGCAGCCAGCACCTCGTTTTCCTCGTCCATAGCATAGATGGTACCTGGCGACGGACGCAAGCCAGCAACTCGCCTCCTTGCTTGCTGAGACAGGTGCCTGTGCACAGCCAGACAAGCAGACCCGCTTGCTTGCTCATTCCCACACAACACAGCCAAATAGACAGCCAGCAGAGCTGTTTGCGGTGTTCCCCAGTCTCTGGGGAGCTTGCCTTCTACAAAGATGAGGATGTCCAAGTGCTTGAAGAAGTCCTGCGCGGGCATGCAGCAACCCATCTGGCCCGCCGCTCTGCGCCCTCACACCTGGCGTGCCGTGCCGTGCCAGCAGCAGGATCACCTCTGGGACACGCAGATCATGGTACCGAAAGTAGGTCTGAGTGAAGTCTTCGATTGTTGTTCTCGCCCTCCGCCTGCCGCGACGCTCAGCTCTGTACGAGGCCTGGGCGTCTTTAAGGCTGCGCAAGCAGCAAAGCAGCGCATTGTTGGCGCACAGGGACTTGAACGAGATTGTCGGCGTGAGGCTGGCAGCCTCGCTGTCGAGTGCTTCGCGCCCCTGCTCCGCCATACAGCGTGCTACTATATGCTGCTCTGAGAGCCAACGCTTTGGTCCGGTGCTTACAGTGGTGGAGTGCGCATATGCTGAGTCACTGCTCAATGATTTACAGCTCTCCTGCATCCCTCTTCCAAGTGAGCCAGTCAGGTACACTCCAGACCCTGCTGCCGCCGGCCGCTCCGCATGCGCTCCAGTCCGCCGCTAGCCCAGCCGAAAGGACAGCTTGGTGCGCGCGCCGTTGCGGCCCAACACCTGCGCCTGCTCGCGCTTCTTGCGCGCCTCGGCCGCCTGCCGCGCCACCGCTGCCTCCTGCGCGCGGCGCTGCAGCTCCAGGAAGCGCGCCTCGGCCGCGCGCGCCTCCTCGTCCGCGGCCGCGCGCTTCGACGCCTCCTCCTGCGCGCCGCGCGAGCAGGTCGTGGCGCACGGCTCGCTCTGCTTGGCCGACCGGGACGGGAGCTGCGAAAGACTGGGGCACCGCACCAGCCAGACATGCATGCCTCGCGGTTGTGCACCACCAGCCAGCAGAGGACTGAGGCACTGCACCAGCCCGACATGCATACCGTGCGCATATGCAGCACCAGCTTGCTGAGGAGTGCATGCAGAGGCGAGGAAGCGACGCGCACGCGAGGCAGCACACCTCGCGCAGGCGCGCCGCCTCAATGGCCTGCAGTTCGCTCTGCTTGGCCTCGATGGCGGCCTGCGCCTCGCGCGCGGCCTGCTCGGCCAGCGCGCGCTCCGCCTCCAGCTCCCGCTGCACCTGCGTGCCGCCCGGCCACGCAGGTGAGGGTTACACCCTAACCCTGCCCTACCCTTGTAGAGCGGGCAGCAGGACAGCTTCAAGCTGCATCCCACGCACCCCCTTTACTTTGCCACTTTACACACGACGAAACGGCCGCCAGCATGCGCAGCGGGCCTGCAGACGCGCCGCCAGCGCCGCCCGCGCCGACCAGAGCCGGCGCCCAGCGGGCAGCGGGGGAGGGCGGCGCCGCGCCTGCTCCTCCAGCACGCGCCGCTCGGCCTGCAGGCGCGCGCCCAGCGTGGCCTGCACCGCCTCGGACGCCATGACCTCTGCCACGCGCGCCTCCACGGCCGCAGCCACGCGCGCACTCGTCTCCTCCTCCACCAGCTGCGCCTCCAGCGCCGCGCGCATCCTGCGGATGCCCCGGGCATGTTCGGCTCCCCGGTCGCGTCCGCCGAGGGGGCTGCGCGGACCAAGGAGGAGATGAGCGCGTGGGCGCAGCCGCGCGCGCACGTCGCGCGGACGCGTCGCGCGCGCGGTAGCCAGAGGGGGTAGGGTACCCTGACGCATAGCGCACCGCTCGCGCTCCTCGGCGGTCGGGGCGCCGTCGTCCTCCTCCGCGCTACCGCCGCGGCCGCTGCCGGAGCCGGACGCGCTGCTGCGCGGCGTCGCGCTCTGGCTGCGCAGGCGCCGCCGTGCCGGGCTGCGCGAGCTGCGCCGGGCCCTGGAATTCGCTTTGCCGCTCACCCTGGTGCTCCTGCCAGGGCTCCTCCCCGCCCTGTCAGCGCCCGCCCTGCCGCGGCGTGGGGAGACCGGCGGCGGCACGCTGCGGCTGCGGCTGCGCGCGGCTCGCTTGCGCGCTGGCGAGCCCGAGCGGCCGCGGCCGCCGCCGCGCGTGGGCGACCTGCTGCGCGGCGGCCGCTCGCGCGAGTGCTTGCGCGCCACACGCCGCTCGGGCGAGTTGGCGCGCCGGCCGGCGTCAGCCGGCCGCCGGCCTCGCTCTCTGTCGGCGCGCCGCGGGGACTCCGCCAGGGACCGCTGGCGCCGCGGCGGCGTTGACTGCCTGCGTGGCGGCGACGGCAGCCTCCGCGGCGGCGCGGGCGACGCGCGGTGCGAGCCGCGGCGGCGGCCGTCGGCGGCTGCGGGGCTGCGCGGCGAGCGCAGGCGCGCACGCGCGAGCACCGGCGAGGGGCTGCGCGCGCCGCGCCGGCGCTCGGCCGTCGGGGAGCGCCGGCGCGCGTGCGCGTCCGCGCGCGCGCCGCGCTCGCCGTCGCGGCGCTCGTCTGCGTCCCGGGAGCGCCGCCTGGCCGGCGCGGGCGCGTCCTTGCGCCGGTCGCGTGAGGGCGACCTCCGACGGCTGGATGGCCTGCCACGGAAGGTACCACCATGGGCAATGTGCGTGATGTGGGGGCGCGGCGCGACAGGCAGGCGGGTGGCGGCAGCGGCGGCGGAACGCGCCTGGCGGGGGACTTTCTGTCATGCCGCCGCTCGCTGCGCCTGTCTGGCGACTCGCGCCGGCGCCGGTCCCTGGGCGGGGACGGGCTGCGGCGCCCCATGACGGCGGGACACAGTTCGGGCGGCAATGATGGATGCGCGGCGCAAGCAGCGGCAGCGTCGGCAACGCGCCCTCCGTTTGCAATGCCTCCAATGAGCTCTCAGACGCGCACAAAGCTCCGTCCAGGCTCGACTCTTGCGGGCTGCAGCTCTAGGCGCTCATGGAAGAGGGTTAGTGGGCCGGGTGGCAGTCAGGGCGTGCTGAGCAAGCACAATCTACAAAAGCTATGTGCTATGTCCAACGAGCCCCAGCAATGCCCAGCACCGTAGCCTGGCGCATCATAGCAGTCCGTGTGTACTGCCACTGACCCAGCGCCGGTGGCAATACTGCTTTGCACTGGGCGTCTCTGATAATCATGTGACCCTGTTTGCTTGACTCTGAGTTGTGCTAGGCTGCTAGGACTTTTTCATGGACAGCCTCAGCTGCTTCACGAGGTTGGGAGAGTGCTCGGGGCATGCCCGCCTGCTGGCGCCCCGGCTGCGCCAGGCGCAGAGGCAATGCAGGGCCCCGCGGCGGCTGCCCGAGGCGGGCCGCAGGCAACGGGCGCAGCGGGGAGGCCCCTGCTGCGCGTCGCCCGACCACCGCGGCGGCACGGCGGGCGGCATCAGCGCCGGGCTCAACTCGCAGTGCGCATGGCGCCGCGCTCGTCACACCAAGACGACACAGACTAGGAGTGCTGTGCAGGCGCAGCAGGTTAATACGAATGCCACACAAATTAGTGTGCGAGGGCGGGCAGGAATGGCGCAACGGCCGCGGGGGAGCGCGAGAGCGAGCCCGACCGGCCGCGCCCGGCACTGCGGGCGCCCATGGACGACAAGTTCATCTGGTCGCTGGTGCTGCAGCAGAAGCGCCACCTGTTCATCGCGGGTGCGCCCTGGTCGGGCCCGGCCCGCGGGGCCCAGCCCACGCACTTGCTCGCAGTTCCTCCGGTTTGCAGGCCTGTGTCACAGCCCGCCCTGTGCAGCAGCTGTGCAGCAGCAGGCGGTCTGGAGCTTTGTTTGACTGCATGGGCAGAGCGGTGTCGAAGCTGCGCGCAAACCTGCCTCTCCGGCTTGCATGCTGCCTGGCTTCCTGCGCGCCCTGCCCTTCGCTACCAAACACGCTCCGTGGCCCATGGCCAGTGTTTCCGGAGCTGACGCGGAGAGCCGCGGCGTGCGCAGGCGCGGCGCTCGTGTTCTGCACCGCCTGCAACCTGGCGTCGCCGGTGATGACGGGCCTGCTGTTCGAGACGCTGGTGGGGCGGCAGCCGCTGGCGCGCTACCCGCGCTACCTCGCGCTGCTGGCGGTCATGTACGTCGCCGAGCCGCTGGTCACGCGCGTGTACATCCGCAACGCGTGCGCCGCCGGGGAGAAGGCGCGCCCCGGGCGCTCGCCTTGGGCTGTGGGGTCAGGGCAGGGGCCCTTGCTGCCAAGCCTGGTCGCATGTGGGTACGCCCGCAGTGCATACGCCGCTACTTTCCGCTGGGAGCATGTCTCGCTCGGGCCCCTGCATACGTTGGCGCCACAGGCCAGCCTGCCCCATGCCGGCCCGCCAACGAGAATGATGCCACGATAATGGGCTGCGCATGCAGACATGCGTCATGCCGCTTGGCGTGCTCCGCCAGTACCTGCATGCAGGACGGCCGGTCTGCTTCGCAGGAAGCGTATCATACGCTGCACATGCGCATGGTGGCGCCGGCGCGCACGTCTGCCAACCAAGCGAGCCCAGGCTGCCGCGCGGCAGCGACGTCCGCATGCAGGGCGGCATGTGGCGTGTTTTTTAGGGTTCAGGGTAGGATATCCTAGCCGGGACATGTACCCTAAACCCCAACCCTACCCCTGCCGCGGCCGCGCAGGTGCTGGCCTGCCTGCGCATGGAGCTGTTCCGCACGCTGCTCATGGAGCGCATCGAGTTCTTCGACCGCCACGCGGCCGCCGAGCTGGCCGGCCTGCTGTCCGTGGAGCTGGACGCAGTGCGCGCATTCGTGTTCGGCAACGTCAGCCGCGACCGCGGCGCGCGCGCCGCGCTGGAGGCCGTCGGCGCCGTGGCCGTGCTCTTCGTGCTCAGCTGGCGCCTGGGGCCCGTGCTGGCCGGCGTCATCGTGGTGCGCCGCGCGGGCGCAAGCGGGCTGGCGCCTCGGGGCAGACCACTGTGCTCATGGCCTCATGAAGCGCGAGGCGCCACAGGCCTTCTCGCTCACGCCCGGGGTGAGGCGACCGCCTCTTGCGATCATGCCCTGGACACTGGGCGCAAGACCAGCGCGCTGCGAGCGAGCGGCCTCGCGCAGCTCATGTGCATGGGTCAGGGACGGGGCAGAGCGGGCGGCCTAGCGCGGCGGCGCGCGCGCAGGCGACCGCCGCGACCGCGGCGCTGTACAAGCGGCAGACCAAAGAGGTGGAGCGCAGCAATGCGGCCGCGCTCGGCGCCATGGTCGGCGTCGCCAGCCAGGCATTCTCCGCGATCACCACCGTGCGGTGCGGCCGCGCCTACCCTAACCTCAATCCAGCGCTCGGCGCCATGGTTGGGGTCGCCAGCTAGGCGTTCTCCGTGATCACCACCGTGTGGTGCGGCCGCGCCCCGCGCGCACCGCCCGCTGCGCGCGCGCGGCCCGGGCCGCGGCCGCGCGGCGTGCCGGGCAGAGCGCGTTTGGCCGCCGGTATGTCTGGGCCGGCCAGGGAGCCGCGCGCGAGAAAGCTGCCCAGTGGAGCGCTGCGTGCCGCGCTGCGCACGGCGGCCGCACGCGCAGCGCTCGGAGCGGCCGTGCTTGCGCGTGCGCGAACTCAGCGCCAGGGCACGGCGCGCAGGTCGTTCGCGGGCGAGGGCCTGGAGCGGGAGCGCTTTGGCGAGTACGTGGCGCAGTCCTACCAGAGCGGCCTGGGCTTTGCGCGCGCCAAGGCCACGCTGGAGAGCCTGAACAGGCGCGCCGCGCGCCGCCCGGCGCGCGCGCCTGCCCAGCATGACCATGCCGCTGCCACGGCATGCCGCCCTGCCCGCGTGCACAGACGGCCTGCCAGGTGCGCGGGAGCATGCACGGGCGCCGTGCGGCGGCCGCCGACGCGCCCAGGCCGCGGGCTTCAGGTTGCAGGGGCTCTACATGAGCCACGCGGCGATCTCGGTGCCTTTACACCTCAGCAGCTCAGCAGCTCCAGCAGCTCTGGCATGGGCGCGGCCTGGGTTGCGCCCAGGCCGCACCAGGCAAGCCAACCAGCGCGGGGGCCGGCGCGCGCGCAGGGGCGCGGTGCACGCGTCGCTGCTGGCGCTGTACGGCCTGGGCGGCTGGCTGGTGTCGGCGGGCCTGGTGCCCATCCGCGTGCTGCTCAGCGCGATTGGCTTCACCTTCTCGCTCGTCTTCGCGACGCAGGGCTGCGTGCAGACGTTCTCCGAGGCGCGCCGCGCGGCCGTCTGCGTGCGCCGGTGCGCCCCGCCGCCCACCGCGCGATGCGTCGCCGGCGCCAGCCGTACCGGCGCGTGCGCAGCCGGCGCGCGCGCAGCGCGCTACGCGCATGCCCTTCCCTGAGAGCCTGCGTCGGGCGCGTCGGCTCGGCTGGACTGCAGAGTGTCCTATACGTTTCTTGTCTGTGACAGCGCATGCGAGAAATGTGTGGCAAGCACTGGGTGGATGGCATATGCGCTCTGCGGCTCCTCGGATCGGGTCAGCAGGAAGCAAGCGCGGGCGGGCGGGGGCGGGTGCGCAGGATCCAGGCCACGCTGGCGGAGGCGCCGCCGGACCCGACCATGGCGGCCGCGCTGCCGCCGGGCGCGTGGTGGGAGGCGGCCAATCGCGGCGGCGCCGCGGGGCCGCCCGAGCCGTACGGCCCGCACGCCGGCGACGCCGCGGTCGCCGCCGCGCGCCGCGGCAACCTGGACATCCGCGGCCTGTCCTTCGCGTACCCGCTGCGCCCCAACGTGCCGGGTGCGCCGCCGGCCCGCCCTAGGCCCGCGCTCGGCCGCCTGCGGCCAGGCCCCGTGCGCGAAGGTGACGTCAACGACGCACTAAATGCGCTGCTTGTGCCCGCGCGCCGTCCCGTCCGATGCATGGCCACATGCCACACATCCAGACGGGCTGGAGACGCGGCAGCGCCGCGCGTCAAACTGCGTCATAAGGGTCATAGGGTTAGGGTTAACAGACCACGCGCGCGCCGCGCAGTGCTCAAGGGCCTGGACCTGACGCTGCGGCGGGGCACGGTGACGGCGCTGGTCGGGCACAGCGGCGCGGGCAAGAGCACCGTGGCCGCGCTGCTGTCGCGCTTCTACGAGGCGCAGGCCGGCGGCGTGTGGCTGGGCGGGCAGCCGGCGGCCGCGTTCACGCGCGGCGAGTGGGCGCGCGCCGTCGCGCTCGTCTCGCAGGAGCCCGTGCTGTTTGCAGGCGCGCGCGCGCCGCCGGGGCCCGCCTGGCCGCCGTTCTAGCACCACTTTTCCTAGCGGTCCAGGGCTCGCGCCACTTGGCACGCTGCTCTGGCCACGCACGCACAAAGGCTTGTTGGCATCCGCGCAGTGCATGCACCTGGTGCATGCACCTAAGCTCAACCCCGTGCCCGCTCACGCGCGCGCGCGCGCAGGCACAATTGCGGACAACATCGGGTACGGCCGGTACGGTCAGTGCAGCCAGGCGGAGATCGAGGCCGCCGCGCGCGCGGCCAACGCGGCCGAGTTCATCGAGCGGCTGCCAGAGGGCTACAGCACGCTGGTCGGCGACCGCGGCGCGCTGCTCAGCGGGGGCCAGCGGCAGCGCATCGCCATCGCGCGCGCTCTGCTCAAGGCGCGTGCCGTGAGGCTCGATGCGTGCTGCGCAGATGCAGCCGGCGGCGGGCGCGCGGCCGGCGCGAGTGTTAGACCGGGGGCAGGGGGCTGGCTGAACGGCTCTTGCTGCACGTGCAGCTTCTACTGTTGAGTGATTGCACTTGACGTTATTGGTAGACCTCATGTTTGGACCTGACCGAGCTAGCCGTGCCAGCCTACATGCTGGGGCACACTCGGCGGCGGGGGGGGCCTGGCCGGGGCCGCCGCTCGGCGGAGGGCGCGCGCTCACCCGCGCGGCGCGCAGGACTCGCCCATCCTGGTGCTGGACGAGGCGACGTCCGCGCTGGACGCGCGCAGCGAGCGCCTGGTGCAGGCGGCCATCCAGGCGCTGATGCGCGGGCGCACCGTGCTCGTCATCGCGCACCGCCTGTCCACCGTGCAGGCGCGCGCGGCCGGGCTCTGCCAGGCCCCTGAGACAACGCAATCCCTTTGATACATTATCGTCCGTACGCTTGGTGCTGCATCAGGCGGCGTTTGCTGAGGTGTGTGGGGAATCGGGACGTTGCTGCGGGTGCGGACGTGAGGCCGCGCATCAGCAGCAGCATCCCAGGCGATTCGGGAGGCCCTACACAGGCCCTACAGTATGCACGCATGCTAAGCTGTGGCGCGCATGTGCGCAGGCCGCAGAGAAGATTGTGGTGCTGGACGACGGCCGCGTCGCCGAGGTCGGCACGCACGCGCAGCTCGTGGAGCGGCGCGGCCTGTACGCCGAGCTGGTGTCCAGCCAGTCGCTGTCGCTGAGCGCGGTGTGAGGGCTGCTCAGTCTATGCGCGTGTGTCACACACACAGTGTTCTAGACGTGCGTGAGCCAGGCGTGCGCCTGAGGCTGGTTCGGGAGGTGGACTGAACGCTGTCGCCGACCAGCCGGTCTCTGTGTGCAAACATGAAACTGACACTCGCAGCGCTCCTGCGCAGGGCGCTGTGTTGAGCTTTGCAGCGCTCGCGGGCCTCTGCTGTATGTCACAGCGTCTGTGATGTAAGCGTCTGTGATGTGAGCGTCTGCTTGCTCCAAGCTCCTAAGGTAGACGACTGGGCATGACCAGTGAGTAGCCTTTTCAGTTGAAAATGTGCCATAAGACCTACAGCTGGCGCATATTTGAGCAGCACGCATGCCAGCTTCAGATGTCGCCTTACAGCTACAGCAGCATGTCAACCAGCCAACACGTCGCCTGCTTGTGCGCACTAAGCCTGACAGCCGTGACCAGCAAAGGAAACAGTACCCGGCACCAGCGTGCACACGCTCTGGACTTGACCCTGCGCAGCACCAGGCCGCGCGGACTTGCAAGCTACCCTACAACAGCCCAATGCGCATCAGCGCCTCACTCGCAGTCCATGCAGCACCCCGCAAAAAGGAACCTAGAGAGCTCCGCAGGGCCGAGCATGCTTCGCAAAATACCACACAGAGCAGCATACCCGGCCACCTGGGCAGAACCAGGGCTGAGAGCTCTTGCGAAGGCCTCTGCGTTTGACGCTGCTGCATGCGTAAAGCCACGTAGATTTGCCCTCAGCCTGACACGTCTGGAGCTGCTCCATGCTCGGCACAACGAAGCAGGGTGCTTTGGCAGCGCTGCCGCCCCGCCGCCGCCACCGCTAGCCGCCGCCCAGGCCGCCGAGCAGGCCGCGGCGCGACCGCTTCTGCGCCGCCTGCGACGCCTGCAGCTGCTGCATGCGCGCGCGGAAGGCTGCCGTCACGTCCTCCTCGCCCTCGTAGCTGGCCACCACCTGCGCGCCCGCAGAGTTAACATGCGTCCCCCTCGGCATGCGCCTGGTGCGCCTGCGCGGGCGGGTCTCTACAGAGCATGCAGTGTCAGTTGTGGGCGGTGGCGGGCGCCGCACCGCGCGCACGTCCGGCACGTTGGTGCGCACGACGGCCTCCAGGAACGGCAGCAGGTCCAGCAGCGTGGTGTCGCCCGGCTCCAGCTTCCACTTCTTCAGCTGCGGACGCGAGGGGTAGGGTTAGGCTTGGGATTAGGGTCAGGGGCCCTAGCCCGGCTCCAGCTCCCACTTCTTCAGCTGCGCGCGCGGGGCCGCGCGCGCATCGGCGGCGCCGGCGGCCTCGCCAGACCAGGCTGCGTTGCAGCGCTGGCCTGATGCACCAGCATAAAGCGTCTGTCTTGACCCTAATTCTTCTTCCGCGCCAGCCGCGCGCGCAGAGCGGCAGATAGCTGCAGCGTTAGGAGCCGTCGCACCCCCTCGTAGCAAGCGCCCACCCACAGAGCAGCCAGCCTCTGATCGGGCGCAGAGCGCAAAACAGCGCGTGTGTCACCTTGATGGCGTTCTCAGGCTGCAGGTGGTACGCATCGGCGTCGGCCGAAACAAACAGCACGCGCGCGGGGTCGCGGTTGAGCTTGGTCAGGTCGCGGCAGTGGCGGCTGCCGGTGTACTGCGTGCTGTCGCGGTACAGCCGGTACGCAATGTAGCGGTTGGGGTCCAGGCGGTCCAGGATGGGGTCCGCGTACCTGCGCGCGTCAGGGTTAGCGCATGCGCATGCGCGGCGAACCCTACCATAATACCTATGCGCTCAGCCGCAGCCTTGCCGAGCCGCGCCATTCCTGGCGTGCTCGGGGGCTGGGGGTGGAGGGCCCGCCCGCATGCCTGCGCATGACGCCTTCACCATGGCGAGTGGGCATGCAGGGTGCATCTCAGCATGACTGGGACGCGCTCCAGCAGTCGGGCTGAGAGCAGCACTCACAGCCGAGCAAGCACTAGAAGCCGGCGCACGTGGGCAGCTGCGAGGTGAACACGACCAGCTCGTAGTACTGCGCGAGCTGCCGGATGAAGTCCTCCGCGCCGGGCCGCTTGAATGTGCGCCAGCCGCGCCCGCGCGTCCAGTCGCTGTGCACCAGCGTGTCATCCAGGTCCAGCACCAGCGTGCGCACGTGCCTGCACGCGCGCGCGGCAGGGTCAGGGGTGGCTTCAGGGTTGCAGCACCAGCGTGTCGTCCAGGTCCCGGCACCAGCGTGCGCATGTGCTGGCGCGCGTGCGGCAGGGCCGCGGGGGTGGCTTCAGGGCCAGGCATGTGCTCAGGCTGTGACGCGCACCTCTTCACTCCCTGCGCGAACCGTCGCTGCGCACTCAGGGAAAACTGGCCTAGCAGCGAGCGATGCAATGTGCAAAACGGCCAAGCAAGCTCTGAGCCCGCATTCCGGTGTCCAGGCTGGCATGAACTGGCTGCCTGTGCCGTCTACCCTCGTCCATGCTGCCGAATAGGCTGCGCTGTTTGGTCCGCAATGGGGCAGGCATGGGGCTTGCCCAGGGTTCTGGAACCTGGATCACATCCAAGAGCTGCGGCGCGCGAGGGGCCGCACCGCGCGTGCGCGGGCAGGTCCGGCAGCAGGCGGTCGGAGGGCGGGTCGGAGTACTTGCGCACTTCGTTCTCCACATACCGCCGCTGCTCCAGGTACCAGCCCATCACGGCGCGCCACACCTGCGGGGCGCCGCAGCGTGCGTTTGAGCCGACTCAGGGCTCTCTGGCAGTAGCCCTGAAGTTGGCGCCGCCCGGGCTTGCAGGCTGACACTGCGGACAGCATGCCCTGTTCTGCAGGTGGCTCCAGAGCATAGAGCAGGGGCCGCTGCCTCAATGTTCACAAAACTCGTGACACGGCTGGCAACGACTGCGCTGGCCATCTCCGCGCATAGCAAGAGACTCAAGCATCTCCGCCGTTGCAGTTTTCCGGGAATTGTACCCCAGACATTGCATCCTCTCATGGACATATGCACAACAGCACGGCCGTGCCGTGCGGCCTCTCGTGGACGCATGCACAACAGCACGGCCGGAGGCCAAAGTGGACTGCACATGCGGGCGGGCGCACCGGGCTGCCCGGGAAGCTGTTCTCCGGCTCCTTGGTCTGCTCGACCATCGTGTCCACCTGGTCCGCCGTGTACCGCAGCGTGTAGTACCCAAACACGCCGCCCGCGCCCACCGCGCCGAAGAACAGCGCGTTGCCCAGCGCGCCGAGCGCCGAGCCCAGCCGGCCGCGGCCCGCGCCGCCCGCGGAGGACGAGGCGGAGGCCGCCGCGGCCGCCGCCGCCGCCTGAGCCGCCGCCGCCTCTGCCTCCGGCGGCACCTGACGGCCCCCCGGTCGCCTTCAGGCAACGCCACAAGGCAGCAAAGCTTGTCGGCAGGTGACTGAGGACACCGCTGCAGCTCGCGCCGCTGGCGCCACAGCGTGCACTTCAGCAGTGCACTTCAGCTTAACCTGGAGCGTGTTGGCTGCCTGAGTGCGGAGCGCCTATGAGCTCAACCAAGGCAGCACAGCTGGGGCGGTCCGGACAAGCGCCCGCGCCGCCCTAGCGTGCCAACAGTCCACCTCATACAGGCATCACCCCACAAGCCAGCGCATGAGCCACAGTTGCTATCCTGTCAATAGGTGCCTTGGCTCATTGGTGCCAGCAGCAATAGAGCAGCAAGAGAGCAGCACCTGAACCTTCTCGAACAGCCGCGCGGCTGCGGCGCTCTGGCCGGCGTTCAGGTTGGCAGCGCCGCCAGCGCGCGCAGCGTTGGCCGCAGCCGATGACGGGCCGGCACCCGCGGCGTCACTGCGCGCGCAGGCGCAGCCTGTGGTGCATGCTTGCAAGCACGGCATCAACAACCGCTTGCATCAGCGGGCAAGTATAACGGTGAGAACCATACACAGCAGAGCACAGCGCATTAGGCACAGCCCGCACTGCCGCACTAGGTGTGAGCACAAGTTGCGTGCCCGCAACTGGGCTCAGGACACAGGGGCACGGACTCTGAGCATGAAGTTGACACACGGCATAAGGCACGGCGCACCTGAGGCCGCGCTGGAAGGAGTACCGCATGTCCGCTGCCGCGCATCGCTGCACGGCCGCCAGGGCGTGCGCCGCCCTGGACAGCATCGCTGCTCTCCGCAGCGCCTCAGGGCAAAGCCTTGGTCTGCCTCAGCCCCAGAGCGGCTGTGCTTCCGCAGGCTGATGTGTTGCACGGCCGCCACACTTGTCTGGCCCACGGGCAGGCAGACGCCCTGACAGCAGCTTGACGGGTGCTCTAGCAGAGAAGGCACGCGAGTGTGGGTCAGCCTTGGCACTGTCGCGGCCTGCTGCAGCAGCAGGTTTTCCTACCTTGGAAGGGACGGCAGAAAAGAAAGGAGCGCCTCCCTACTTGTCCCTGGCCAAACGCCGGGTAGGATGCTGTGCTCAGCAGGCCTGCATACGCTGTGGTTGCCCGCCCGTATATGTATAACCCATGAGCTCCTCCATGCTCATGCTCACGGCAGCAGGCTGCCAGTCTGGCTGAGGCGACACACGACACGAGCTGCAGTCCTGCGTGCCCTCTGCACTGGCATCAGCCAGCCCAGAGTGCCTCTGTATGCTGAGGGCGATGCATCAACTCCAAGGGAGCAGCCTGCAGAGGCGCTGCCGGGCGGCCTGTACCTTGTGGCCACCCCAATCGGCAACCTGGAGGACATCACGCTGCGCGCACTCCGCGTGCTGCGCCAGGCGTCAGTCATCCTTGCAGAGGCGTGTCTGCTCTGTGACAAACAAGTGTTGCTAGAACTGAACCAACACCGCTCTTTGTATGCCCCTGCAGGAGGTCAGTGCGGCCAAGGGCTCGTCTGGCGGCTTTGCGGTCCTGAGCAGTGGTGCCGCGCGCAGGACACGCGGCACACGCTGAAGCTGCTCAACCACTACGGCGTGCGGACGCCGCTGGTGAGCTTCCATGAGCACAACGAGTACCACAAGGAGGCGCAGGTGCTGCCCGCTCCTCGCCTGATGCCCTGGAGCTCTGCGCAGTGCCGTCAGCTTGGGCTGCTGCGAGCCCGGTATGGAAAGCGCTCAGGGCGTGGGCTGGCAGCGGCGGGCATTTATGCGGGAGACCGTATGCGGTGGCCAGAGCTCTGCGGGAGCGCAGGTGCTGGAGCGGCTGCGCGCGGGCGCGGCGGTCGCGCTGGTCAGCGACGCGGGCATGCCGGCCGTGAGCGACCCGGGCGCGGGGCTGGTCGCAGCGGCGGCGGCCGCCGGCGCGCGTGTCGTGCCGGTGCCGGGGCCGTGCGCGGCGCTCGCGGCGCTTGTCGCCTCCGGGCTGCCCACGGCCGCCTTCCACTTCGCGGGGTTCCTGCCGCCCAAGGCGCACGCGCGGCGCGCGCGCCTGGCCGCCCTGGCCGGTGCGCCACTGCTCGGCCTTGCACGTCCACCCGCGTGCCTGAGCGTCTGACGCAGACTCTGGTTGCCGGTCTTGTGTGAGCGCATGAGTGGCCGGGCGTGCTTGGAGTGCCAGCCATGCATGGCCAGCATCTTGCCTAGTGACAGAGTTGACATGCAATTTCATATTACGGTAGAAGGACAGCGGGTAACGCTTGCGGTGCAGGCGTGGAGGCCACGCTGCTGCTGTACGTGCCGCCGCACGCGCTGGCGGCCGTCCTGGCGGACGCGGCGCAGGCCCTGGGCGCCGCGCGCCGCTGCGTCGTCGCGCGCGAGCTGACCAAGGTGCGCGTCGCAGCGTACCGTGTGCTTCCCTCTGCCGCGGCGTCGTGCAGCTGGTCACCAGTGTCCCATGGGGCCCTGGCTTTGCGGCCGCATGCCATTCAAGCTTCTTGCTGCACGAATCAGCAGGCTTGAACGCCACCTTGCTGCGTAGATGAGCGGGCTTTCGCGACCGACCCGGTACGCACGCGGCAGGTCCACGAGGAGCTGTTCCGCAGCACGCTCGGCGCGGCCGCGGAGGAGTTTGCCGCGCGGCCTGCCAAGGTGCTGGCAGCAGCGCCCCCCCGGCGTGCCTGGCTCCCGCGCTTCTGCGCCGCGCTGGTTGGGCGCCCATGTGCTGCGCGCCAAGCTGAACAACGGAGTCCAGGCAACATCCTGCCTGTGCTGTGAGGGCTGGTTGGGAGGCACAGCAGCGCTTCAGGACAGGGTTGGGGTTAGGGTTAAAAAACCCCGCATGCACCAACAAGCCGCGGCGTGCTGCGAGGCAGGGGGAGGTGACGTTGGTGGTGGCGGGCGCCGCCTGCGGCGCGCCGGCCGCCAGCGACGCGCAGCTGGAGGCCGCGCTGCGCGGCCTGCTGGGCCGCGGGGTGCCCGGCTCGCAGGCCGCGCGGCAGCTGGCCGCCGAGCTGGGCGTGCCGCGTCGGCGCGCGTATGACCTGGCGCTCGCGCTGAAGGGCGAGGAGCCCGAGCGCGGCGGCGAACCTGCTGCATCAGCGGCGTCGGCAGACAGACACGACCCTGCGGCTGAGGCCGGCGGCGCTGGCGGCCCTGCTGCGCCGTCGTCAGCGTAATGCAAGACGCTGAGAGCTGGTGGCCTGCCGGCTCGGAGGCGCTTGGCGAGCTGGACCTGCGCGCTACACCCCTGGTGCTTGCGAGCATGCCATGCCGCATGGCTCGGGGACGCTTGCGACCCTCTGCACTCTCCCAGGTGCGTGCAGTGCGCCCATGACGGTGCGCTGCCCTGTTGCTGTGTGACAGGCGCACCACTCACTTGCTTATTATGTCATATCGGAATTATCATAAAGCACATACGCAGCCGATGAAACTTTGAGGACCACGCATGTCCAAACGCAGGTAGCGGTGGCAATTACGGTGCACAATTAGACCTTAAAATGACGACAAAAGTTGCCGTGGCGGCCGAGCTATCTGCGGGGGAGGCGCGGGGCCGTATCGCACTCGCCAGCATGAGAGGGGCGCTGCTGCCGCCAGCCCGCATGTCCACCGGCCCTTGCTGCGATTGAGGGGAGGCGTGTGCACTGTTGGTCCTCATGCGTGGCTGCGATCAGGGAGTACTATGACGCTGGACACGGAGTAGTTTGGTCAGCCTCCAGCCGGTAACAGTGCGCTAGGGCCAGGATCCCTTTCAGCGATGTGTAAACAAGGTGAAGCGAAGAGATTTGCTGCGGGCAAGCTGCAAAGCCTGTTGAGCCTCTGGTCATATCAGTAAGTACCTGGCCTAGGATCAAATGATGTGTAACCTGCTGTAGCCTTGTGCACTTGCGACTCTACTTGATCAGCCACGCACTTGGCTGCATCTCTGCCCGGGTTCTCTACATGCTAGGCCTGTGGCTTAATCTCCATCTCCGAGCTGAGTGTGGCTCTGTACTACATGCACTCATACAGCCGTGGCTAGCCTGAGTTGTACGGTGTCCTGCGCAGGCATGTGAATGTCCAATATTGCTTTGCTTGTGTGATGCAATGGATGCCGGCTACCTGTGCCAAACTCAGAGGTGGCTGAGCCTCATCAAAAGTTTGGAAGAGCATCCAAGATACCTATGTACCTGGGCACCAGCTGCAAAATGCGCTGGGAACCACCGTGTGTGCGTCCATTTCAGAGGTTGAAAGACCGTGTGAGGCAACGAGCGCATGTACAGCTTCCTCAGGAGGTGGGTCCAGATTTTCCACACAGTGTGACATCCAAAAGGGTATGCACAGCAAGAAAGGCCATACGGCACCTGTGCTGCGTCATGGCCAGGCTGCATCAACACACAACAATCTGACAGCGGCACTGTGCTAACTTATTTCCCCATGTCCCTGCAACAAGAGCTGCTGTGGCCGTGTGCACACATGTACAGTGTCTAGGGTGTAGGTTGTCAAGCCCCCACATACTGCTTGAGCTGTCACAAGCTCAGCTGCTCAAACGCTGGGATGGCCCTGCCTCGAGATGCAGTGCAGGCGCACTGCCCTGTGCCGCCTGCTTCTTGCTGTGCATCCTTCACAAGTTTTATATATGATCCACTTTACGGCGTCCTGACCAGCCTCCTTGGAGAGCTTTATGCAAGCATAACTGTGGGTGACAGCCTGCTCTGTATGCTGCCTATGTATCTGGTGAGTCCCCGGCAGGCACGCAGCATGATGCCTCTCTCACAGCAGTGCTGGTCATCACAGCGTGGCAAGAGCGCAGGTCAAGCCGTGAAGTCCTCACCCCGCGAGAGGGTTGCGCTTTGTCTGCCATCGCCGCAGTGCTTACCATTTGGATGTTGACGTGGTGGTGGACTGCGGACGCATTGGACAGCCTCCTGGGAAAGCGGCATACAATCTTTTTGTGCAAAATCCTGGCCTTTCTGATGTTCTACGCGCCTGCTTCTAATATCCTAGCGTCTTGGTGGTGCGCATGGTGCGCCTCGAGCGCGCATGCACCTACATCATAAGAGTACCTTTAATGCAGACCGAACTGAGTGTCTCCGTGCTGCATGCCACTCTTGTGAGGCGCCCATGCCAGCTTTGCCGAGCGCGTGTGTGCAAGAGGATCATTAGTTGACCAACATATACGTTGTGACTGTGCACAGGCAAGAGAGGGAGCGAGCCGCAGAAAGGGTGCGGGGGCAGCGCCTGGAGCAGCAGTATGAACGCAAGGAACAGCGCATGTCGCAACTCTGGCGCGTGCCTGCACGAAGAAGGCCGCGCTGACAAGTAGCGATGTGCCGTCAGCATCCATTGACAGAGCGAGCAGGAAGGGTCTGCATGCCGACAAGAGCATATCGAGCAGCTGTGTGAACAAACCGGTGACATTCTGCATGAAACAGCGCGCAGCGCTTGGAGGTAGGCGATGTCAGACAATGGCATGCAGCCATACAACATCCACTGGCATGCAGAGCAGCTGTTATCAGCCGTGCTCACTCTTTGTCAGTGACTCTGGGTCATTTGCTTACAACACCGGACCGCTGATTACTGCCTGGTGCGGCTGTCAACATGCATTGACACAATATCGTGTTCGGCCAATGTAGCGATTGAATGATGTGTTTGTGCGTGTGGTGCTTTTGGTCTGATGGATGGAGTGCAACTGATCTGTGCATGCCTTTGCCACATGCAGACCTCAGAGCACATACCAAGCACTCACAAAAGACATTGATCTACCGCGACAAGTCCACATCCAGTTTGCAAATGCACATGGTTCGCGACATGGTGCTTTGGCGCTCATGAGAGGCATTGCTGAGCAAGCTGCCCACCGGCTCACAGCCCCGCGGGGTCACGCTGAAGTCAGCCATTAGTGATCTTTACCTCACGGGTCAAGTGCAGCACTGCATCCTGCAGTTCCTGGAAGCCTGGCACTCAGAGGTCACAGTGTGCATTTACGCACTCCATACCAAGCGAAAGTAGTGTGAGACATGCACCACAGCAGTGTGGTGAGTGCAGCTACTGTGCAACAGCCATGGCGTAATCAGAGAGCAGAGTGTCATGGAAGTGGCCTCATGCTGCGCGACGGCGCCAGTTTCAGGCCATTGCGTGGAAGGCTGTGACTGCTCTTGCACACAAGCGCATACGCCTCGCATGTGTCCTCACCTCGCATTGCTGCTGTCGTCTGTGCTCGCAACAGGACAGCACAGGCTCAGCATAAGAGCAGTGGCGCTGCACAGGGGTGGCTCAGCTAGAACAAGTTTTGAAACAGCACTTGAGGTACCTCTGTATCAGGACCACAAGCTGCTTATGCGCGGGAAACGCACCACGTCCAGTTGAGAAGCTGAGATGCCATGTGAAGCAACGTGCATGTATACTGCTTCCTCAGAAGGCGGTCCAGGACGAAGGCGACCCACCACGCCATGACACCCCACAGGATAAGCACAGCGAGGAAGGTGAACAGGGCATACTGCGCCTGCACCGCTTCACGGCTAGGCGGCATCCTGATGCAGCAGTCTGACAGCGGCATGGCGCACACCAATCCTCAAAGATGTGTCCTCAGCAAGAGCTGGGTATTGCAATTATGTTTGGATTATTAGGGTATGATCAATTTGAGCACATTTGCACATTACTTGAGTTTGCTCTCACAAGCTCGACAGACAGTGCTCCTTCCATGAGATGGCCCTCCGAGATGCAGTGCAGGGGCACGGGCTTGTGCTTGCGTGCTTCTTGCTGTGCGTCCTTGTTAGCCTTGCATCTGAGCCGACTTTCGGCGTCCTGACCAGCATCCTGGGAGAGCAATATGCAACCATACTGTGGTTTGGGGCCACTTCTACATGCTGCTGTGCGGCGTTCTGGTGACTCCCCAGCGGCCACACAGCATGATGCCTCTTCCACGACAATGCCAGTCATAACAACGTGGCGAGAGCGCAGGTCACGCAACCGCGAAGACCTGCAGGAGCGCTGCGCCACGTTTGCCACCGCCATCGTGCTTACGCTCTGGACTGTGACGTGGTGGTGGACTGCGGACACACTGGACAGCCTCCTGGCCAAGCGGCACACAAGCTTTGTGCATGTCTTGGCCTTCCTGGTGTTCTACGCTCTTGCTTCTACAATCCTAGCATGTCAGTACTGTGCATGGTGTGTCCCCAGCGCGCGTACACCTCCATGCCTTCATCACAGACCGAAGTGAGTTGCTTTGTGCTGCATGTCATGCTTATGAGGCCCGTGCAGCTTTACAGTGCACTCTTGTGTGTGAGCTGACGCTGTCAGCACTGAATCAAGCAGTTGAGCTCAACAAGTGCTTGTGACCGTGCGCAGGCGGGAGAGGCAGCGAGCTGCAGACGAGGTGCGAGTGCAGAGCCTGGAGCAGGAGCTTGCGCGCCAGCAACAGTGCATGGCGCAATACTGTGCGAGCCTGCGCGAAGAGCTTGGTGCTGAGAAGCTGCGAGTCGCCAACGGGAACTACACACAGAGCGAGGAGGAAGAAGCCATGTGCCGAGTACAGCGCATCAAGCAGCTCTGTGCAGACATTTACGACTTCCTGCATGAATCAGACAGCGCCGAGTAGAGCACATCAAGCAGCTCTGTGCAGACATTTACGACTTTCTGCATGAATCAGACAGCGCTGAGCAATACGTGCACTGTCATTTTAGGTTTGCGGCGCCAGTTTCAGGCCATTGCGTGGAAGGCTGTGACTGCTCTTGCACACAAGCGCATACGCCTCGCATGTGTCCTCACCTCGCATTGCTGCTGTCGTCTGTGCTCGCAACAGGACAGCACAGGCTCAGCATAAGAGCAGTGGCGCTGCACAGGGGTGGCTCAGCTAGAACAAGTTTTGAAACAGCACTTGAGGTACCTCTGTATCAGGACCACAAGCTGCTTATGCGCGGGAAACGCACCACGTCCAGTTGAGAAGCTGAGATGCCATGTGAAGCAACGTGCATGTATACTGCTTCCTCAGAAGGCGGTCCAGGACGAAGGCGACCCACCACGCCATGACACCCCACAGGATAAGCACAGCGAGGAAGGTGAACAGGGCATACTGCGCCTGCACCGCTTCACGGCTAGGCGGCATCCTGATGCAGCAGTCTGACAGCGGCATGGCGCACACCAATCCTCAAAGATGTGTCCTCAGCAAGAGCTGGGTATTGCAATTATGTTTGGATTATTAGGGTATGATCAATTTGAGCACATTTGCACATTACTTGAGTTTGCTCTCACAAGCTCGACAGACAGTGCTCCTTCCATGAGATGGCCCTCCGAGATGCAGTGCAGGGGCACGGGCTTGTGCTTGCGTGCTTCTTGCTGTGCGTCCTTGTTAGCCTTGCATCTGAGCCGACTTTCGGCGTCCTGACCAGCATCCTGGGAGAGCAATATGCAACCATACTGTGGTTTGGGGCCACTTCTACATGCTGCTGTGCGGCGTTCTGGTGACTCCCCAGCGGCCACACAGCATGATGCCTCTTCCACGACAATGCCAGTCATAACAACGTGGCGAGAGCGCAGGTCACGCAACCGCGAAGACCTGCAGGAGCGCTGCGCCACGTTTGCCACCGCCATCGTGCTTACGCTCTGGACTGTGACGTGGTGGTGGACTGCGGACACACTGGACAGCCTCCTGGCCAAGCGGCACACAAGCTTTGTGCATGTCTTGGCCTTCCTGGTGTTCTACGCTCTTGCTTCTACAATCCTAGCATGTCAGTACTGTGCATGGTGTGTCCCCAGCGCGCGTACACCTCCATGCCTTCATCACAGACCGAAGTGAGTTGCTTTGTGCTGCATGTCATGCTTATGAGGCCCGTGCAGCTTTACAGTGCACTCTTGTGTGTGAGCTGACGCTGTCAGCACTGAATCAAGCAGTTGAGCTCAACAAGTGCTTGTGACCGTGCGCAGGCGGGAGAGGCAGCGAGCTGCAGACGAGGTGCGAGTGCAGAGCCTGGAGCAGGAGCTTGCGCGCCAGCAACAGTGCATGGCGCAATACTGTGCGAGCCTGCGCGAAGAGCTTGGTGCTGAGAAGCTGCGAGTCGCCAACGGGAACTACACACAGAGCGAGGAGGAAGAAGCCATGTGCCGAGTACAGCGCATCAAGCAGCTCTGTGCAGACATTTACGACTTCCTGCATGAATCAGACAGCGCCGAGTAGAGCACATCAAGCAGCTCTGTGCAGACATTTACGACTTTCTGCATGAATCAGACAGCGCTGAGCAATACGTGCACTGTCATTTTAGGTTTGCAGCCGTCCAACATCCACTGAATGCCGTGCGGGTGATCTCAGCTTCTTCCACCCTTTGTCAGTGACTTTCGGTCGCATGCTGCAGCACTGGACAGCTCTGTTCACTGCAATATGCAGCTTGTGGACACGCCTGCACAAAAATTCTGTGTTTGGCCAATGAATGGGATGATGTGTTTGTGCTTTCTTAGAGCGAGTGCACCTGACCATGCATGCGACTGCCACATGCAGACCTCACATTACATAAAAAATACTCACAAAAGACACTGATCTATATGGACAGGCCAACTTTTGGCTTCTATGCACTGCACATTGTTCACGACACCGCCATTTTATGCGCTCGTGAGAAGCAACGCTGGAGCAAGCTCCGCACAGGCTCACACTCCATCACGAGCCCCAGAACCTGCTCAGGCCTTCCACAGCTTGAGCGCGCCATCATCAGCCCAGGTCGCTAGCAGATTTCTGTGCGGATGCTGCACCAGGCCGATCGGGCCCTTATCCGCCACCTGCCGCAAACATGCATCACCACAATCGCATGCAAGCAGCCAGCCCCTATGCTTTCTGTGCTGACTTATGAAACACAATGATGATGCAGCAACATACATGTACAGCCACTGTGAAGCATAGTCCAGCTACTGGCCAGCTGCATTTTGCGACCGAGCAAAAGACAGCAGCCATCGCATTTCCGCACGCTTCACTCAACCCCAGTAGCATGACGAAGCACTGCAAGCACACATTACGGCACCAAGCAAGACGCGTTGACTCCCACGGGCAACATGCGGGATCCGGGCGTAGCTACAAATGAGGGCAATGACGGAGTTTCCCCATTGGCGCGCCTGCATGAGGTGCTCGAGCTTGCCGGAGAGCATGCCGAAGCAGTACAGCTGCCCGTCCTCGCCCAGGCAGTAGATCCAGTCGCCGCGCGGCGACACCCACGCCGACACAAAGTCGCCGCCCTCGCGCTTGCCGGACTGGAACGACTTTACAACCTGCCGCCCGCCGCGCACCCGCCAGGCATAAGAGGTCCACTCCTCATCGACTTTGTGATGCTCACAATTGAGAACGCTCCGTCGCCTTGCCCACACATGGGTGACGTCCCTGCTTGGACGCAACCTTGCGTGCGGATGCGCGTGTTGCTTCTGCAGACCCGCCGTCTGGCTCATTCACGGACATCCAGATGTAGGGCAGTGCATGCGCATGCCTGCCCCTGCAGCGTCATGAGGTAGACCGTGGGCGAGCGCGTGCACACGACCACGTGGTCCACGTTGCTCGGGTGCGGCGCCACGCACACCACGCCCACCTCGCCGCCGGCCGTGGTCTGCGCCCGTGCGCACACGCTGAGCGCTGCGCAGACAGCAGGCAGGGCAGCGTGTCAAGCACGACCCACCGCCTGGGTCCCGACCAGCCTGCGATGCTGCAACCTCAGCAGTGTCCGCCGCCGCCTGTGTAGACAGAGCGTGACCCAACCCACCCAGAACAGCCTGCACAGAGCTGAAACCCATGCAGCATGATCACTGCAACTTTTGCACGCTGCTGCACCAGCCCGGCAGCAACACCATGCCTGAAGGGCGTCATCGCCGGCACATGCCAACATGAACTGGGCCAGGGCGCGCGGGGGCGCTGCCTGCGGCGGCCGGAAGGCGGTAATGCAGTCGGCGGTCTTGCCGTCCCACACGCGCACCGTGCCGTCGCTGGAGCCCGTGATCACCTGCGCGCGCGCAGCAGCGCGCTCGCCAGCACGTCCCTTGATGGCGGGACACATTGAGAGTCTGCAGGAGTGGGTGCATGCCAAACCCACACAAACCAACAGAAGTCCTGCAGGTTGGTTGCAGCACCGCATGCGCCACAAGCTCGAACTCGGCTCGCACGCCCACTCATGGTATGCCCAGGCCATGCCGCGCCGAAGGGCGCGCGTACTCAGAGCCTTTCCCTTCTTTTCCATGCACCCGGGCGGGGGCAGCGGCGCGCCTGGCTGCCGTCGGGCGAGTACGCCGCGTCGTTCACGTAGGACGCGTGCCCACGGAACTCCTTCAGCATCTTGCCGGACTTGATGCCGTGCACGCGCGCCAGGCCGTCATAGGAGCCGCTCAGCACGTGGCTGCCCTCGCGCGATAGCGCGACCGACGTTACGCCGTCGCCGTGCGCGCTCTCAAAGCGCCGCAGGCACTGCCCGGTGCGCATGCGCCACACCTGCGCGCACGTCCCCCGGTCGCATGCGGCCCTCGGTGCGCTTCCGGGAGGTCACGAAATGCCGCAGCAGCAGGCCAGAGGCAGAGCAGCTTTCAGCCTGCAGCAGGCCAGGCACTGCGACGGCTGGGCTGGGCGAGGCAGACGGAGGGCAACAGTGCAAGCGTCACATACACCTGGAGGCCGAGCCACCACCACACACAGCAGCTGGCAACAGCTTGACCGTGCGCTCAGAAGCCAGCAGGCAACCTTGCAAGCACACTCAACAACCTTGCAGGCACTTGCGCAGCGCGGCAGCCACCTTTATCTTGCCGTCCTGCGAGCCGGACACGAGCAGCTCGGAGTCGCGCGAGAAGGCGAGCGCGAGCACCGCCTTGTCGTGCATCATGAACGCCTCCTCCGCCTGGTACTGCAGGTCCTTGCGCAGCTTGCCCGCCATGAAGTCCCACACCTGCGCGCGCAGAGCCGCCTCAGGGCGCTCGCGCGGCGCACCCCCGGGGGCAGGCAGCCTCTGCCTGACGCGTTGCTGGACACCTGGCAAGGCACCGCATGCGCTTGCAGAAGCTCCTAACGGGCCACCTTTTTTTGCCACCAGCGCAGGACGCTGCCAGCCACGACGCGAAGCGCGTGCGCAGCCAACCAGCACAGTGCCGCAGCACAGCGCCGCCTAGGCACGACGTGTGCGGCGGGCCGCGCCTCGATGAAGCCGTCCACGCTGCCGGTGACGAGCGCCTGGCCGTCGGGCGTGAAGCGCGCGACCTCCGGGTGGCTCTTCTTTCCAAACTTGATCGCGCGCTCGAAGAGCGTGGGGAAGCGCTCCACCTCGTCGCGCGCGCCGGCCGCCTGGCCGCGGAACAGGTCGAACGCGGTGCCCGGCGGCAGCAGGCCCTGGTGCTGCTGCCTGCGCGCGCGCGCGCGCGCGGCCGCCCGACCGTCAGCACGCGGCGCCTGGGCGGCGAAGGCGCGGCTGGACGAGTTTCTGCTGTCGAGCGAAAGCTTGCCTGACATCGAGCGCGGCTCGTGCCTCGCCCTCGACACGCAACTGCGCCCCACCCTTCGCTTGCGGCTGCAGAAACAAGCGTCGGGACTCCACCCCCGCTCGTACGGGCGCCGGCCTGGTCGATGTGCTATGCGTGCATCGCAAACTGCACGCATCGCAAACTGCACACAATAGCATCCATGCATGCCCCTGGGCGACAGGCGCTCAGCAGCGCTCCCGCGCGCTGTGTGCGGGGCCGCGCCCAGGCAGGCGGCGGCCCAGGGCGGGGCGCGCGCCAGAGCAGCGCCTGGCCGATGAGCGCCATGAGCCGCGAGGGCGGCACGGTCGTGACCTCCTGCGACAGCGCGTGCGCCAGCTGCGCGCGCCGCTTCTCCTTCGGCGTGCTGCCGTACACCTCCCTGCGCGTGCGCGGCGCGGGCGGCCTCGCAAGCAGGCTCGCGGCAGGGCTGCGAAGGCGCCCGCATGGCTCCCGTCAGCCTTTATTCATGGTGCACGATGCATGCAAAGCGCGTGTTGCCTGAACGAACTGCCCACTCCCTGTGGACATGTTATCACGGATGCTCATCTGACCGGGCATGCACAGAGTGCACTCAGGTGACTGACGCCCGCCTCGCAGCCTGCGCACAGCCCCAGCCGCGCAGCCCGGCGCCGCGCCTGACGTCAAAGTAGGCGCGGCCGCAGAGGTGCTCCAGGCGCAGGAAGCGGTCGGGCTCCTCCTGCTTCATGCCGGCGAACACGGCCGTCTGCCGCAGCATCGCGCGCGCCGTGTCCACCTCGCGCAGCTCCACCAGCTCCAGCACCACCTGCGCGCGCGCGCCGGTCCGCACCCTAGGGTTCGCCCTCTGACGTTGCAGCGTCGCAGCTTCCACCAGCACCACCTGCGCACGCGCGCCGGCAGGGCCCTAGGGCTCCGGGCAGGGTTCCCGCGCTCAACACTTGCAGCTCCACCACCTCCAGCACCACCTGGGCGCGCACGCCGGCAGCGCCTGGGGTCTGAAGCAGGGTTTCCGGCGATCCAGCACCACTGCGCGCAGGGGTCAGCAGCGTCTGGGGCTCTAGGTAGGCTTTCTGACCTTGGCCCTTGCAGCTCCCGGGTCCTGCACCCGTGGGGCCAGGTGCAGGGAACAGCGCGCCGACACAGGGCAGCGCTGAGCGCCAGCGTGCCGGCCGCCCGGTCTACCGCGCGCACTTCCGTCAGCGGCCGGGACGCCCTGCTGCAGCCTCAAGGCCGATGAGCGCGGCGTGCGCCGGGCTTCTGTTCCGGAGCTTGGGACCCGGCGCTGGTAGCTCGCCGTGGTGCGGGCCGCACCGGCACCCACGCCAGAGCAAGGCCGGCCCCTGGCCTTGTCTGGAAGCCTGCCAGCTCAGGGGGCCGCCTGGGGAGGGCGCGCTTGGCCGAGGGCTTGTGTCGCGGCGGGCCGGCGGCCGGGGCCGCACCAGCTCATACAGGTCCTCCAGCTTGGTGCGCGGCAGCTTCAGCTGCGCTACCGCCGGCAGCACCACGTCCCAGCGGCCCGCGGTTATGTCGGCCACAAAGCCCTCCAGGCTCTCCACCGTGTTGAGCGAGACCTGGCACTCGCGCTGGATGGCCGCGAACGACTCCGGCAGCGAGTTCTCCTTGCAGAACTGCAGGATGGTCTTGATGACGCTGCGCGGCCGCGGCCCCGCGTCAGGCGGGACGGCTGTGCCAGGGCGCTGTGAGCGAGGTGCCTGCGGCTGCATGGAGGCGACGAAAATGCTTGGCGGCATGCGCACTCTCGGGCCTCGATGTTGAGCCCCATTGTGCACGGCGGGCGCCCCCGCGCCGCAGCGCGCTCGCTGAAGCGCGGGGAGAGCCAGCACTATGCAGCTCCGCTTCTATGATTTCCTTGGATGGGCGCCGCTGGTGCACCAATTGTGACGCAGGCGGCTGACTATTGCACAACGTGTAGTGTATCTCTAGACAAAGAGGACCTCAGAGTAAATAGTGGACAAGAAGGTGTTGACTCAGAGCAGGCAGCAGGCCTAGCCAGGGCCCTGTCCTCGGATGCCTGTCCTCGGATGGGCTCCTGAAGGGAACTCCTGCAACCTAGCACACAGCTAGATCGATGGCGTGCCCGGGGCTGTGCGCTCGCGCCGCCGCGCCCGCGCAGCATTGCCGCCAAGTTGCCAAGCGCCCGCGCGCGCAGGCACACCGGCTCGCGCCGGCCCGCGCGAGCGCGGCCGTGTCGCCCGCCAGCGACGCCACGCAGCAGCTGGAGGCCTTTTACACCGCAGTCCGGGGCGAGTATGAGGGCGTGTCCGCGACGTTCGGCGCGGACGGCGCGCCGCTGGAGCTGCCGGAGCAGTATGTGCCGGCCGCATACCGCGAGTGGGAGGTCAAGCTGTACGACTGGCAGACGCAGTGCAGCGTGGAGGCCGCGCCCGCGGGGCTGGCGTACACGCTCAAGCGACTGCTGCCGACCGTCGGGGTGAGCGGGCGATTTGCTGAGCACCGTGTGATATGTGTTGCGGCGATAGGCCGAGCAGTCACTAGCGGCGCGCGTCCTCGCAGTGTGAAGCAGACGCAGTGGCATTCATGGACGAGCGCGTCAGCGGCCTGGAGCCGCGGGCGCCGGAGGCGCTTCCCGGCCTGCCGGACGGCAGTTACGTCCTGGCGCCGCGCAAGCTCGCCGGCGGCGCCGACCTGCGAGTGGAGGCGTGCCTGGCGTGCGGCGAGCAGGGCGGCGTGCGGATGCGCAAGCGCCTGGTGCTGCGCTTGCAGCGCGCCGACGGGCAGCCCGCGCGCCTGCAGCAGGTCGAGGTGCGCGCGCGTGTGCCCCGCGCCGGCCGACTCAGACGTGCCGGGCACTGCTAGCCACACCTCACCAGCTGACGACACCAGCAGTGCTCGCGGGGATATTGTAGGGCTGTGCAGACAGGCTCTTGAGCGCTGCATACGTGTGCGGGTAAGGTGGTGGGAAGCGTGCAACACGCGTGGTATTGCAGACTACACTGGTGGCGCCTGCTGTGTGAGGCTGTGCGCCCTCGCGCAGTTGCACCACGAGCGGCATGTGGGCGACTTCAACGGCGGAACAGACCTGTGCGGCTGCGGCGGCGGTATGACGCCGTTTGCGACGCAGGCGTGCCCCAGCCTGTGTGCATACCGTCCTGCACAGCCTCATGAGTGTTTTAAGATGTGGTGGGCAGCGTGACTTGCATGCCTATGCATGGTGAGGCGTAAGGGACTTGCTTCACGGGCAATAGCAATCATGCACTTGCGAGCTGGCTGCTGATCGTGCGCACATTCGTGAGTGCCAGGAGATGTCCTGCCGGGACTGCCTTGTGCAGTGTATACTCGCACCCTGTGTCATGCTTCCAGCGGGCTGCTGAGGGCTGATCTCTGTCGCCTGATGCGGCCCTGCGCATGGCGCAGGCGGCCTGCGCCGCGGAGGAGCTTGGCGGCGCCTGGGCCGCGTCGGAGGCGCCCGCAGCCTATGCCGTGGACGCCAAAGGGCAGCTGCAGGTAGAAGCGGATGGCGATGCGGGCTGGTGCGCCGGGTGCTGCCTGCTGGACACCTCGCATGTGCTTCAGCTTTGCGTGCGTCTTACAGGGAGGCAACAGGAGTGTCTGAACGCTTGCGGTCTCCCTGGAGAGCTCGCATATGTTTAGTGTGCAGGGAGGTGCCTGTGCTCTCCCCATGAGGGATACCAAACGATCCACACTGTGTTCTGCCAGAAGCGTGCTGCAGCCTGTGCCGAAGCCAACCCTGTGTCACATCCCTCTGGGGCTGCCGCCCTGCCAGCCTTGACAAGCAGCTGGAGCTTCCTTGCAGGTCGCAGCTGGCCGCCGATGCCAGCGACGTGCTGCGGCTGCCGCTGGGCGCCTGGGCGCGCGTGACGGCGCTGAGCGGAGAGCAGGCCGGGCCGCCGGGCGAGGGCCAGGGCGGGCTGCTGGTGCAGGCCGGCGCGCTGCTCGCGCCCGGGCTGCGCCGCTCCGCCGCGGTGCTGTATGGCGGCGCGGGCGGCCTGAAGCGGCTGGCCCTGCTGCGGGAGGCCCGCGCCGAGCACAGGCATTGATGGCACCATGCACCGTTCATGACGAGGGAGATTGGCGTGCTGGAGCGTGGTGCACACGAGCTCTGGGAGCATCGTGTGCATGGCTCTCGCGAGCGACCGCCCTCGCGCTCGATCTCGTGGGCGGATCAAGGTCAGACTTGAACTCTGACCTAGAATGTGACTTGATTTGAAGTTGTAATGGAGTGTCTGATTGCTTCGAGTCTGTGGATGGCTAGTGTTGAGGGTTTTACTTTGAGCTCGGGGTCAGACGGCCTGCCCAAAATCTCTTGTGTAGAATGGCAGCGTGAAGCTGCTCTAAGGCCTGGCCACCAGATGTGGCTATTGCAATCAACGCTTTCAGGCGCTCGCTAGCTTTTACAGGCACCCAACAGACCAATGCCCTCCATCAGGCCGTTAAATGCCACATGCACAAACACACTTAACCTATTGCTGCATTGGCCAAGCGCGACCAAGCGAGTCGCATACTGTGGCAGTCGCATGCATGCATGATTAGATGCACTCCCTCCATCTGAGACCAAACTCCACCACATGCACATGTACCATTAGCCCACATGCACAAATGCATCATCCCAGTGCTGCATTGGTCAAACATATTGCTGTGTACTTGCATGTTACACGCCGCACCACAGCAGTAACCAGCGCTGTCCGGTGCTGAAGCACATGACCCGAAGTCACGTACAAAGTCCAGGAAAGGCTGAGGACAGCCACTCTGCATGCTAGTGGATGTTGTATGGCTGCAAGCCGTTGCTCAATAGCACCTACCTCTGAAGGTCGCGTATTGCTTCAAACAGAATGTCACCGATCTGTGCCTGGAGATGCTTGATGCGCTCCTGTCGGCGTGCAGACTCTTCCTCCTCGCTTTGTGAGAGGATGCTGGCGGCAGAGTGCTGCTCGTTCTCGAGTTCTTCGCGCAGGCTTGCACAGAGCTCCGCCATGCGCTGTCGCTCGTGCTCATACTGCTGTTGCAGGTTCTGCCTTTCGGTCTCCTCAGCGGCTCGCTGCACCTCTCGCCTGTGCATGGTCACAAGCATTTGCTGAGCTCATCTGCTTGACGCAGTGCTGAACAGCGTCACCTCACACACAAAGGAGCTCTGCAATGCTGCATGGGCCTCATCAGCATGACTTGCAGTGCGAAGCAAGTCAAATGAAGAGCAAGTCAAAGACACGAAGGTGCATGCGCGCTGGGGATGCACCACGCGCAATACAGAGAAGCTAGGACTGTAGAAGCAGGCGCGTAGAACACCAGGAAGGTCAGGAGTTGCACAAGGACTGTGTGCCGCTTTCCCAGGAGGCCATCCAGTGCGTCCGCAGTCCACCACCACGTCAAAGTCCAAAGCGTGATCCCGACGGCGGTGGCAAACATGGCGCAGCCCTCCCGCAGGGTGATGAACTCACGGTTTGCCCTGCGCTCCTGCCGTGCTGTGACAACCGGCACTGCTGTAAGAGAGGCATCTTGCTGCGTGCCTGCTGAGGACTTACCAGCAGGAGACACAGCAGCTCAGAGAGCAGACCAAAAACCACAGTATGGTTGCATATGGCTCTCCGAGGAGGCTGGTCAGGACGCCGGAAAGTGGAGCAGATATGACCACTATTAGGACGCACAGCACGCAGCAGACAAGCACAAACCAGTGCGCCTGCACTGCATCTCGAAGGGCCATCTGAGTAGAGGAGCACTGTCTGTTGAGCTCCAGTAGGTAGCTGCATTTAGCTGAAGCACTGCAAAGCTCACAAATGTCAGGACCTATACCCTAAAATTAGATTCCAAACGTGTGTGTTATGCGTGTGTGCATAGCAGCCATCTGGTGGTTTGTGCAGTGTCGCTGTCAGACTGCTGCATGTGGATGCCGCCTGGGCTTGACGCGGTGCAGGCGCAGTACGCCCTGCTTGCCTTTCTTGCTGTGCTTATCCTGTGGGTGTCATGGCGTGGTGGGTCGCGCTTGTTCTGGACCCCTGTTTGAGGAAGCAGGACACACTCATGTTGTTCACATGGTCTCTCAGCTGCTCAACTGGACGTGGTGCGTTCCCCGCGCATATACAGCTTAGTGCCCAGAGACAGAGGTATCTCAGATGCTGTACCAGAACTTGTTGCAGAGCTCGGTCGCCTCTGTGCAGCGCCACTGCTCAAGAGCTAAGCCTGTGCTGTCCTGATGCGGGCAGAGACCACACTAACACATGCGAGGCGCATGCGCATGTGTGGAAGAGCGGTCACAGCATTCCACGCACTGGCCTGAGACATGCTCTGCTCAGCATAAGGTCTCTGCTGTGAGTCACTGCCCATGACACTCTGCTTTGTTTTGCACCAAGCGGTGCAGAGCATGTTGCATGAGCGGTGGAGAACACTCACCATCACCTCTCTGTAGAGGATGTCTGGCACTGCTGTGTCATGATTTAGACTGCAGGATGGGACACTGTGGCGTCTGAGTGCCCGCTTCCAGGAATAGAAGGATGCGTGCTGCGTTGCAAGTGCTCTGTGAGGTAAAGATCACTGATGGCTGTATAGGGCATGACCCTGCCAGGCGGAGTGTGAGCGTGTGATAGCTTGCTGGGCGCTGCTTCGCGCCAACCACTGTGTTGTGAGTCATGTACACTTACAAACTGGATGTGGACTTTGTCCATATACATCAACGTCCACTGTGAGTGCATGGAACATACTCTTTGCATATGGCAATCGCATGCATAATCATATGCATTCCCTCCATTACACCAAACTTCACAACATGACAAACACATCACAGCATTGCTGCATTGGCCAAGCGCGGACAAGCAAGTTACTGTGCACATGAATGATGACAAGCCGCACCAGGCAGGATCCAGCTCTGTCCAGTGCTAAAGCACATCCGCAAAGTTCCTAACATAGACCGGTGAAGGCTGAGACAGCCGCTCTGCATGCCGATTGAATGAAGATGTTGGACGGCTGCAGACCGTTGCTTGACAGCGCCTACCGCTGAAGGTCGCGTATTGCTTCAAACAGAATGTCACCGACCTGTGCCTGGGGATGCTTGATGCGCTCCTGTTGGCGTGCAGACTCTTCCTCCTCGCTTTGTGCGTGGATGCTGACGGCAACTTGCTGCTCGTCAGCCTCGAGTTCTTCGCGCAGGCATGCACAGAGTTCCGCCATGCGCTGCTGCCTGTGCTCACATTCCTGCTCCAGGCTCTGCACTCGCATCTCATCTGCAGCCCGCCGCCTCTCTTGCCTGTGCACGGTCACAAGCATTTGCTGAGCTCAGCTGCTTGATGCAGTGGTGAACAGCGTCACCTTACACACGGGAGAGGTCTGCAAAGCTGCAATGGCCTCATGAACATCGATTCCGATCAAGAGCAAAGAAAGACGCGGAGGTACATGCGCCTGGGGACGCACCACGCGCAATACAGAGAGGCTAGGATAGTCGAAGCAGGCGTGTAGAACACCAGGAAGGTGAGGAGTTGCACAAGGGTTGTGTGCCGCTTTCCCAGCAGGCTGTCCAGTGCGTCCGCAGTCAACCACCACGTCAAAGTCCAAAGCGTGATCCCGGCGGCGATGGCATATACGGCGCAGCACTTGCGCAGGTTGACACGGCTTGACCTGCGCTCCTGCCACTGCGACGACCAGCACTGCTGTAAGAGAGGCATCATGCTGCGTGCATGCTGCGTGCCTGCTGGGGCTTACCAGATAGAAATACAGCAGCATAGACAAGCCGCTGAAAACCACAGTATGGTTGCATACGGCTCTCCGAGGAGGCTGGTCAGGACGCCAATCAGTGGATCAGATACAAACTTCAAGAGGAAGCACAGACAAGGCAGACAAGCACAAGCCAGTGCCCCTCCACTGCATATTGAGGCAGGGCCATCCTGTGAAGGAGCACTTTCTGTTGAGCTTGTGAGCAGCTGTGCAAGTCTCAGGGCTTGGCTGCTCATACCCTATACACCTCACATGTGTGCATAACAGAGCTGCTGCCATGAAGACTGACTTAGCACTATGCCGCCTGGCCTTGATGCGGTGCAGGCGCAGTATGCCCGTGCTCGTCTTTCGTGCCGCGCTTATCCTTTGGGGTGTTATGCCGCAATGGGTTGTCCTGGACCGTCTGCTAAGGAAGCAGTGCACATGCGCTTTGCTATACATATCTCTCATCATCTCAACTGGACGCGCGCGTGGTGGCCCTGAGACAGGGCTACCTCAGATGCCGTTCCAGAACTGTCTTTGCGAAGCTCAGCCACCGCTCGTACGCATGGTTCACGCTACCCAGGAGCACAGACCGGCATCCACCTGCTCCCTGGCCAGCATGACTTGCAGTAATTTTGTGCGGCGAGTCAGCCCTGGCTGCCGGCCCCGGCGCGTTCATGTGTAGCTGCGCGCGTCACGTGGCATAGGCCGCCGCCAGGCGCTCCGTGCGGGTGGTGCGCGTCCACCTGGCGGCCGGCGCGGCCAGCAGCCAGGCGACCGCCAGCGCCACGAACGCGAACATGGCGTACAGGAACACGTGCAGGCTGTACAGGTACTTGATGCCCATCAGGCTCAGGATCTGCGCGCATGCGCGCGCGCGTGTCTGCGGCGCATGCACAAGCACGGCCTCGCTCACCCGCATGGGCACTCATAAACGGCTTGGCAGCGAACAGCCTTCGCACCAACTGCATGGTGTCCGGAGGCTGCTCAGGACCGCGTCATGCATAATTGCTCTGTAGCACCAGCAGCACACGCCAGCGACTCCTGCCTCCCGGCACTGGCAGCCCAAGCAAGCGGCGCTGCTTACGCGCCTGGTTGCCCCAGATGTCGTGGATGGCGGTCTCGTTGGCGTACAGCGCGAACGCCTGCGCGCAGAACTGGATGGCCGCGTTGGCCGCCAGCAGCACGAGCGCAACGTTGAACAGGAAGCTGCTCATCAGCGTCGCGCCCGGCCGCATCGGGTGCACCGTGAAGACCAGCAGGCGCAGCCCGACGCGCGTGCAGCCCTTGATGGTCGCGCCTGCCGCCGCGCGCGGGCGCCTGCCCGTCGGTGCGCTCGGGTGAGGGGGCCGCCCCTGGCGGGGCGGCGCATGCGGCAGACATGCAGGGCATGCATGAGGGCAGCAGGCATGTGAGTGTGATGTGGCCTGGTAGAACACACGCGCGTGACCAGGCAGCCACAGCCATCAGGCACCGTCCTTGACAAGGGCGGCTCATGCTGAGGAAGTGAGTGACGGCGGCCTGGCGGACCGATGAGGTAGAAGCAGAACAGCGCGAAGGCCGCGGTGCCGAACAGCGGGAAGGCGCCGTCGAGCCGCGTGAACAGCCCGTTCAGGAAGGGCGTCAGGGGCGGGTCCGTGAACAGGTACAGCACCACCTGCCCGGGCAAGGCGGCAGACATGAAGCAGTGCAAGTGGGCATCCTGAAGATGGAGCGCCGGCACAGACAGCCATGTCAGGCTGACATGGGGACATGGAGGCATCAGCTGTGCACCGAACTTTGCACTTTCGCACAGACGCTCGGCCGACCCGCCGCATCCCCTGGGCTGCATCTCAGTGCGGCAGCACTGCCGTGCCAGGAGCGCTGGACTGGGCGTCGCGCCTGCAGGAGCCAGCACACGGACAGGACCGCGCCGAGCGCCCCGCAGACCAGGCGCAGGTAGAACATGAGCACCGTCACCACCCACGCGTAGTCCGGGTCCTCGCCCTGCCGGCGCGCGCGCATGCAGCTCATCAGGGCCCCCGCAGCACAAGGCCCCGCAGCACAGGCAGCCGCGCTCGAGCGCAGGCCGGCGGGTCAGCCCGACCTGCGGGTACGAAGCCTCCAGCGCCTTGGAGTCGCCCTCCAGGCCCAACAGCTGCACCTGCGCGCGGCGGAAGGCCGCGCGCCAGCGGAAATTGCGGCCCAGCTCGCGCTCCTCCTTGCGCAGCGCGTCCGCCACGCCCTGCGCGCGCGCGCCTGCTCTGGCACGCCCGGGCGCCGGCGCTACGCACCCTGCCCCACTACAGGCGACACGGCTTGGTCAAGGCCTCGCGCTTGCACAAGAGCGATGCATGCTGTGGCAAGTGCGTGTCTGGCAGACCCTGCCTGATGTTGTAAAGCTACGTCACGTGGCAACCTCCGGCAATGCAAACCCAGGAAATGCAGGTCCTGGCACCCACCCGAGGTGAACCATCTCCTCCACAGCGTGCGCAAATGCCATGCAACATCGCCAGGGGCGCGCCTTGACGGCGGCGGCGCGCTGGCCCAGGCCGCGCGCGCGCTTGATGTACTCGCTCTTCGTGATGACGGCCACCGGGCGCCCCAGGAAGCTCTGCACCAGGTCGAGCGGCAGCGCGACCAGGCCCACGCCCGCAAACACCATGAACAGCACCCAGCCTGCCGGCCCCGTGCACCGTGGTCTGAGACAGGCAGCACAGGCAGCCTGGACAGCCAGTGCAAGCTTGTGCGCACTGAGGTGATCCCGAACTGCACATAATCGCGTCTTTGGAGCCCCAGCTCAACATGGGGGCAAATGTGAGCAGGCGGACATAGGCAGCGAGGCTGAGCCCCACCGGCCGTTGCACTCATGGCGATGATGTAAACAGGGAACGAGCAGCGCTGCTTCCACATCTCTGTTCCAGCATCGCCGTTGACAGCATCGCACTGGTCCCCGCACATTATGATTCACAGGCGTTTGTGGTACACATGGTGCCATTCAATCCGCTGGCACTGTCACGCAGTTTGGAGCGCCTCCAAGCATAGCATAGCGCCTTCATTGTGCATACATCACAAAGCGCGTATACTTTCTAGCTGGTAGTCTGATCAGAGGCATCACTCGAAGGACCATGTGAAGCGAAGGCTGAGCAACACTGCAGGGGACTGCAGGCGCGAGCAAGCGCATGCCAGGCGCCCCGCAAACAGCGGCGCGAGCGGCCCGGTGCCGGGCGCTATGCAGCCGTTGAGCAGCGCGGTCGCGTTGCTGCTCAGCGCCGACAGCGGCGCCAGGCCCGACTCCAGCCCCACCACCGGGTACTCCACATACCCGACCAACGCTGCCGGCCCAGGCACGCGCGCCATGAGGTGACCCTGTCAGGTGCCACTGGGGCCCAAGCAAGCCCCACAGCAACAATCCGCATTGTCTTGGAATACTTTATGCTTAACAAGCAAGTACTGCTTCACCACGGCTCGCAAGTGTATGCTTGTTGGCATGGAAACAGCGCACCATAGCATATGCCCAGGATGCACCCGATGCACACCGCCGTTATCACCTCGTACACCGCCGCGCCCAGCCACCGCTGCAGAATTGTCCTGCGGGGCAGAAATGATGTATTCATGGATGTCTTATGAGTGAGGCTTTGCCAGGCCCCAAGCAGGGCAGCAGCAGGCGACAACCAGCGCACGCGTCGCTGTCGGCCTCGTAGTAAAACATGGCGAACGGGATGACGCCGTAGACGAGCACTGCGTTGGCGATGAAGCACGCATACCACAGCTGCTTGGTGGGGATTGCAAACGTGCAGTAGGAGACCGGCAGGCCCGCGCTGCAGGCCTGCCGGTTGGCCACGTCCAGCGGGAACAGCAGGACAGTCCAGATAGCCAGCGAGATGCCCAGGACCACCACTGCCTTGGGGAACCAGGCCTGGTTGCGGTCCTCAGGGTGCTGAAAGGCAATCAGTATATATACTGCGACCAGCACAGCCAGCACACACACTACCGCTGTCACGACAACCAAGAAGTAGTTGTACCCTGCGAACATGGCACCGCGCGCAGAGCGCGGGGCTGAGCGGCGCAAAGCTCGGCCTCTGTAGCAGCTAAGCAAGTTCACTCATAAGACGTGCTTTTGCCGTGTGCACGCCAGTTCAATGGTGGCACATCCTGCTCTTAACATCACAAGCATGCCGTCATCAAGCAGGGCGGCCTATGGACAGCTTTCCCACGGTGCCACCACAAGGATCTTGCAGTAAGAGCCTGTGTTGTAATGCGCTGTCGCCAGGCGCTCGCCCTCGCAACAGCAAGTGAAACTGATGCGACCAAGGGGAAGGCTGCGCAACCCTGGTTGGACCCCTTTTTGTGAAGGTGCAGCATTGGCCGGGCAACATCATGTAGCGGATCAGGGCAGGGCTGGCTGCAGCTGCCACGTGTTGTCGTGCTGCATACCTGGCGGCGTTGACACACTTCCAGCATCTTGCATCATGGCGCTGCCGGGCTCCGGCAGTCGCCTTGAGAAGCTCTTGAATCTGCTTGAAGGTCACTGCCTCGTTTTGTTGCAGTTGCACTCGGTTTGCATAACAGCATCGAGTTGCAGACTTGCACTTCTACTTCCCGAGCTCATGCCTGGCGTGTAGAAAGAGCTCTGCAAGTGTCGCACGAGCAAATGTGGCACTGCCACTATTGATTGAAATACTGCAGTGCTAACGCAGTTGCGCACTTGTGACTGGGCGCAGCGGGCTCCACTGCCGAGCTCCGCAAGGCAGCTGCAGAGCAGGTCAGTGGCATCGCCAGAGCGCACCCATCCCAGCTGCCGGCCCTGCTGAGGCGGGTGAGCGCTGCCCGGGCTTGCAAGCTTCGCACCCAAGGCCTCGCTCCACGCGGCACCACTGCCGATATTCGCACCGCCCTGTCACACTCCCTGTTGGGCTAGGCAGCAACGACCTGCGTGCGCTGCAGCATCTCCTGCTGCAGAACACTTTGCTGGCGAGCTCGTCACAGCTGCAGCACGCTCGCCGCTGAGGCAGACGGTCCGCCCCTGTGCCCGCAGCTGCAGGCCCTGCTGCGGCACAAGAGCTGGGACGCACGCGTCGCGGCCGGCGACTGCCTGGGCCGCATCGCCGAGCACGCCGCGCACCCGACGCCGGGGGACCTGGCGCGCGCCGCCGCTGCCGCGCATGGCCCTCCAGTCCCTGGCTATGACCCTCGGTCAGCGTCGGAGCTGCGGGCCTTGCCGCCCGCGCCAGCCATGGGGGCAGCGGAGGAGGCGCTGACGCTGGCCGGCTTCGACCTGGCGCGCGTGCTCGCGCAGGGCACGCAGCTGCTCGCCTCAGGCGGCCAGGTGCTGGCCCGCTCAGGCAGACTCACTGTGCAGCATCCTTGCGCTCATGGCATGGCCAGTGCCGGCAGCCTCCTCAGCTGTGGTGCGTGGGTGCTGGTGAGTCTTGGGGCTCAGCAGAAAGCTTCGTCCGCCTCAACCACTGCGTGTGTGATTGCGAGATGAGTATGCAATGCAGCATTTGCTCAACACGGCTGCACGGTGTTTACTGAGTCGGGAAGGTACCGGGCATAGTGCGCAAGGCGTGCGCCAACTGAAGGCATTGCGGTTGCAAAGCGCGCTCAAGCTCCTGCAGAGTTGCATTGCTGCCAGAGCAGAGGGCTGCCGGTCATGCAGCCAAGCGCCTGGCACAGCAGCATTGCTTTCATTTGACCTGTGCCTGGGCTGCATTTAACGTGCGGTGCAAGGCAAGCATCACACGGTCCAGACAGTTTGGGAGCTTGCGCATGACGCGCCGGGGCGCGCGCAGGAGTTTGACGGCGCCGGCGAGGAGGGGCTGCCGGCGGTCGAGCGGCTGGCGCGGCAGCGCCGCGGCCTCAACAAGCGCCTCGGCCTGGGCGGCCCCATGGACGCGCTGTTAGACACGGCCGACCTGGTCCACGATGAGGACCTGGTCGGGTCAGGGCTAGGGCGCGGCGCCTCGGCGCGCGTTCGGGGGCCGTCCGGCAGCGGCGGCTGCGGCGGCGCGGGCGCTGCCCGCGGGATGCCGGCGCTTAAGAGGGAGGGCGAGGCAAGGGGGGAAGCGCCCATGCAGGCGGGCGCGGCCACGGAGGCGGCCGACGGGGCTGGTGCGTGCTGCCGCCAAACCCGCAGTGTCTGGCTACACCAGGGACGCAGGAAAGAAAGTAAGCCATAGCTTCATGGGGCTCAGAGTGAAAGGGGTTCAAGAGCGCGCGTGTTGGACGTAGCTGTGATTGTGCTCGCGTTGTGACTCCCAATGCAGCATTTTGGGGCTTGGGAGTTTAATACTACACCTGCTGCCTCAGCACTGAAAGACTGCAAGCCGCTGCGCAGGGCTGAGCGCGAGGGAGCGCAACCAGCTGAAGCGCAAGCTCAAGCGCGGCCAGTCTCAGCAGGGTCGCGAGGCCGTGCAGGCGCCCAAGCGCATGAAAACAGAAGCGCCGGTGCGGCTGCTGCATGCCCCTCTGACATGTTCTTTGCCATTCAAATCACGACATAGGAGGACCTGATTCGGATCAAGAGACTGCTGATCAGTGTTGAGCCTTGCAGTAGCATGACGTGCAGGCTTGCCGTGACGGGCAGTCACATGTACACCCCTGACATCAGACGGCCCTAAGAAGCCTTCTGACCGGGCGGGCTAGGAGGCCCCAACGGAGGACCCGGCAGCAGCGGCGGAGGCGGACCAGGAGGACTGGCACGCCGTCGCTGCCGGCCGCTGGCCATTCCAGCGCCTGGCCGGCCAGCTGCTGCTGGACGTGCTAGATGCGCAGTGGGAGGTGCGCAGCTGGGGGAGCGCATGTGCAACCCCGCATGCGCAGCCCAAAGGACGCGCGCAGCCCTGCCCAACCAAGCAGCGCCTGGCAGCAACGCAGCGGGAGGTTGCGGGAGGCCACAAGGCAAGCCTGCGGGCCAGCCCTGCATGTGTCCTGCAGGCCAGCCCCTCAGCGCCCAGTGGCCGAATGGACCGCGCGTGTCAGGTCCTGAGCACGCTGATGTTCACAGTAGTGCTTGCACCAGGCGCTGCTTGTGTGTCACAGCGGTGGCCTCCAGCGCAGGTGCGGCATGGGGCGGCAGTCGCGCTGCGCGAGATACTGCGCTCGCATGCCGCGTGCGCGGCGGTGACGGCGCCGCTGGCTGCGCAGCCCAGTGGTGCGCCTTTGGGGCCGATGTGGGCGGCTTCATGACACCTCTGCACCCTCTAGTGTCTGTGCCATGGACTTTGTTTGTAGCATGTCCATGGTTGTGCGGCAAGGTAGCATGTCTGCTGGTGCGCCTGCAGCCGTGCGCACGGCTGCCTGCCACCATCTCACGCCCTTGCCCGCAAAACAAAAGGTTTCAATGTGGGAATGTGATCTTATAGGCGATCTGGCCATCCCTTTACGTTGAAGATGAGGGAGTGTCGCTTCCTGCATTCAAGGTCCACGTCATGCTAATCACTCTGAACAAGGCTCGCATAAATGATGCACATGCTCGTGCCTTATGTCACACATGGATGCATGGCAGCGCGAGCGGCGCAGCAGCCCAGCAGCATGCACCAAGCTGCTCAGGCTTGGCGAGCGCGCTCGGGCGGCAGGCTGGATGCTGCCGGGCGGCAGCGGGAGGCCGCAGCCGTGCGGCGCCACAGCGGCGGACGCCGCCGCGGCCGCGGCGGCCAACGCGGTCTGGCTGGAGGACGCCGCCGTGCGCCTGCTGTGCGTGCTCGCCCTGGACCGCTTCGGCGACTTTGTGTCCGACCAGGCGCGCCGAGCAGGCTTGCGCAGCCTGACCATGGAGCCTGGGAGAATACAGCTGCTGCCGTGCGCCTATCACACTGTCTGGCTCTTTTGTGATCTCGATGAACACCATGTCAAGCTTTGCGGCGCAGAGCGTGATGCCGCCTGTGTGCCAGGCACCAGGCTGGGCTAGGTAACCCCCCCTAACCCTACCGCAGCTGCAGCCGCGCGCGTTCCAGCGCGTCGCCCTGCACGCCGGATGGGTCGGCCGCCTGGCAGGCAGGCACTTGCTGCCAGCCGGTGGTGACGCTGGCGCGTGAGACAGCCACGCAGCGGCAGAGCGCCGCGCCAGCAGCTGCTCCTGCGCTGGCCGCGCTGGCCTTTGGTACGGCGTGCCTCGTGTTCACCTGCATCCCACCCTGAGCAGTCCGCAACCCGCGGCAGGTCGTCGCGCCGGTCCGCGAGACGGCCGCGCAGGCGCTGGGCGCGGCGCTGCGGCCGCTGCCGGGCGCGAGCCTGACCGCGGCGCTGGCCGCGCTGGCCGCGCTGGCGGCCGGCTCGGCATGGGAGGCGCGCCACGGCGGCCTGCTGGGCGCCAAGTACCTGCTGGCAGCGCGCGCGGACGCCGCGCGCCAGCTGCTGCCGCTCGCGCTGCCCGCCGCGCTGCGCGGCCTGCAGGTGCCTTCCTGTGGTTTCAGCAGATTAATGTTGCGCTGCCACATCGACGTTTCGCGACTGCCACAGCAGAACGACGTTGCACTGCCAAAAGCGTTGAATGCTGGGCGCTGTGGGCTTGCTGCTGCACGTGCGGCCGCTGCGCCACCCTCCCCCCATCGCGCACTGCAGCCTGTCACACCGCTCGCTGAGCGCGCGCGCAGGACCGCGATGACGACGTGCGCGCCGTCGCTGCGGAGGCGCTGCTGCCCGTGGCGGGCGCGTTGGCGGCCGGGCCGCCGCAGGAGCGCGCCGCGCTGGTCGCGGCGCTGTGGGACCTGCTCCTGGACCTGGACGAGCTGAGCCCGTCCACAGGTGTGCTCTCAAACCATGATACCCGCTTTTTCCTGCTCGGTCAAGGAATGTATGGAGCAGTTGGGGCGTGGCATGGACCGCCACAGCATTACGACTGCCACACGCCCATGCCAACAATCAGCAGCACCGCGCAGGCCGCCGCGCGGGTGCAGGCTGCCCTTTGGGTGGCGTCTGAACCAAGCGCGCTGAGTACCGGTGCCCCGCTGCTGCTGCGCACGAGCAGGCGGCATGTGCAGCGGTCGTGGCGCACGTCTCGGCTGCCGAGCCCTGGGCAGAGCACCGTCCTATCACGCGCCACCCCAAGCGCCTCTGCATCACCACGGCGCGGGCGCCAGGCTGGAGCATTCACACGCCAGGCCGGCGGCGCGCAGGCAGCGCGATGCAGCTCCTGACGCAGCTGCAGGCGGCCGGCGCGGCGGCGCCGGGGCGCGGCCTCCCGGACCTGGTGCCGCGCCTGTGGCCCTTCTTCAGGCACACGCTCGCGCCCGTGCGCCTGGCGAGCGTGCGCTGCCTGGCGGCGCTGCTGGCGGGCGGCCGCCAGCACCCTCCCCATGCGGGCGCAGACCCCGGCGGCGGGGCTCGCCCCGGTGGGGTAGCACCCGATGCCTGCAATCCTGGCGTGGCGCACCTCGCGGCTGCCGCCGGCGAGGGCCTGGATGACCCAGCGTCCGGTGGCGGCGCGGGCAGCCCTGGCGATCCCGCCGCCCGCAGCAGCCGCGCCGCCGGTCCGGGCGGCCGGCTAGGCCCCGATGCGGACGGCGCGGGCCACCCGGGGGTTGACCCTGAGGAGCTGCCGCTGGCGGGCGCGCCCGCGGAGTGGCTGGGCGCGGGCGGCGTGCTCGCGCCCGCGCTGCGCCTGGTGTTCCAGAACCTGGTGCTGGAGGCGGATGCGCGCGTGCTGGAGGCCAGCCAGGCGCGGCCGCCCGCCCGGCCGGCCCTGGCGCACATCGAGAAGCGCAGCACCGCAGCACGTGCAGAGGCAGGACAACAGTTAGTACATCTGAGCTTAGCAGGCAGCAGTCCTTGACATGTAAATAGAATCTGCAGGAAGCTCTGGGCTGCGCACGCCCTAGCCCTATTCAGGGTCTCATGCACCCCGGCCTGGCCGTGCAGCGCGCCTGGGACCTGCTGCTGCTGCGGGAGCCGACGGCGGCCCTGGCCGCTGCGGCCGACCACCACACTGTCGCCGGCTGGATCGCGCTCGCCGCGACGCCCGCGGGCTGCCCGCTGCCGGCGACGCTGCTGCAGGCCGTGCCGGCTCCCGGCAGACGCGGCAGCTCCACAAAGGTGCGCTGTGCCGGCTGAGCGGCGCCCCATTTAGAACAAGGGCTGCCAGGACGGCGTTCTTCGTGTGTGCGCGCCTCAGCTGGCCTGTGATGCCAAGCCTCGGGTGGCTTCCAGTGGCCATCGTAATGCATGCACCCTGCACGCTGTCGAGGCCCTTGATCAGAGCGCCAGGCGCTCCTCTCTAACTACCTGTTTGGGCGAGCAGCAGGTGCTCACCCGGCTGCGCACTGAGCTAGCGGCGCCGCGCGCGCAGGCGGCAGCGCGGCAGGCCGCGCGCCCGGCGACGCCCGTGGTCGGCGGCGAGGAGCAGGGCGGCGCGGCGGGCGCGGCGCGCATGCGGCTGGCCGCCGCGCGCGCGCTGGGCCGCCTGGGCGCCCGCCTGCGGCCCGGTGCGCGGCCCCGCGCCCCGCCGAGCTCCTGCCGGGACCGCCGAGCGCGGGCTTGCCAAGCTCGGTGCGTGCACTGCGCGGCCCGCTCGCGGGTGCGCTGGGCGCGCGCGCGCTGCGCCGCGCCTCACGCCCCGCCGCGCGCGCGCGCCCGCAGCCGAGGCCCTGCCCGAGGCGCTGCTGGCGGCGCTGGCGGGCGCGAGCGCCACCGGCCGCCTGCTCGCCGGCCTGGCGGTCGCGGAGTGGGCGCGCGCTGCCAAGGCGGCCGCGGCGGAGCCTGTCCCGGCGGCTGTGGTGCAGGCCGTGCACGCTGCGTCTGCGGTTCCAGGCGCGCCTTCGTGGCAGCATAGGGGGACTGCGCCCTAGTCCTAACTTCAACCCTTAAGCCCTTTCTTTTAGATGACCAAGTGCTGGGGGAAGAACTTGGGTCTCCGCGCACGCGGGCCGGTGACGCTGTCTGAGCGCACACGCAAGCTCTTACAAGGCGACTGCGATCTGCATGGCACTGACCCGCCGGCTGCGCCTCTGCCGGGCTATCCGCTGATGCCGGAGCCTGTTCATGACATGCGCAGGCCGCAGCAGCGAGGCCGCGCCCTACACGGCGCGGCTGGCAGCCGCGGCCGCGGCAGCGGTGGCCGCTGCGGCGGCGGCCGGCGCCGATGTGGCGGGGCTGCTGGGCGGGCAGGCGCCCGCAGCGCTCGCCAGCGCGCTCGGTGCCGAGGGCGGGGCGGCCCTGGCCGCCTCACTCGCGCAGCTACCCGTGCCAGCAGGTGTGCTGCACTGCGTTGTCAGGAGTGCCTCACATTTGTGAGGGCCGGGCCACATGCGGCTCTGGGTGATCGGGTGACATGCACCTCTGGCTGTTATGAATCAGTACAGCGCCGCCATGTTGTGTGATGGCAAGCGTCTGTGGCGCCAGCGGGCCAGGCGCTCCGCTGGGGTAGGGTAGGGATAGGGCAGGGTGGGCCAGGCGCCCGCTGAACGCCACACGCTGGGCCCGCCCAGGCGCGGCTGCAGCGGCGGCCGCGGAGGCTGCCGCCGGCGCGCGCGCCGCGCTGCAGGCGGCCGCCGGCGAGCTCACGGCCGTTGAGGCGTACCTGCAGTGCAGCGCGGGCGCGGCGCTCGCGGCCGCCGCCGTGCACGCGGGCGCGCTGCCGGCGAAGCTGAACGCGGTGGTGCAGCCGCTGATGGGCGCGCTGCGGCGCGAGGCCGAGCCCGCGCTGCGGCGCGCGGCTGCCGCGGGCCTGGCCGAGCTGGTCGCGCTGTGCTGCGGCCGGCAGCCAACGCCAAACGACAGGCGCGGCCGCCGTGCGGCTGCACCGACCCGGCCTGCCCTTGGCCTGCTGCTGCGGACCTGGGCGCTTGCCATGCAATCAGAGTGCGTGTGCGAGCGCCCGCCTGCTCCCGCCTGCGCGATTGACGCAGCGCCCTTGGCATGCTCACCACAGGCAGGTTTAGAGCACAGGGCACAGGGTGCTTACCCTAGCACAGGGTGCTTACCCTGCTTGTGCTGGACAAGCCCTAGTGCCGCGCAGGGTGGTGAAGAACCTGTGCGCAATGGCGTGCGGCGACCCGCTCGAGACGCCCAGCGCGGCGCTGCCGGACGTGCCAGAGGACGAGCCTGATCAGGCGGCCCCCACGGCCGCCGCGCCGGCGCCCGCCGCCTGCGTCGCGCGGCAGGCGCGCCCGCCCTGGTCGCGACAGCGGCTCGTGCTGTGGCGCTGCTGGATTAAGTGAGCCTGGGGAGGAATGCATCCTCTTGTGTCCACCCGTAATGGTGGCGCAACTGGGCAGGGCGCGGAGGCGGCGCTGCAATCGCTGGCGCGGCGCTTTGGCGCGCACCTGCCGCAGCGGCTGCCGCGGCTGTGGGAGGCCATGACCGGCGCGCTGGCTGCCGACGGCGACGCTCAGGCGCGGCGGTCGCGCTCGGGCGGGAACTGGTGTATGCAGTGCGGCGCCCCTGGCCTGAGCCGCCCTCTGCATCAGTCATGCAGCAGGGGCGAGCGAGGCGCCCACCTGCATGCCTGCAACGCGCTGTTCATGCCACGATGAGAGCCTTTCCCATGGACTTGCGAGGGCGGCGCGAAGCGCTCTCCATCAGCCACACAGAGCGCATGCACCGCCTGACCTGGTGTCGCCTCCGGCGCTGCACCGATTGCTGCGCGTGTGGGCGGGCAGGCGCTGCTCGACACACTGGCTGTGCTGCGCGCAACTGCGCCCGCGGCCGCTCCCGAGCTGCGCGAGCCGCTGGCCGCGCTCCTGCCGGGCATCGCCGCGGCGGCCGGGCACGGCAGGGCCGTCGTGCGCGCGGCCGCCGCGCGCACCGCGGCCGCCTTGGCCGCTGCGCTGCCGGACGCCGTCGTGCCGGCGCTGCTCAGGTGGGTGCCTGGCCGACACGCTGGTGAGGACAGGGCCCTAGCCCTGCCCTGTGCCGGCGCGGTCATGCACGTTCCCTCAAGCCCTGGCAGGCGCCTTGCGCCTCGCTGTCCTTCGGCGCGCTGCCGCTCAGGATGTGGTGCCTGCAGACGCACGCGTCATGAGCGTGGCAGAGCTCGCGCTCAGGACGCGCTCTGAGGCGCCTCACGCACAAGGTTTGGTGGTCTGCGGTCAATGCTGCCATAAAGGGTGGCGGCTAAACGTGCATGTGCTGTATGGGTGCCGATCTCGCTCTGGAGCGCACAGCGGTGTCGATGGGCTGCGGCGGAGTCGTCAGCCGTGCCCGCCGGTGCCCTGTGCAGCCTCCGCGAGTGCAGCAGCGTCAGGGCAGTGAGAGCAGGCTCGCCGCAGGCACCTGCTGCCGATGCTGGCGGGCGGCGCGGCCGACGACGCGCGGCGCGGCGGCGTGGCGCTGGCGGCCGCGCTGGCGGCCGCGCTGGGCCCGGCGCGCGCGGCGGCCGCGCTGCCGCTGGTGCTGCCGCTCATGGGCCGCATGGGCGACCCGCTGCCCGGCGTGCGCGCCGCCGCCACGGCGGCCTTCGCGCCCGCCGTCGCGCTCGTGCCGCTAGCGCAGGCGCGACCCACGCCCCACAGCTGCCGAGGCACCGGCGTGGCAGCGAAACGGCACCAGCCCCACGACGTGGACGCCCGGTCGATGCTCGTGCCTCTGTGTGTCTGCTCTGGCATGCGCGTTTGTTACGGCGGCTTGCAGCCAACCGTGTGCGCCTCCATCGGCGTCTGAACTGGCGGTTGCCTTCCTGGCCCAGACAGCTGCCGGCTCTCCTGGAACGCACTGCGTGCGGCCATGTCTGCATGCTCGCAAATGCCTGTAGGGCAGGCATGCAGCCAAGGAGGTCCTTCACTCCAGGCCGGGGACGGTCAAGGGCAGTTTGCGTAGGCGGCCTGCTAGCGTCCGTGCCTCCGCTCGCATGCGCGCTCCTGAAGCCAGGCACCCGCGCGCGCGCAGGGCATGGACCCGCCGGCCGGCCTGGACGCGGATCAGCGCGCCGCCTGGCTGCGCGACCGCGACTTCCTGGCGCAGCTCACCGACTCCTCGCGCGTGGCGCCGTACGCGCTGCCTATCGAAGTCAGCGGCGAGCTGCGCGCCTACCAGCGCGAGGGCGTGGCCTGGCTCGCGTTCCTGCGGCGCTGCGGCCTGCACGGCGTGCTCGCCGACGACATGGGCCTCGGCAAGACGCTGCAGGCGTCCGCGAGCATCGCAGGCGCGCGCGCGGCGCCGGCCGCGGCCTCCCACCCCGCCTGCACAGCCAGCGCGATGGTGTTCTCAGGCTCACTGCGCGTGCCCGGCACCCGACTGCGAGGTCCGTGATGCTGGACTTGGCCGACGAGGGATGCCGATAACATCGCCAGAAGGCCGCAGCGCAGACCCGGCCATGGCTGCTCAGCGCGTCGCAGCTCAGCCCCGGCGCTTGGCAAGCCCGCTCGCCGCCCGCGCGCGCAGCCTCGCACGCGGAGGCGCGCGCGGCGGGCACGCCTGCGCGGCCGTCGTTGGTGGTCTGCCCGCCGACGCTGGTGGGCCACTGGGCGCACGAGGTGGGCAGGTGGGGCGCGCCCCAGCCCGCACGCTCGCATGGGGTAGGTGTGAGGGCCACCGGCCCGCGCGCGCGCATGTGGCCTCCGGCTCGCAGCCCGGCGCGCTTGTGCTGCGCGGCCGGGCTCATCTGACATCTTCATGCGCGGTCGCTGGTCAGGCGGCCCGCCTCCGGCGCCGCCTGGCGATGTTCAGGTTACAGGCTGCCCGCGCGCGCCCGGCAGGTGGGTGGGGCCAGCGCTGCGGGCGGTGGCATACGAGGGCACGCCGGCGGCACGCGCGGTCCTGCGCATGACGCTGGACGAGGCCCTGGACGGCGCCGCGGGCGCCGACGCGGCCGCGCCCGGCCTGCTGGTCGTCATGAGCTACGAGGCGCTGCGCGCGGACGCGGACTGGGCGGCCGGCCGGCCGTGGCACTACTGCGTGCTGGACGAGGGCCACGTGATCCGGAACCCGCGCGCGCGCGTCGCGCAGGCGGCCAAGCGCGTGTCGGCGCAGCACCGCCTGATCCTGAGCGGCACGCCGATCCAGAACGACGTGCTGGAGCTGTGGGCGCTGTTCGACTTCCTCATGCCGGGGTTCCTGGGCGGGCAGGCCGCGTTCCGGGCGCGCTACGGGCGCGCGCTGACCGAGGCGCGCGGCTCCAGGGCCGGCGCCGCGGCCGCGCAGGCCGGCCTGCTCGCGCTGGACGGCCTGCACAAGCAGGTGCCGCGGCCCGCGCCCCCGCGGCCTGCCAGCGGCGGGCTCGTGCCTGCCGCCCAGGGCTGCCCAGGCGCGGTGCCCCCGTGTGCCTGCTTCGCGCGGTGGGTGCGGCCGTGCAGCGCAGGCATGGTCCTGCAGCCGCTGGGACCGCGGACAGCGGCCGGCCGCAGGCGTAGGGCATGCCGATGGGGCGCGCCGGCCGCGGCGGCAGGGCAAGCCGACCGGGCGCGCCGGCCGCGGCGGCAGGGCAAGCCGACCGGGCGCGCCGGCCGCAGGTGATGCCCTTCATCCTGCGGCGCACCAAGGACGCGGTGCTGGACGACCTGCCGCCCAAGATCGTGCAGGACGTGCTGTGCGACCCGTCGCCGCTGCAGCTGCGCCTGTATGAGGACTTTGCGCGCAGCGCGGCCAGCGCCGAGGCCGCCGGCGCGCTCGCGGCCGGCGGCGGCGGCGTGGCCGCGGGCGCGCCCGGAGGCGGCGCCCCGCACGTCTTCCAGGCGCGCCTCGCCACTGCTGGGGTTATGAGACAGGGTTGCGCTGCTCAACATGTGTCCGCAGGGACAGGGGCTGGGGCGGCGAGTGCTCGCTGTCACATGGGCGCTGCAGGTTGCTCGTTGGCAGTTGCTGCCAGCCCGCACCAGCACGCCCGGGCGGCACAGCTCCTGGTTCACAGACTCCGGCCTCTATTGATGCCCGCGTGCGCCGCGGTTGCGCACAGGCGGGGGGGGGCAGGATGCGAGGCGGTGCGGCTGAGCCGGCGCGGGCGCCGCGCGCACAGGCGTTGCAGTACCTGCGCCGGCTGTGCAGCCACCCGCTGCTGGTGCTGGACCGGCGCCTGCCGCAGCATGCGGCGGCCGTGGCCGCCGCGACCGGCGTGCCGGTTGCAGATGATGACCCGGCCGCGTGGCCGCGCGCCGAGGCGGCGCTGCGCGAGCTGCGCCACGCGCCCAAGCTGGCCGCGCTGCGCGAGCTGCTGCAGGCGCGCGCGCGCGCGCGGCCCAGAGTCGCGCGCCAGGGTGCCCAGACAGGGCATGGCGGAAAGTTGTTGTTCAAACACCCTGTCCGTGCTTGCCAGCGCTCTTCATGCGCCCATGGGTGGCGACCCTGCGTGAGCTGCACCAGGCGCGCGCGCGCCGCAAGACCCCAGGCTGGTGAGAAGCGGCCTGGCGGCCTGGGAGGCCGCAGTGCGTGCGCTGCACCATACCCCCACGCTGGCGCCGCGCGGCCCCGCCGCACAGGTCCGCCGCGGGCGCCTGTGCGTCGCGCGGCCCGTGGCAGGTTACGAACCTGCGCCGGCGCGCCGCAGGAGTGCGGCATCGTGCGCGACGACGGCGGCGCGGCCGACGCGGCCGACGGCGCGGCCGATGGCGGGCACCGCGTGCTCGTGTTTGCGCAGCTGCGCGGCCTGCTGGACATCGTCGCGCGCGACGTGCTGCAGCCGGCCGGCGTGCCCTTCCTGCGCCTGGACGGCGGGTGCGCCCATGCCTGCCCGCCGGGGGCGGCGCGCCCATACTGCGCCTGTACAGCGGGTGCCCCCGCGCCCGCCGGGCGCCATTTGTGCAAGTGGCGGCTGTGCGCGCGCTGGGCACTGGGCTGCAGGCGCGGGGCGATTGTGCGGCGGCCAGCCTCCTGTGGCTCGGCGGCGTGTGCGGGGCGCGACGATGCGCGGGGAACACGGAAGCGGGGCGGGTCTGCACGGCGTGCCTGCACGCGTGCGGCGGGGGCGTGCTCGGGGGATGCGTAGGGCAGAAGACCTCACATCCGGCCAGCCTGCGCCGCGCTGCGGCGCGGCGCGCTGGGCCATGCGCGCCGCGCTTGCGCCCCACATCCGCCCTCACCCCGCCCTGCCCGCCGCGGCAGCGTGGACGCGAGCGCGCGCTTCGGCGTGGTGCAGCGCTTCAACGCGGACCCCACCGTGCCCGTGCTGCTGCTGACGACCGCCGTTGGCGGCCTGGGCCTGAACCTGACGGCGGCCGACACGGTCGTGTTCCTGGAGCATGACTGGAACCCCATGAAAGACCTGCAGGCGCGCGGCCCGGCGCCCTGCTCCGCCCTCGCGCACGCGCGTCCCGCGGCACAGGAGCCCGCCGACCCGTCCGGCAGAGTCAGTCCTCAGGATGGCACTGGCTTGCTTTTGCGGAGGGTTTGCGCAGATTGCAGCACCCTGCTGACGCTCTTAGAGGCAGCGCGTCAGGCCGGGCGGCTCGTTCGAGGCGCGCGCGATGCGATGCCCTGCCCCTAACCCGAACCTTGATCCGAGGCGCGTGCGGCGCAGGCCATGGACCGCGCGCACCGGCTGGGCCAGCGGCGCACGGTCAACGTGTACCGGCTGCTCACGCGCGGCACGCTGGAGGAACGCATCATGGGCCTGCAACGCTTCAAGCTGGACGTGGCGGCCGCCGTCGTCAACGCCGACAACGCCTCGCTCGCGTCGCTCGACACGTCCGGCCTGCTGGACCTGTTTGCGCCGCCGGGCGCGCCCGCGCCCGCGCCGCCCGCCGCGGGCGTGGCCGCAGGGCCGGGCGGCGCCGCGGGCGTCGGCGCAGACCCTGGCGCGGCGGCGGCCGGCGCCGCGGGGCCGCCGCGGGGCCGCGGCGCGCATGGCGTGCTCGAGGGCCTGGGCGAGCTGTGGGACGAGGCGCAGTACGCGGAAGAGCTGTCGCTGGACGGCTTCATGAGCAAGCTGCGGTGATGGGGGCCGGGGCGCTCGTGCCGGCTTTGACGCTGCATCAGATCTGCAGGCTCTGCGTGCGCATCGTGGCTCCGCTGCCAGCGGCGCTGTGTGGCTAGTGCTGTATTGGATCACGCTGTGGGGAGAGGGCTGTGGTGTATGCGGGGCAGCGAAGTGTGCTGAGAGTTTTGGGCTGCATGTGCAACAATCTGTGGCAACGTGATCGTGCCGTCTGCTTGTCGCCTGTGTGCCAGTGTGTGTGGCACTGCAGTCAGAGTGGGGATTATGCAGTTTCAGCAACAGCACATGCGGACCACTGCTTGTTGCAACTAATCACTCTCGCCTCTGCTGCTGCGTCAGGCTACCTCAGACAGCTGCAAAGGCAAGCTCGTGTCGCTCCTGACGCCAGGCCATGTGTCACACTGCAGCAAGGCCTCATGTGCGCCTGCCACATGCGGGTATGCACCCCCAACAGCACGCTCTAGCACAGGGAGAAAGATAAGCAGCGCACGCGAGCCTTGAGCGAGCCCGAGGGGCGCCCGCCCCGCGGCGGCGCCAAAGAATGGTACAGACAGGTCGCAGCGGCCTCGCTTCCCAAGCGCGCTGCGCACCACAGACGCGGACCTCTCGCCGCGCTGACCCTAACGTTTTTTAAGCCGGCCGGCTCCCCTTGCGAGCTGAGCGGCATGCCGGCACGGCACGCCGCAAGTGGTCAACTGCTACGTTCATGCGTTGTTCTGCCCCAGCCCGACCGCAGGTTCAACATGGCCGAGGACGGGCCCGCTCAGCAACGATTGCCGTCCGCCCAGCTTGAGCGCCGCATTGTGTAGGGGTGCCTTGCTCCTCATACGGGCAAGCTGCCACTGGCAGCGGACGCGGTCATTTCTATTGAGGGCGCTGTCGCTGCCAGCCCAGCGCCAGCTATGCAGCTCCGCCGAGGGAGCCCGCCCCCATCCGCGCGCGCAGGCTGCAGCAGGCGCGCCTCCCAAAGGCGTGCCGGCTCCGGCTGCGTGTTGCAGCGGCACGCCGGAGGCCCTGGAACCTACGAGCCGCGCTGCAGGCCCGACGGGTGCCGCCGCGACCCCGCCCTGCTGCTCACAGCGCGACGCCCTTGGCCAGCTTCTGCTTGTAGGCGCGGATGTCGCCCTTCCAGGTGGTGATGGTCTTTTTGTCGCACACCCAGATCTCCTCGGCCACCTGCCGCGCATGCGCACCAGCCCTCAGAACCCTGGCCCACCCTAGTCTCTCCGCCGCCGCCGGCCCCCGGCAGCCCGAGGCCGCCACCACAGGCCGCAGGCCGCAAGTCGCCGAGCGGCCGCGAGCACGACGGCAGGCCACCCCGCGCTCCGCAGCTGTGCACAGGGGTCCGGGCCGCCGGGCGCCCGGCCGCGGCGCCCTGGCGCGGGCGCCGCGCAGCGCGCCCGCCGCGCCCGGCGGGCCCGGCGGCGCGGCCGGGGGCGGGCGGCGCGCCTGGTCGATGAGCCGGAAGTCGTGGCTGACCAGCACCAGGCCGCCCTTGAAGCGCTTGATCGCGTCCGCCAGCGAGTCGATGCACTCGATGTCCTGGCGCGCGCGCGCGCGCTTCCGTGAGCCACAGGCAGCTGGGGCGGGCCCGCGCGGTGTCCGCGGGACGTATGCCATGCGCGGCCTCACCCTCCAGCCCCGCCTGATGAGCTCTTGCGGAGGCGCTGCTGCGTAACACCCAGCCCAAGCTTTCGCTGCCGATGCCGCGTGCCAGTCATTATGTACAAATGCAGCAACGAGCCGCCTGCACTGCCAATGGAGCAAAGGTCCTCAGCTAAGCACTCCCTAATGGGCCAGAGGGAAACAAGGGTAGGCAACCCGCTGCGCACAGCCTAACAGGCCTCCTGCCATACCAAAATCAGGACAAGCGGCACGGCAGGCGCACGGCGCAGTGAGCGTCACACGGCGACGTCAGATGCATTGCAGCTAGAGTGTGCGCGCACCAAGTGGTTGGTCGGCTCGTCGAGCAGCAGCATGTTGGGCCGCGCCATGCAGATCATGGCAAACACCAGGCGCGACTTGACGCCGTCCGACAGCTCGCCGATCTTGGACGCCTGCGCCCGCGCCGCGGCCCCCTCTGTTGCAGCGTCCACCGGGCGCACAGACAGGGTCTGGACAGGGACCCTACCCTATACCCTAACGACTCTTGCCAGCTACACGCAGCTGCCGCCCCGCTCTGCGGCATCCCAAGCATGGTCCTGTGCCCCTCCCAGCCTCCCGCCCCTGGTGCTGAGGCTGCCAGGGGCGGAAGCGCGAGGCTGCGGCGAGCAGCCGGCCGCACGAGCATGCACAGCAGCGCCCCGGGGCCGACCTGCATGCGGCCGGTGATGCCGAAGCGGCCGACGTAGGCGCGCCACTCGTCCAGCTCGCGCTTGAACGGCGGGTTGCTCAGCGGGTCGTTCGGGTACCTGCGCGCCGCGGGTGCGTCCTACTGTCTCGCGTAAAAGAGTAGCCCCACTTAAGGACTGACGTCATTTGAAACTCACCAGGCTGTGTGTGCGCCCTTGCTGCCCAACCAGCACTCACACCGCCGTCGCAGTGTCATGAGAGTTCGCCGCTGCCTGCAACATCTTAGACAAGGACAGACACACGCCCTGCAACTGCCGCAGAGGAGGCGCGCTGCCACGCGTCGGCGCCACGCGTCCTCGACGGATGCCGGCACACGCATGACCCATCCTCGTGGCCGAGCTGGTCTCAGGCAGGAGACACCAACGTGCTCGATACAGGCCGGGACCTTTCTTTCGAGCACGGGCGGCGCACGTGTGCATGAAGAAGTCCAGAACACGCATTACCTGGACAGATTAACATGCTCAAGCATACTAGGAATCTATTGAGCGCGGGCGGCGCACGTGTGCATGAAGAAGTCCAGCACGCGCATGCTCTCGTCCAGCACGTCCACGCTGTGCTGGTGGTAGCGCCCAATGCTCAGGTGGCTGTGGCGCTTCACCTCGCCGCGCGTCGGCTGGATGTCGCCCGTCCTGCCGCGCCACGGCCCGGCCTCAGGGCCGCGCAGGCGTCGCCGCTGGTGCACCAGGCGCACCTCACCCTATCAGGGTCCCCCAGCCTCCTATGTGCCCTCCCTTCCCGACTAGCGCGCTGTCACTGCCCCGGACACCAGGCGGGGCTTGCGCCAACGCGCAGTCGCGCCACTCCACACCACACCTCAGCGTCTTGCCCAGGCCTACAGGCTCCCCAACTTGCCTGGACCCTGGCCAGAGGCACTGGCAGGGCGGGCGCGGCGCATGCGCGCCGCGTCCAGGGGCCTGGGCGCGCGTCGGGGGCGCACATGAGCTTGAGCAGCGTGCTCTTGCCGGCGCCGTTCGGGCCGACCAGCGCGATGCGCGAGTCGCAGTCCACGCCAAATTCCAGGTCCTGCGGCGGGGTTGGAAACCCAGCGCAAGGTTAAGGTGACTCGCGGCACTGCACGCCAGCACGCGCCCGCAGAGGCACACGTCCGCGCAATGCAATCATGTCATCACAGCAGCTGGGCATGCATGCGCCCGCAGCGCAACGGTGTCCTTTGCACTCTGTGCGCAGGGCAATTGTGGCCGTCGCGAAGGGCCAACCATGCCACATTGCGGTAAAATGTGCAGACAAAACGGCGCGTTGGTCCCCTTGACAAGCGATAGCACACAGACTCGGATCTGCACGCAGACAGGCGAGCGTGCCGGCGCGGGGCGCGGCGCACCCGGTAGAGCATGTCCTCCTCGCGGCCGCTGTACGCGAAGGAGACGGAGATGAAGGGCAGCACCGGCGGCGGCAGCTTGTCGCAGTCCGGGAACGAGAACGCGAAGGGCCGGTGGTGCACCACTGGCGGCGTCAGGCCGTCCGCCTCCATCTTGTCCAGGATCTTCTGCTTGCTCTTGGCCTGCTTGACCAGGTTGCTGTACGTGCCTGCAGCCGGCCGGGGGTTTGTTTAGGTCGCAGCGTGTAGGCGCGACGGCTGCCGCGCGCGCCGCGGCCCGCCCGGCGTCCCCGGCACGGCATGCACGCAGCACCGGTCCACGCTGTCACACAGCACCGCCTGCGCCACTGGCGGCTGCCGGCAGGAGGGCAGGGCGGCAGGCAGAGCAGCGCAGCGTGCGCCGCTGCCGAGGCCCTCAGCATCGCCGCCGCCACACCAGAACCAGCGTCCGCTTGTATGGATAAACAAGGGCGGCACGGGGGGCGCGCGCACCGCAGGAGGCGATGAACTGCTTGATGTGCTTGATGTCGTCCTGCTCCTTCTCGTGCTTCTTCTGCTGGATGACCTCGTTCTCCTGCACCGTCTTGACGTACGTGTCGTAGTTGCCGGTGTAGTAGGTGAGCCGGTTCTGCGTCAGCCAGATGATGTGCGTGCAGACGCCGTTCAGGAAGTCCTGCGGCGCGCAGCGGCGGCTCAGCGTGCGCGGCCCCAGCCCCCGCTTCTGAGACACATTTGAGATGCGGTCAAGCAGGTGCAGACGGAGCAGCGTACGTCGCGCGTGGCAGTTCACTGGTACAGCAGGCAGGTCGCAGTGCGTGCCAGGCTCTCTTCAGCGGCGAGGCGCGCGCAGGGCGGCGCGCCTGGCTGTGGCTGACGAGCACGAGGCACTTCTTGTACGTCTTAAGGTACTCCTCCAGCCTGCGGGGCGCGCTCGTTGCGCACGGGACGCTGCTGCCAAAACGCAGCTGCTGCTGCTCCGGGCGCATCACACTCGCGCTGGGCATGAGCTGAAAACAACACACGGCACGAAAGCAAGGGGCGGTTCTTCCCGGCGTGCGCACCAGACGCAGGCCTCCAGGTCCTGCGCGCGCGCGCGTCCAAAAGTCAGTGTGAACCCTCACGGGGTAGATTCATAGCACCTTGATCCTGTACCGCAGACAGTACATGCGCTGGCAGGCTTACTCTGTCACAGTGTGTACAACCAAAGAGCCGACTTGCAGGAGGAACGCGCAAGCCACTCCGCATTCAGTGACAGTGCAAGCCCGCACGTGCTGCTCCAAGCTCCTGCCGGCGACGCTGCCAGTGCCCGGGCTCACGCCGGCGCGCCGAGCGCCGGGGCCGCACCAGGTGGTTGGTGGGCTCGTCCAGCAGCAGCAGCGTCGGCGCGGCGAAGAGCGCGCGCGCGAGCGCCACGCGCATGCGCCAGCCGCCGCTCATGTCCTTTGTGCACTTGGCCATCATTTTCCGCTCGAACCTGCGCCCGGCTTGCCGCGTCAGGCCGCCTGCCCCGCCCTTGCTCACAGTGAAAGCACGCAGGCCTCTCTCAAGTCAGAGGCGACTTGAGGCCATGCAAGTGCGCGCACCCCAGCCCATGCAGCAGCTTGGCCGCTGTCGTCTCAAATGTCGATGGATCCAACTCCTCCAGCCGCTCATAGATTTCCTGGGCGGGCAGCGCCCGTCAGCGTAACGCCTGCAAGGAGTCGCCCGGCACCTGCGGCACTCCCCCGACGTGCCGCGAGAGGCGACGCAGCGAGCGTCCGAACTGACCAGCTGGCGCTGGGAGCTCCTTGCAGCGTCAGCCAGCAGGGTGGCCGCCCCGGCATCCGTCTGTGCTCGCTTCTCACACACCCGGCATGCACGGCTAAGCCGGGCGGCCCACCTGTAATCGCTCATCGTCCGGGCCGCTCTCGTTCATGATGCGCTCCTCCAGCGCGTTCAACCGCGCAATCTCCTCGTTGATGTGGTCCTGCACCGTTAACCCCCGCGACACACTTCAGCAGCTCCGACACGCACGCACCACAGGACAGTGCTCTTGCCAGCACACAGTGAGCCTTCTCACAGCGAGCCGCGCCAGCGCTGCCGAGGCGCGCTCCAGCCCCCCTTCAGGAGAGCCGCTCGCCAGGGACAGGAACAGACACGGCTGCGGCGTTGGTGTTTCAAGCGCGGCGCTGCGCGCGCACCACCACGGCCTCGAGCGCGGTGCGGTCGCTGGGCTCGGCCTCCTGGTGCAGATGGTACAGGTCCATGTGCTCCGGGATGGGCACCTGCCGCGGCGCAGGGTCGGGTGGGGTCACCCACCCGTCACTTAAACCATACCTGTGACCCTCTAGGCGCAAGCGCCGCAGGCGTACAAGTGCTCGCGTTCAGCGCATGCTGGCTGACCGCGTGACGCGCGTGTTTTCAGTGCCGCCGCTCGGGGTCGCCTGTTCTCGGCGGCTGCGCCAGAATGCTGGCCCGCGTGCGCAGGTCGCTGCGTCAAGTACGACGGCAAACGGACACGCCATGGCATGCACTGAGCAGCAGGCGCTGCGGTGACCATCCGTGGACCCTTGGAGAGCGGCCAAGACGACGTGGGCGCGACACAGCGCAGGGGTGCGGGAGCAGAGGGGGCCTGCGCGCCTCCCGCGCCGCCAGGCACTGCAGGAAGTTGGACTTGCCGCTGCCGTTGGAGCCCAGCAGGCCGTACCGCCGCCCGATCGTCAGCTCGATCGAGCAGTCCTGCGCGCGGGCCGCCCCTCACGCGTCAGGCTCGCCAGGCGGCGCGGGCGGGCGGCGGGCCGGCCTGCTTCACGCTGCAAGGCATCGCTACAGCGCCCCGCCCAGCTGGGGTGCCTGGGAGGACAGAGCACGATGAGGCAGGGGAGGTCGCTCGGGGCGTTTAAGGGCTTCCCAAGACACAGCGCAGGCGGCCGAGGTGCTAAGGGCGGCGGAAGCAGCGTGCGTCCAGGGCCGCAGGCTGTACTCAAGGGCCGGGCGCGGGCCGGGCCGCCGCGCGCCTGTATGAGCTCCACGCCGTTAAGACCCATGCTGAAGCCGTCGATTTTGATGTCGCGGCTCGTCGGCCGCGAGGTCAGCACGCCGGTCACCGTGCGCGTCTGCGCGGCTGCTAGCAGACCTGGGTCCACATGGCCGTTGCTGGGCTCCACAGCCAGGCTGGCCAGGCTCAGCTCGCTCTGCGCGCGCCACGCGGGGGTCAGACGCGCGCAACACGGGGGTCAGAGACGCGCAGCGCTGTGAGCCTGCACGCCCGCCGCGCGAAGATCAGCGCCCGACGCACAGCGCCGACTCGCCGCCTGGGCCCTCGACCACGCAGCAGGCCCCACCCAGGTGATGCTGCACCAGAGCACGGCGCTCCTGCTGTGCCGCCCCCCAGCAGGCAGCGCTCCGGCGCCGCACGGCGCGGGAGTGCACACTTGCAGCGCCGGAGCGCGCTCAAACGGCCTGCACTTATCGAGTTTGTGCAGCAGCCGAGCCTCAGCACGCGCACACTGGATGTTCAAACACTCCTGCCCAGCAGCTCACTTTTGTGGCTTTCACATCGCGTCAGACCAACAACCGCGGCGTTCTGACGCACAGAGCGCCGCGAAGTTGGACACCGTGCTGTGCTACACTGCTATGTATGCTAAAACGTGGCTGGACTTGCGTTGCAAGAGCCGCTGGTGACAGCAGCTGCGCCGCACGCAGCCACCCCGTTCACAGCATATGCTGGGCGCCCGCTGGCACGCACCGCGCTGGTGGACACGGCCGGGCTCTCCTTGGCGCTGCCGGGCTTCCCGGCCTTTGCCTTCTTGGCGGCGTCGCGCTTCTTCTTCGCGTCGGAAACCATCGCGCCGCCCCAGCCACCGCCCGCGCCGCAAGGAGCACCTCAGAGACGGCGCAGCCAGGCCCTCCTCGTCTGGCTGCGATTGATGTTATAAAGTTACTCTGCGAGCCGCCCACAGGAACACACACAGCAAACCCTGCCGCAGCCCCCGCCACTCCCCCAAGGACTTGGGAGAGGCAGCAAGGAAGCAGCAAAATATTTTTCCTTGGAAAAAACTGACACACTGTGGTGACCACCGCATCCTTAGCGCACTCGTGCACAGGTTAGCAGGCGGACGCGCAACCCCCTTCCCCAGGCGATGAACTCGTGCTGCGCGGCGCAAGACGAGATTGCCGCCGAGCTGGAGGGCCTGGCGTGCGACCCGGCGCTGCAGGCCTGCTGCCAGCGCGACCTGCGGGAGCAGGCACACGTGGCGCGCGTGAAGCAGCAGCTGCTCGCGCACGACCGCACCGACGAGCGCAGGCTGCTCGCCGAGCGGGCGGTGCGGCGCGACGCGGACGGCCTCGACGACGCCGCGGACAGCTTGTCGTCGGCGAGCGATGAGGCGACGCCCGGTGCGGGGGCGGGCCAGACGCGTGCGCTGATGGGTTGTGTTGCAGTCCGGCGAGGCGCCGCCTTGCCTGGGCAGAGGGCGAGCCCGACGGGCAGCGGGGCCGCGGCGGGCGCCCCGGTCCCTTTGTAGCAGCCAGCACTGCCGGCGCTTCGCCGAAGCGCTGTGTTGGCCTTGCACGTGGGCCCAAACTTGCCGGGAGCCTTCGGGCGCCGCTGTCTCGGGCCTGCAGTCGCTGAGAGGCTCCCTGGGATCCTGGCGCGGCGCGCAGAGCTGGCGCGGCTGCGGGAGCAGCGGCTGGGCGAGCTGCAGCAGCAGGCGCGGCTGCAGGCGGAGCTGCGCGCCGCGGGCCGCGGCGGCGTGACCACCATTGCGGAAACGGCCCTCTTGGTGAGCGCGCTGGCTCGCCGGGCGCCTCCGGCCTTCTCAGAGGCCGTTCTGTTGTCCAGGAGAGGGTTGTAGCCCAAGGCCTGGCACCACGCGCCGGCACGGGCGAGCCTGAGCGGCGTGCCGCGCCAGGACGAGGTGGAGCGGGCGCAGGCGGACGCGGTGGTGTGCCACCTCGTCATCCCCGGCACGCAGGCGCGCCCCCGCCGCGCGCCAGGCTGTTGCCCCAGGGCTGTGCGCTCGCGGGGCTCGTGCGGTCGCCGCGCGCAGCCCTTGTTTGGGCTGCATGCGTGGTGCGTTTGTCCGGGCAGAGCTGCAAGCAGGTTGGACTTGGTGCACGCCAGCGCTGGACAGGCGGAGTTTCGCGCGGCGCCCCCGGGCTTGCAGTGCGGCGCATGCTGAAGGACAGGGCTCATATTTGTGTCGACGGCCGCGCGCCCGCCGCGCGCAGCTGGGCGAGCAGATGGACGAGCACCTGGCCGCGCTGGCGCACGCGCACCAGGGCACGCGCTTCCTGCGCGCGCCGCTCTCCCGGCGCTCGGCGCTGCCGCGCGCGCTGGGCCTGCAGCATGCCTCAGGTGCGGCGCTCTGCGCCCCGCCCCGCGCGCGGCTGCCAGGCATCCGTGCTGCGCGCGCGGATGCATGCCGGCGAGCTGGGTGCCGCGCGGCCAGCGCGCATGGGCGCCCGGCCGCCCCAGCTGCAAAGCGAGCGCGCTCTATGTGCAGTTCGAGGCAGCTCTATGCACAGCGCTCACAAGCAAAGAGATGCTGGGAGGCAGGCTCTGACAGGCCGCCTGCGCGCCGGCAGCGCTGGTGGTGTTTGAGCGCGGCGCGGCGGCCGCGCGCGCGCCCGCGTATGCCTTCAGCGACGGCGCGGACCTGCGCGAGGAGGACGTGAGCGCGTGGCTGCGGCGCGCGCGCGCGCTGCGCGCGCCGGGCCAGGGCGCGGCCGGCGGCGGCGGCGGCGCCGCTGCGTCCGAGGTGCGGCGCAGTTGGCGGGCGTGTCGGGGGTTTCCCATGCAGGGTGGCTGGCGCGTGTAGGGTGGAGGTGGCTGCGTGCAGGCTGCTGTGTGCCGGGAGGCATGGGCCCGCTGCTACGTCCTGCGGATGTGTCGGTGGCGGGTCCCTGCATGCCACCTGCCACCTACGCTAGCTTTCATTCCAGACCTTGGCAGTCTGGCTGATTCCATGTGCTCTGGTGCCATGTGGAGCAGGAGGCGGACGGAAACGAATGCGGACTGGGGGCCCTGTGATCTAGTTGGATCTGACCCTGGACCCGGTGGGCGCGCCAGGACGAAGGCCAGGACGATGGCGAGGAGACAGACGCCGACTGGCGCGAACCCTGCCGCGAGTGCGGGCGGTGCTACTACCACCAGCACATCCGGGCGGCGCACGCATCAGACGCGGGCAGCGAGAGCGGGGGCGAGAGCTGAGGTCCTTGAGCGAGTGTGTCATGTGTCACGTCTTTGACTGCTCTGTGTCTGTAGCACGGAGAAGACCTGTGCCCTGTTGTCGGAGCGTTCAGCACGTGCTCGATTGCGCGCTTGTAAAGACCTCTACGCTGTCCCGCCACACATGTCCGTGGCAGCTAGCCTAGAGAGATGCACCATGTGTAAAGCAGCCGGCTCCAGCATCAGACTCAGCACCACGCTGTGTGCGTCACGGGCAGCACAACTAGAGACTTGCGCTGTCCGTGGCGAGATTTCTGAGGCTACCAAAAACTTTTAGCAGAGGTCGCAACTCTAGGCAATAGGCGACCTAGCAGAGCGCCTGAAGCCAACAGCCAGTGCGTCGTCCGCACAGGCATCTATAACAACCTTTCAACCCCTCAGCCACGCTGCGGGCTTCGCTCAACAAGTCTCTCAATTCTCACATCAATGTCGGGTGCCACATGTGAGTTGCAAGATATACCAGGTCAGCACCCCCCGCATCTCCTGCTGTGGACAGGCAGCCGCATCATGCATCCACGCTGCCCTCCTCCAGCAGCGGGTCGAGCACGCCGCGCCACTTGTCCAGACCCCAGGACGAGCTGCTGTCCAGCACGAGCCCGTTGAGCGTGGTGGTGGGGCTCACGTGCACGCCCAGCTGCCGCGCGTACTTCACCGCGAACTTGAGCTCCTGCGTGGTGTTGGTGCCCGGGTTGGGCCCATGTACGCCGACGGACATGAGCGCGAGCGCGCGCTCCATGTCGGCGCGCGGCACGCCCGCGGCCCGGTCCGCGAGCTCGGCCAGCGCGGCCGCGACCTGCGCCGCGCAGGTGCTCCTTTTGTCTCTAGAGATGAACGTTGAAAGAAACACAAGCGGGTAGCTGGACGTGTGTACTGTGGACAGTGCATGCGCCTGCATGTAGGCAGTCGAGGGGAGGAGCGCAAGCGCTCTCCTTGGCTTCCAGCTCAAGCGCGCTCTGCAGCAGATCGGACACCGCAACCAGTGGTACATACGGTAGCAGCACATTCAGCATGCAAGCCGTGAGCCAGTAAGATGCAGCCAGGCGCGGACAGCGCTCAGGGCGGCACCTGCCGCCGGCTCATGTCCCAGACGGCCTCGTCGTAGAACTCGGCCTGGCGCTCGTACAGCGCGTCGCTGAAGCGCCAGAACGCGCCCTCGCCGCCCAGGCGCGCCACCGCCAGGCCCGCCTCGTGCGTCATCGTGGACTGCGGGTGCCACCTGCACAGGCGCGCCAACAGTGGCGGGCGGGCGCGGCTGTGCCAATAGGTGTGCAGTCTGCTGGAGGCTCTGCGAGCGCGCTGGGAGCCTGTGCAGCCTGCTGCAACACCGCTGTGCAGAGCACAGCCCGAGTGCACGAAGCACTTCGCCCGAGTGCATGGAGCACTTCAGCAGCAGGTCAGCGCTGGCTGTGCTGTGCCGGATATGCAGCAGTGCACACAACACGCACGAGTATGCTACGCAGCGGCGCGGGGACCATGTTGGTAGGAGTCGGGGGCGGGAGCGCAACGGCTGCACTTGGTGGTGGAATGTGAAGCGCAGCGGGCTGCCGCTGTAGTGGGGCAGCACCTCCCTCCTCCACGTCTTGTAGAACTTGCACGAGTATGGGCACTGCGCGCGCAAGCCGTGCGCGGTGACACAGCTCGCTGTGCACAGGCAGGCGCACCCAGCTGCTGCAGCCGTACACGTACTGCGTGGCGTTTCCAACAGCGTCATTGTAGAGCACTCTCAGCGACATCAACGCTGTCAGGAACAAGACAAGTGAGATTGACCGGGCACTGCGCTGGAGCGCACCACGTAATCCAAGAAAGCCGCGAGGTTCACTGTGGCACGTGCGGGCCCAATGCTGTGCCCCAGCTCTCGCGCGGGCACCGGCGGCATTGCGGAGCTCTTGCCGCCAGCAAGCGACAGGGAGACCTCCCTGAGCGTTAGACTCAAAGAGTGGTTCATGCACACAGACGCGCTCACCCAACAAGATTGGGACAAGACTGCATAGCCCAATCCGATGATTTCGACTTTTGTATGCAATTTGTATGCACCCTACGCAGGGCTTGGCATCCTCGCTCCCGGCGCCAGGCAAATACAAGTCCTCAACTGTATGGAACTGTGGGTCTGTGTGAGACTTAACGAGCTTGGAAGGCCGTAGAAATCGCCCTCCTGTGGCAGACATGCAATGCGCAATACCTGGATGCTCTGCTCACTCTCTGCAGGCAACGACGCCCTGCACCAACCAACCACGCCTGCGGAGTGTGTGCCAAGCTGTTGGCACAAACATGGGTGCTGAGACTGAGGCGTGGAGGAGGCGTGCCTCCACCGTGTGCCTCAGCGGCCGTGTCGGTGAGTCTGAGGCTGCCACACGGAGCGTGGCAAGGAGGACAGCACTGGTGCTGGGCCTTGCAGCCGCTGGCTGGCCGCTTCGTGTGCGTGCTGAGGTGCTCAGCCTGCAGGACGCTCCTCGCTCCAGCCTGCCAAAGGGTGCGTGCTTTCACTAACTGTGCGGCTGGCTATTCATACTCTGTACAACAGCACTGTCCTCTGCTGTGGCAGACGTGTGCTGCTCTCTTCTGCACTGCTATTCATAACTAGAGCAGTGCTGCTTGGGGAAAAGTCGAACAGTGTATGTGTCAGTGTGGGTCGTCACTGGCTGACACGACTACTGGCAGCGCAGGCTACTCGGATTTTGCACTGAAGCTGGTTGGCGCGCTGCGGGAGGCGGTGGAGCTCGACCTGGAGGGCGCTGATGAGCGCGAGGTGCGGGGCGGGTATGCCACCTTGCAGTCGCATAGCTGCGCAGAGGGGCTTGCGCGGTTGGTCAAGCAGCATGGCCACGTGGTCAGGCGTTGTGAGCACAGGCAGGCTCGGCAAGCACAGGCAGGCTCGACGCTAGCACCCTGAGATACTCTGTGCGCTTGCTTTAATGCTCTCTTGCTGGTGCGACCACTGTGTCTTTGTGCTTTGCGCTTGGTAGTTTCTGCAGCGTGTCGGTGCACATGCCGTCCGAGGACTTTTGTGCTCTCTGGTGTACCACAGGATGTATGACTGGGAAGAGTTGCGGGTAGCCCATGACGCCAGGGCGCGGCGGCGGCAGGTGCGGCGGAAAGCGGACCCAGCCAAGGCGCTGGTGCAGGAGTGGGTGAGGAAGTGGCGGGATGAGCGGGGCGTCTCCAGCGAGGTGTCGTATAAGCAGATCAACGGTGCGTCGGCCTTCTCGCTCCGCAGCCTCTTTGCATGGGAGGCAGGGATGGGGGTGCCCTTTGCATGTCAAGGACAGGCACATCAGATTTGGTCGCCCCCGCTGGCGTGCCACATGCTGAGCAGCGGCAGCACACGCACCTTTCTCTTGTTGCGATGTAACTGCACGTTTCCACATTCCTCTGCACAGCCAAGTAAGTGCTTCTTGCTTGTTCGGAGCGGCGGTGTGCGGCGCGGCGCAGCGGCGCTGCAGCAGCTGGGCGAGTTCTACATGCGGCGCGGGCAGCGCGCGCGGCTGCCGCGCGCGGACGGCGACCAGCTGCTGCGCCGCCTGGGCGCGGCCGAGCTCGCGCTGCCGCCGCGGCCGGGCGCCGCGTGAGGTGATCGGTCCGCGTCCTGAGCTGGCCGCGGCCGCATCTGCTTGTGGTGCGCTGCCATGGCCGCAAAGAGCTATGGGCGGGGCGTGACCTAAGCCATGCAGATGTAAGGCTTTGCGCAGCACGGCTACTGCTGAAGTGCTCGACACGGCTGGTGAGCAAGCCCGTGGGCATGCAGCCTGTGCCCGTAACTGTAACTAATAGTCTGTGCGGCTCACGGAGGCACAGAAGTACAACAGCTAAAAGTGCGTGCAGCACGCGGCCCGACGCACTGATTCTTGACGCCGCTGCATGTTGCCATGTTACTGAAAACCCCGCTGATTAACCAGAGTCATAGGCAGTAAACTACACATTGATGCAGTAGAGTCCCAGAGCCGCATGCAGCCACTCCTGCACTCAGGTCATGCCTGACTGTGTGTCATATACAGCCAGTGTCACAGGGCCAGCCGCTGCTGCAGGAGCGTGTAGGCCTCGTGCGCCTGCCGGAAGCGCGCCTCGGCGGCCGGCTTGGCGGGCTCGGGGTGCCGGTCCGGGTGGTTCTCCAGCGCCTTGGTCTTCCAGGCCGCGCGCAGCAGCTCGCCCGTGAGCGGGCGCCCTGCGGCCAGCCCCAGCACGCGCATGCTGCTCGCCACCGCGCAGCCCGGCCGCCCCCCCTCCGCCTCCGCCTCGCCGCGCCGCTGCCGGCCCTGGCCGCCGCGCCGGCCGCTGCCGCCCGCCGACTCCCGCTCGGCGTGCGTGCGGCCGCCGCCGCCATCGCCGGCGTCAAACTCGGTCCAGGCCCAGCCGGCAGCGCTGCGCCGCGGCCGCGCCTCCTCGTAGAACCAGAAGCTGCCGGTGTCGGGGTCAAAGCCCCAGCTGCTGGCCTCGGGGTCAAAGCCCATGTCAGCAAAGCTGGCAAAGCCGAAGCCGCCGAACGCGCCGCCGGCGAAGCCGCCGCCGCGCCGGGACGCCCCGCCGCCGGCGCGCCCTCGCCGCGCGCCGCGCTCCGCTCCCGGAGGCTCCTGCGCCCAGCGGTCGCAGGTGGCACAGCCCAGGCGCACACCGCCTCACAGCTGACTGTGGCGCCCGCATGCAGCGGCTGGCCAGGCGTGCATACGCACAGCCCAAATACCCTGGACATGCTGTACCGGTCGAGCGTCTGCCGCATGGCGCATGCATGACTGAGCAGCTCAGGAGGACCCCACATGCGGTCTGAAGCCGCATAGCCGCCCCAGGCAGCCCAAGCGGCGCCAGTTGCTCTCGCATGCGACCCGCCCGCTCGCAAGCGCAGCGCAAGCGCACAACATCTGCGGCGCACCTGCGCGCTGCTGTGCGGCTCTCGCGCTGACCATGCGGCGCCGCCGCCGCCGTCTTCAGCCTGCTGGCCCTTGTACTCCGCGAAACGCCTCCACGCTGCACAGCATGGGCGGGAGTCAGGCGCAGGACTCCTGCTCACGCCCGCTCCCTGTGGCAGCCGGGCGCGCGTGCTGGAGCCACACCGGCTGCAAAGCGGGGCTCGCAGCGGGCGCACCGCGCTCGCTCTTGCGGCTGGCGCGCTGCATGCGCTGCTGGCTGAACAGCAACTCCCACAGCTCACGGTCCACCTGGACATGCTCTGCGCCGGCGTCCGCGGCGCTCTGCTTCCTCCGCCGCCTGGTTGACCGGCTCTGCACACAGCGCGGCACCGGTCAGCTGGCTGTATCAGCAATACCTCTGAGCTGCTGACGCGCTGCAGGTCGGCGCGCGCCTCCTTTTTGTCCGCGGGCACCGCGACAAAGACGTCAGGGTCGCCCCCCACGAAGGAGCTGAGCCACCGCGAGGTCTCCCGGCGCCGGTTGCGCGTCGCGCGCCTCAGCTCCGCCTTCTGCGAAACTTGCACACACTCGCTTGACATTGGTTCACGCTCAGGTCCACAGCATGCTGTGCGCGCATGCTCTGAGGGAAGCGCATGCAGTTGTGAGCAAGGCATGTGCATCCGCGGACCTGCTCGGCTGTCTTCTCCGGCTTGAACGGCTTGTACTTTTTGCCGCGCGTGGTCAGCAGCATCCAAGCCAGGAGGGGCGGGCCGCGCGCTTTGCGTGGCAGGCTGGGTAGGAACATGGGTGATGCGCATATGTCGCGTGCAGGTCGCTTATATTCAGCAAGCTTTAACACAGCCAAGAGTGCTGGTGGACAGCTTGAACAGCCTTCCTCTTTGGGGGCCTGATTGTGTCAATCGGGTCTCTCACATCTCTGCTTTGCATGCACCGTGAGGTCGCACACAGGTTGTAACCATCATCACAATGTGATGCAGCTGTGCATGCCTAAGCGGTGCCCATGAACGCCGTTGTCTGCTGTTTGCACAGGCCCATGTTGCAAACGCGTTTTGCATGTACTTTCTGACACGGCACTCGTGTCATGAAGGCCGCGAGCGCACACCCCGCATACGCTGTCTACTAGCACCGACATGGCAGCTGCACATAACTTGACCAGGTAGACTCTGCCGCCCATAAAATGTGTGCCTGGCTCAGAGCTCTCGCGCAAAACGCTACAAGGCCTCGCGCAGAAGGCTCCGAGGCAGCATGCAGTTCCATCCTCAGACCTACGACATGCTCACAAGTTGAATAAAAGTCATAGGACGCATTGCTGCGGAGCACAGACAGACCAGACATGATCAGGTGTGCATGTGGAAGGCCTTGGGCGCGCTCCAGACGGCGGAGCCGTCGTCGTACGTGGCCTTGACGCAGAAGATGTACTCGCCGCCCGGCTTGAGGCCGCCCGCGCGGCAGCGCTGCGCGGGCCCCTCGTACACGGTCGCCACGACGCCCGTCGCCGTGGCCACCATCGCCTGCGGCCGCCCCGCGCGCCTCCGCAAACACATGCAGCACAGAGCGGAGGCTCTGACTCTACTGAGCATGGATGGCGTCGTTGGGGCGACCCGAGGGACCAGTGTCCAGCAACCTGCATGTGGGCCGCTGTCCGGTGGCCGGAGAGAATAATGCTGAGTACAGGAGCAAGCAGTCGGTAGCACAGGAGCAAGGCGAGCGGCAATCTTAGGGCTGTCAACGCAGAGGCGCCCATGCAGCTCACAGGCGCAAGCGGGTGGCAATCCAAGGGCTGTCGACGCAGAGGCGCCCATACAGCTCAACGACAAGGAGCCCGAATCGCCCGATGCGCGCCTTGTACGAAGCGATGCGCTCCCGGTTCTTGGTGGGCGGCCGCCACGACACCTCCAGCGCGTCCGGCGCGACTGGCGCGGCGTGGTCCGCGATCTCGAGGTCAGGCACCACGGCAGCGCCGCGGCGGCGCTCCGCGCGCAGCCGCTCCAGCTCCTCCGGCAGCGACAGCGTGGTCGTCTGCCGCCCGCAGTGCGCCCGCCGCCCGTCAGGCGCAGCTGCATATACACCCTACCCTTTCCTACCCTATCAGGGCCAGCGGTCGGCGGTCTGCATGTGTCGACGCACTGGGAGCGCCCAGCGACGCGTGCCAGCTCCTTCGCCAGCGCCAGCAGCAATGTCTGTCGTGCAGGCACGGGGCCCGGGGCGGCTTTGCTGAGAACAAGCAGGTGTGACCGCAGCGCGCCCTGCATGTTCCCGCCACCTATCCCGGACCTTGGACAGGCGCTCGTCGTGCTTGCGCATGCATAATGCATGCGGCACACGCCAGAAGCGCGCGCACCGCGCGGACGCTCGGCCGGCCGCGCGGCACCGCCTGTGCTCGCTCGCCAGCAGCGGGGCGCATGCCGGGCCCAGGCCTCTCCGGAACCCTCAGAGGGCGCGCCTGCAGTTCGCTGAGGCAGCCATCCCGGCCCGCGCGCAGCGTGAGCAGGCGCGCGCCGCTGAACGCGCTGCACGCGCCAACGCCACTGCCGGGCTTGGCAGCCGCGGCCCAGTCGCCCGCCGCCAGGCACTCCCACGCGGGCGCGCTCGTGTCCAGCACCTGCGCGCCGGCGGGCTATCGCACCGCCGCGGGCAGTGCCACCCTAGACCTACCCTCCCGTCCGCGCACACACTGCGCCATGCGATCTGAGCACAGTCGCCAGGGCGATCAACTGCTGCAGGCCGCTGGCCGGCCGCAGGCGGGGTGCGGAGGCGCCCATCCGCGCGGGGCGCGCGCGCGCACATGCAGGTCGCCCAGCACGCGCGGCGCGGCGCCGTCGCCCTGCTGCACGCCGCCCGCGACCAGCAGGAAGCGCGACAGGATGCATGCGCAGTGCGCCTCGCGCGGCTCCGGCGGCGCGCCCCCCGCGGGCGCGACCTGCGCTCGGAGGACTGTTCGGTGTGCCAGGTACTTACAGCGCGTCCGCGTCCTGTGCGGTGATATTAGCGCGCCGTGCATGGGCTGGCCATATAGCAGGTGTCACGAAGCGGTGTGTCAGGGGTGGGCAGCCCTACCCCACCCTACCCTTCCATGCGCCAGGCGCGCGCTTCACGGCTACTTGCAACGCTCGTGGCCTGCAACAAAGCCGGCGCTGCGCAATGTGCGCCGCCTGGCTCGCGCGCCTGGCTCCACTGGCCGGACTCGACCTCAAAGCAGAAGAGGTCGCCCAGGCTGCCGCGGCCGTCGTTGCCGCCGAAGAGCCACAGGCGGCGCACGTCGTCCGCCGTGCACAGGCTCGCGCCGCGCCGCGCGCACGGCGGCGCAGTGCTGCGCCCAGCCAAACCTGTCAGGGTACGGAGCTTTCCGTCTGGTTTGAGGGTTTATGCCATGACAAGCTAGGGTTTCCGAGGCGCTGGCGGGGCGCGCACTGCGCGCGTCCGGCGCCGCCGCCGCCCGGCAGGTACGCGACCGCGCTCCAGAGCATCGTCTCCAGGTTGAGCGACCACAGGTCGGCGAGCAGCGCGCCGCCGGCGCCCTCGCCGCCGAACACAAACAGCTTGTCGCGCGAGCAGCCGGCGGCCGCGAGGCGGCGCGGCGCGGGCAGCGCCGCGCCGCGCACGGCCGGCGCGGCCCACTTCATCGTGTCCGTGTGCAGCACGGCGAGCTCGTTGGTCAGCTGCGCGCCGCGCACGCCGCTGCGCGCGCACGCGCGGTCATTTCTAGCAGCGCGGGCTTTGCTTGTGGGTCCCTGTGGTGTTCAGCCGGCCATGCCGCGCTGCGGCAGGTCAACTCGCATGCCCCGCGCCACTGCATCGCAGTGCACTTCGCCTTGACTCACAAGCTGCAGCGCGTCGCGCGCGCCGCCCTCAACTGCGGTCCACAGATCCGAGACCAATAACGACCGCCAGGCATGGCAGCGCGCACGCTCTGCTGCGGCGCCGGCAGGCAGGCGATCCTGGGCGCGCGCGCCACATGCGCGGCGCGCGGGCGCGCGCCCGAACACGAGCATCTTGCTGCGCCCGGCCGCGGCGGCCGCGTGGTCGTGCAGCAGCTCCGCCGCGCGCGCGCCAGCGGGCCGCAGCCACTGCCCGCTGTCGAGCTGCAGTGGGCACAGCTCGCGCGCGCCGCCGCCGCCGCCGCCCCTGCGCCCCGCACGTCCGCATTTTCATGCTCCAGCCGCGCGCCTGACGCCGCCCAGGGCAGCAATGCGGCAGGCGGGCGCGGGAGGCGGCCGCCGCGGCGCCGCGCCTGGGCGCGCCGGGGCCAGCCGTGTCCTCGGCGCCGCCGTGGTGCAGCAGCAGCTTGCCGCCGACGGCCGCCAGCGACGCGCCGGGCACCTGCCGCGGCGCCTCGCCGCCCAGGCGCCGCCGCGCCACCGCCACCAGCCACGGCTCATCGAAGGCCACGCGCAGCGCCGTGTGGCCTGCGCGGCCGCACTCGTCATGGCAGGCTTCGTTGTGCGCCGCACGTGCAGCAGGCAACCTCACCATCGCGCGCGCGAACCCTGCGTGAAGCCCTGGCCGTGCGCTCCCAGCAGGCGCGCCACCCCCCCCGTCCAGGCGCGCCGCGCTCGGGCGGCACTGCCGCACACCCCGCCCGCCTCCGCAGCGCCGCGCGGCGCGCCCGGCGACGCGGCCAGGGCACGCGCCGCCGCGCAGCAGCGATGAGGGCCCGGCGACAGGGCTTTACAAGCCCCGGAGCGCGCGGCAACGCACCGGACGCGGAGAGCGCCAGGTCGTCGCCGCGCTGCGTGGCGGCGGCCAGCTCGGCGCCCAGCTCTTCCGCCTGGCGCGCCGCGACCGCATCCTGCGCGCGCAGCCGCGCTGGCAGCTGGGCGAACGCCACACCATGGCAGGCCACCATGCGCCCGCCTCCCTCGCGAGGTGAATCGCTGCCGCGTCGTTCGGGGTTAGCAGCAGCAGAAACCCGACTTAGTGCCGCGCGCGCCCCATCGGCCTGCTCTGACCGCCGCTGTCATAAGCGCGCTGGGCATGCATTCAGCAAGCCCTGCCTGGCGGCGGAGCGCATCTGTGCGGCAACACCGAGCAGCATTCTGCCGTGGTGCATGCAATAGCAGGTCAGGGTGTTCCCTGGCCGGGCCGCCTGGGCCGCGCCTGCCTGCGCAGCGCGACGCGCAGGCCCTCCCGGTCTGCGGCGGCCGCAGCCGCCTGCTCCAGCTTGGCCGCGCGCTGCGCGCTCTCCGCCTGCCGCGCGCCGCGCGCGCGCTCTGGCGCACCGCTTCCTGGCGCGGGTCAGAAGCGGTGGGTGGGCACTGCGCTGCATGCTCTTCACACTTTTCATGCCATGCGCGCGTCTGCATGAGCCGAGCATGCTCGGCGCGGCGCTGCATGCACCCTCGCAAGCGCCGCGCGTCCACCGCTGCATGATGAATGTGCCCAGCTTGACCGGGCGCTGCGGCGCGCTTCCATCATGCGGGCACGGCCGCAGCGGGCTGTCCGGCGGTCACTCAGGCACAGGCGCCGAGTGCCCGCCGCCGTGCGGCCGCATGTGCCTGCCCTGGCCGCCCGCCGACCCGTGACACGCATGCACTCGAACAGGGCGTCGCTGGCGGGCGCGGACAGCGTGCCCCGGGCGCGCCGCACCGCGAGCGCGGCGAGCGCCGCAGCGCCGCGCGCCAGCTCGCCGCGCAGCGCCTCCAGCGCCGCCTCCTGCGCCGCCAGCCGCCGGGCGGCCAGGCCCGCCTGCTCCTCCTTGTGGTCCAGGATGTCGGTCTGCGCGCTGGGCGCCTCGGGCTCGACCGGGCCCGCCCGCCGCTCGCTGCATGGCCCGGGGCGTCGGACCGCGTGCGAAGCGCTCTGCCTCTGCCTGCTTCATCTTCATCTCACCCACAGACTGCATGTCGACACGCCGCCGACGCGCCAGAATGCCAGCGCTGCGCCGGCGGGCTGCCGGCCGCTGATGTGCAGGCAGGGCCAAGCCGCCGCAGGCGCGCATGCAGGCACGCCCGCGCGCGCCGCACGGCGCCGGCCATGCTCAACCCGGGGCGAGCGCGCGCCGGCATGCATTGCCCCCCGCTGCGGGCGCGCGTGCAGCGGAACGAAGCCTGGCCTACCAAACCCTAACCCTGCGCACGTAGTCGACGCCGGCCTTCTGCAGCCGCGCGTGCACTAGGTCCAGCTCCGCGCGCAGCGCGGCCGCCTCGGCGTCGCGCGCGCGCAGGCGCTCCGCCAGGAACGCGCGCTCGATGCCCAGGTCCGGTGCGGCGGCCTCCGGCCGCGCCCTGGGCGCCGCCGGCACTGAGAAGCATGCGAGCTGCTGCTAGCTGATGCGGTGAGCGACCCGCAGCGTCGCCTGCCGGCGCTTCCAGCCGTACGCTCTCCACCCCCGGCGGCTCCTGATGCGACGGCCGGGTCGTGCATGGGAGCCTGACCCTCTGTCATGGTCACAGCCCCTCTGCTGGTGACTCGCTCTGGCCAGGAAGCTCCTGTGAGAGGCGCCCAAGCTCAAGCCCCGGACGCGCAAGCCTGGACCTGCGGCGTTCGTGGACGGCCTCCAGCGGTGTTGTTGCGAGCTATGCATTCCCTGCTGTCGTCTGGAGCGGCTTGGCTGCTTGAGCGCGCCCATCGCTCTGGCCCCTCAGCCTTGCACCGTGGGCCAGCCTTAGTGTTCGCCTGGCGTGACAGCCAGGGCAACGCCGGACTCCCCTCAGCGACAGAGAGCGCAAAGCTCTGTGGCCGGTGAGGGGCAGTTCAGCAGCGCTTGTGCGCCCAGCTCCATGGGCTGACCAGCTGATACGATAGCAGTGGCGCGGCTGGTCGTGCTGCTGGCTATAGCCTGGCCAGAGTGTGCGACACCGGGGCGAGTTATAGCAGCCCATAGTTATAGCAGCCCGGAGCAGCCCGCAGCCCGCGACCCAACCCCTTGCAGCAGATAGGACAGAGTGGCCGCGGGTGCGCACTCTGGGGCGGTCTCGGGCGCCGCTTCGTCCTTTCTCTTCTTCTGCGCTTTGGGCGCCATCGCGCTCCAGTCAACCTAGGCCCACACCTCTGAAGGGCCCTTTTGAAGCAGTGGGGACTCGGGCGCGCCTGCAGTGCATGACTGCCACCCGGTCTATTTATAGATAATGCTTTGTGCGCTTTGACCAGAGCTCTGTCTGCGCCTCAGCAACCCCCTGATGAAACGTGTGGCATACCTCTGGAATGCCAGCATAGGACAGACCACTGTCACGCTCACACTGTCACGCTCACAGAGGGTGTGGGCGCTCACACCGGCACACGCGCGCCTGCGCCTCCGGGCTTGCTTTACACTAAGCAACGCATATCAATCATTGTGTGAAACCCTTGCAATGCCCCAAAAACACTCCATGTGCATGCAGGTAAACACATGCAGACTCTGCAATCAGATGCAACACACAGAACGGACTCAGACACAGCGCAATTCATTGTCCGGCGCTACGTCACGAGGTGCGTGTGCTGCCAGGAGGAGGGCGCCTCCCACCAGCGCACAGCCCGTCAGGCCATGCGGGCGGCTTCCGCAGCCGAGCTGAGCGCGGGCGGCGCGGCGCATGACGCCCGCAAGTCCCCAGCGCACAGGAGCACAGCGCCCTGCATGCGGCGCCCGCCATAAACCATGCATTGGCCCCGCATGCGCGGCGCGATGCTGGGCGGCTCCCCGGCCGCGCGGCCACGCGCGCGCCGCGTCAGAACACGCTGGGCTGCACGGCGGTGACGCGCTTGTGCACGTCCGCAAACGACTCCGCAAACGCGGCCGCCTCCTCGCCCTCCTCGCCGCCCTTGGGCGGCTTGGGCAGCAGCAGCATGCAGCTGGTCGGCCGCTTGGTCAGGCCCGCCGCGCCCAGCTCCTGCCGGGCACGGGCCGCGGCGCGTCAGGCGGAGCGCGGTCGACGGTGTTGCGCCGCCGCCGGAGGACAGTTGTACGGTGCGCATATGCTGCACAACCGTGGCTTGACGCTGGCAGTCCAGTCACGGGCTGGTCTGTCTGCAGGCGTAGGGACGGTGCGACAGCGGGGAAGGCAGGTCGCAGGCAGACACAAGCCCACACACAGAGTAGTCCCGAGCAAGCTTGGGCTCGCTGACGCGCCGCGCACCTCCTTGGAAGGCACATAGATGTACGGGATGTCATTCTCCTCGCACAGCACGGGCAGGTGCGTGATGACGTCGACCGGCGAGATGTCCCCGGCAATGACGCAAATCCTGCAAGCGCAGCCCTCCGTCAGGCGCTCCACGGACACCCCGCGGTCCCAAAAGCTGTGACCGCCGGCGGCACGCGCGGGCGCGCACCCCTTGAACTTTTTCCTGATGGCCTTGACCACCTCCTTGACGCCGCGCTTAATCTGCTTGCGCTTGGTCGCCTTCTTGGCGAGCTTCAGCACCTTCTTGGCCAGCTTCTCGTCCGCGAGCGGCTTGGCTATGGGGATGAGCAGCGTCTTCTTCGGGGCGGCCGCCGCCTGCACGCACGGGCCCCCGCACTCGAGCGACAGCACAGTGCCGCTGTGCCTCTCAACCAACCGCACATACACAACACAATAATACAACACAGAACGCCAATGCACCTCTGCAGCGTCCACGACCAGCGGCTCCTCCTCGGCCCCGTTCTCCGCGGCCTTCTTTGGCGTCTTGTCCTTCTTGGCCTTTTTGGCGCTCTTTTCGGCGCTCTTCTCCGCGCCCTCCTCTGCCTTCCTTGCCTTCTTTTCTGCGCTCGTCACCATGGAAGAAACCAACCCTCTCCACTGTCAGAGGCGCATGGGCCTGCTACTTGTCCAAAACACTGTCTCCTTGCCAGTGTAAAGCACTAGTGCTAGCGGCACTCGAGAGTTGCACCTATCATCCCCGGCTCCAGGCTGTCTGCATTGAGGAGTGCCAAGATAGGCAGCGGCATGCTTCAAGGGGAGAGCAAGTGCTGTTAGAGCCAGCTCCTTTTGTTGCTGGTTGGGATCCCAATCTTGCTGCGCGGTAACTGTCTCCACATGCGGCTGCCCATATGTCTGCGGGGCCTGCACTGAGCGTACGCGCACACGGTGGGGGCGCGCCAGCGCGGCAGCAAAGTTGGGGCCTCACAATGCCGGCCGTCGGCTTCAACAGGCAGCACGCGCCGCTGGAGCTGCTGCCGGCCGTGCCCCCGCGCGCGGTGAACCACATCATCAGCCTGGACAAGTACTACCGCTCCGCGCACCTGCTGCTGCGCCAGGTCTCACCCCAGCGCCGCTGCAAAACAGCTTGCTGTGGCGTGGCCTCGCCGCTCGCTGACCAGCTCTGCGCTCCGCCACAACCTGCGCGACACCGCGCGCCGCGCGTGCGCAGGCCGACGCATACAGGGCCGCGGGCAACCAGTGGCAGCTGTCCGCCATGCTGCTGCGCTTTGCCTCGTGCGCGCCCGCAGCTTCCCCAATGGGTTTAGCTCGCTCGGCCCCGCAGCCGTGGCGAATAGTAAACCAAGCCGGCACCGCTGACGTGCCCGGCCCGGGCCCAGGCTGCTGGTGGAGACCATCCCGCGCCACAAGGACTTCCCGCGCGCCTTGGGCGGCCGGAAGCCCGCGCTCCCGGCAGAGTACCTTGCGCTGCGGGAGGTGCGCGCCCCACCCCTGCCCGCCCGCTGTCCGCGCCGCCATCGAGCGGGGCGAGCGTGCGCTTCACACCAGCGTGAGCGGCTTGGCAGCAGCGCCAGCCCAGCAAGCCCGCCGCCGTTGGCGACGCAATGCGTGGAGAGGGGACGGAGTGCGTCGCACTGGACGCCAGGCCGGCAAGCGGCAGCACGACGCAACTTTCCGCGCTGCGCCAGCGTGGTGCGCTGGTCCTGCACGCTCAGCGCGGCCGGCGGCAAGCAGCGCGGCCGGCTCGTGGCTGTTCACGCGCCGGAGCCCCTGGAGGAACGCGCGTGGATGCCAAACGGCCAGCTGTGCGCCGCGCAGAAGCTGTACACGTACTACCTGCCGGAGCTGGAGCGCATCAAGCAGCGCATGGTGCTGGAGCGCGCGCCGCCGTCGCCGCCGCGGCACGCGCCCGGCGCGCAGCCGCTCACCACCTCCAACCTGCCCGAGATCGCCAACTGGGGCGTGCAGGCTGCGCCGTCTGCGCCGCCGCTGCCGCCGGGCGAGGCCTTTGCGGGCCCGCCGCCCGGGCCTGGCGGGCCCGAGTTTGCGGGCGCGGCGGTCGGCGGCGATCTGGACTGGGACCTGCTGTCCGCGCCGGCGGCGCCGGCGCGGCAGCTGCGCGCAACCGCGTCCGCGCCGTCTGCGGCCGCCGCAAGCGCGGCGCCGCCCGTGGACGACCTGCTCGGCCGGCTGCAGGTGGCGCCCTGTGCAGGGCGTGCCTGGCGATGCTGTGCTCCCCTAGACAAGGTGCTCTGGACGTTACAGGAGCTGCGGTCATGGAGGTCAGGGGCGGGAAGCTGAACCCTGCCCGCTGCGCTCGGCTGCAAAGCACATGAGGCCGCGGTGCTCTCTCGCTCATGCTGATTGTCTGGCGGTTGCAAGCCTGGCGGGGGCAGCAAGGGTGCGTGGGCTGTGCACAGATGGGCGCGTCGGCCAGCCTGCGCCTGCCCATCGCAAGCGAGGCCGCGCGGTCGCGTCACGCGCTGATGCCCGCGGCGGCGCCGGCGCGGCGGTCCGCAGCGGCGGCGGCCGCCGCGCTGTACCCGCGCTTTGACGCCTCGCCGGCGCCGCCCATCGACTTTGTGCGCGCCCCGCCTGCGGCCGGGCTCTGGCCCCCGCGCTGCGTCCATGCTTGTCTGTCGCAGTCCCTGTCTGCACCAACTCACACCAGGTGTGAGATTTTTGTGCGCTGCATGGGACGCGTGGGACAGCACAGTATATTGAGTGCAGCCTGTAAGGATGAAGCCAAACAGAGCCGTTTGACCGTGCTTGGCATCCGTCCGCCGTCGCCGCTGAGTGTCAAACGGTGCGCATCGCGCGCGGCAGGGGTTCCAGCAGGCGGCGGCGGCGCCGCCGCCGGCCGCCTCGCTCATGGACAGCTACCCGAGCCAGCAGCCGCGGCCGGCGGGCGGCCCGGCGTCCGTGGAGGCGCTGCTGGCGCTGGAGCACCCGCGGCCGCAGCTGGAGCTGGCGCTGGGGCCGCAAGAGGTGGAGGTGCGGCGCTAGGGTTGGGTAGGGCGGCCCGGCAGTGCGGCCCGTCGTCCGGAATGGCGCATCGCCGGGGCACGGGGCGGCGGGCGGAGGCTATGTCGTGCGAGCTGGGCGATGCGCACCGTTGGCAGTGCTTTGGTGTGCTTTCGAGACAGGACAAGAGACTGCAACGAGGTTCAGAGGTGTTCGAACATCCGCGTGGCGACGCTCCGGCTGCCGCCTCTGCGCGCAGGTGCAGAGCCTGCCCGCACCGGAGGAGCCGCTGGCGCCGGGCGCGACGTGCAGCCACGCGGACGGCGAGCCCGCGCTGCCGGCGCTGGGCGCGGACGCGCCGGGCGGCGTCGCCAAGGCCAAGGAGGGCATCGGCGAGGTGCACGTGTCGGTCGCGCTCATGGAGGAGTTCCTGCAGTGCGCGCCCGGGGCGCCGCGGCGCGGCGCCCTGACGCCTGCCAGGGCTCTGCTTGGTCGGGGGAGGGAACGGGGCCGAGCGAGGAACGAGCCGCAAGCGCCGGCGGCGCGGCTTTTCTTCGGATGGATGGCGGGTGGTGATGCTCAAATACGCCCCGCACCCTGAGGTCTGCCTCGGCCCGCCCAGCGCCAGGAGCGGGGCCCTGGAGCCGCTGAGGGGACAGGCAGGGGAAGCGCGGCGCAGGTTCATGTGGTCTGGCGGGCCCTGCTGCACATGGCGTGCTGAGGTCAGCGGCGGTGCTGCGCCGGCGCGCCTCAGTCCCGGCGGGCTCACCGGCGGTGCGGCGCGCAGGTACGCGGCCAGCAACACGCGGCGCAACGTGGAGAGCTGCGGCATCCTGGGCGGCACGCTGAACGTGGCCAATGGCGTGTTCTCCATCACCACGCTCATCATCCCGAAGCAGCAGGGCACGTCGGACACCGTGGAGGCGCGCCCGCCGCGCCGCGCCCCCGCCGCCGCACCTGCGCATCCCGGGCGCCCCTATCCCGCGGTCTCTCTTTGCAAAGTGCGCTGGGGCGCGCATCCCGGCTGCACCACCCTTGCGCGCACTTCCTGGCGGCCTGGCCATACCTTGAGCTGCACGCGGCGGGCCCGGCGAGCGCTGCTGTGCGGGCCGCTCAGCGTGGTGCCGCGTGCGGCAGGCGCTGGCGGAGGAGGAGACGTTCGAGGTGCAGGACTCGCGCTCGCTGTACCCGCTGGGCTGGATCCACACGCACCCCAGCCAGTCCTGCTTCCTGTCCTCGGTGGACGTGCACACGCACTGCGGCTACCAGGCGCGCGCCCGGCCGCGCCGCGCGGGCGCGGCCGCATGCTGTCCGCGTGCGCTGTATGGCATGCCTCTGGTGCACCGGTGGCAGCATGCAGGTGGCACACAGTCTCATACAAAGACGTGCCGGCATTCGCCAAGCTTCGTAGAGCGCGCGCACCACATGCTGCTCCGTCATTGTCAGGCGCTGGTGCATACGCAAGCCAGTTGCACGCTGCAAGCAAGCAGGGATTGGTTCCTGTATTTGGCACTCCCGGGCGCGCTCTGCCCGCACTGGTGTGCTGCAAGTGCGAATTCGGCAGCCCGCCACGCTGCCGGGCCCGAGGAGCGGCCGCCAGCGCCCGTTCGCCTGGCGCGCGCAGACGCAGATGGACGAGGCGATCGCGATCGTGATGGCGCCGCGTGACGCCGGCAAGCGCTGCGGCCTCTTCCGGCTGTCCACGCCGGGCGGGCTGAAGCTGGTGCAGAAGTGCGCGCAGCGCGGTTTCCACGCGCACCCGCCCACGCCGACCGGGCAGCCGCTGTACGAGCTCTGCGGGCATGTGTACCTCAACGCGGCGCTCAAGCACGACGTGGTGGACCTGCGCTGACGCCGGCGCCGAGCCGGCCGTGCGGATTGAGTCGTGCTTCTGTGGCAATGCTGTGCAGCACCGGTCTGTGTTTTGCATGTTGTGTCCCCAGCAGTGATCCGATGTGCAGGTGCGGCTGTCTTGGACGGCAGTAGTGTTGGCACGGCGTGTCGGCAGCGTGCAGGGCTGTTGACTGTGTCATGGTATATTGGCTGGAGGGTGCTGCTCTTACAGCGCTGGCTGTTGCAGGATGCGCAGCATGGTTCATGCTTGTTAGTCAGACAGGTAACGCCCTGCCACATGCTGAGTGTGAGACACATTTCCGACACAACAATTAGGGCTCTTGAGCCAGCACACATGCACAAGCAAGCGTTCCTTCCTGCCATGCGATGCCGACACTACACTGCACAGCTGCAGTGCAAGCGACCTTCTAGCAACCTCTATCTGTTCAAACTAACGCAGTCTGCCTCTGTCGCATCCCTGCAGATTTGGAGTACCTTGCTTGATAGCAACCCAAAAACATTGGGAGCTCTATATGTTTAACGCATACACACAAACTGTGGGCGCAGTCCATTGCCACCACAGAGTCTGTGCACAGGCACCTGCATCGCCTGAAATGCAGCGCCACCAGAGGTTTCTGCTCACTCTTTGTTGAGCGTGCGATGCGTCCAACCCTTTACGATGCAGTCGCACTCAGACAACTTCTGTGCTGCTGGCAGATTTCTCACAAGCATGCAACCTCACCAGGCCCAGTAAAAGCAGAAGTCAGACGCAGCTCGCCTTGCGCGACCGCCAGCGCCGGCAGCTCAAGGCCGCTGGCGGCCCAGCACGGCGCCGCAGTTGTTGCAGCGGAACACCCGGTCCTTGCAGCTTGTGCAGCAGAAAGGGATGATGCAGAAAGGCACGAGGCCGAGCAGCGCCATCAAGAATGCCGACATCCAGTTGCACAGGCCCACCTCCCGCCGCGCGACGACCGCGCCGGTGTGTCCACAGTACGGGCAGCTCGCGACTGCGCGCTGCGGCTGGCCCGCGACCTGCTGCGCGTGCGGAGGCGCGTGCTCGCGCGCATGCTGGGACGCATGCTCACGCATGCGTTGGTCGGATATGGCTGGTGGCGCGTAGGAGTAGGCGTAGTGCACGGGCGGGTACCCCGAGCTGGCTACAGCGCCCGGGTGCCCGCTGTAACCCGCGTGCGGCTGCCAGCCGGGTGGGTAGCGCGGCGCCTCACGGTAGCCGGCCTGCTCCTGCGGCAGAGGGCCCGCAACGCTGAGTCACAGTGCTCAGGGAGCTGAGGAAGCTTCAGGGCCAGTCAGCACACCCCAGACAGCACACGCCCGCGTTGCTGCACCGCTGATACGCACGTGCGCATCCCTAAGCAGAGAGCTGCATCTTGACACAGCAGCAAGTGCGTTTGGCGCAATTAGCGTACTCTCCCAACGTACTACGCAACCACAGGGCAGGAAACATGTAGAGGAATGACACAATACAGCTACAAAGGGACTCCGCACCGAGCAAGCAGCCATTCATAACACGCGTGAGTGCGCATGTGTACAAAAGACGCACCTGGCCATACGAGGACGCTGAAGGCTTCACGGCGTCCTCATATAAACGCAGAGGCGGCGCAGACGGCGCGGACGGCGCCTGCGCACCATAGGAAAAACCTTTTAGCAAGTTCTGCCGATTTCAGAGCTGGCACGCTATGCAGCCGCAGAGCAACAGCTCACACAGTACCTGTCCCGCCATGAGCGGCGTGCGTGCGTCGTCAGGCCTCGGCTGCATGCCCACTTCAGCAGTAGCCCACGTCCGGCAGTAGCGTTGTAGCAGCGCCTCTGAGACGTCAAGGACCTGAGCCAACTAGCTGCTGAAGGCGCCTTACTTCTGGGAGCCTGGCCCCGGTCGGCCGTAGGAGCGGCACCAACAGCGCAGAGGTTAATGTCCCCCGCCGGGGCAGGATATTGGGGGGGACCGCTTGGGACATTTTCTTTCCCTCCAAGCCTTTTGCTACAACTACACTGATCAGTCTCGTGCGCTGCGTAGCGTTGTTAGGAAACGGTATGAAAGCTACAGGCTTGGCTCACCCGTTGGCATGCGCATGTCTGCAGAGGAACACAGCCCGTCACACCTTCAGAGCCACACCGCGCAAGTGCTGCAAGCCAGCGCAGCTGGCACAGAGGACCATGGATAGTGCAGCGAGTTGCAAAAAGGACAGCACTGCGCGAGACTGCAAACCTCCGGCGCCATGTTCCACAAGAGAGCGATTTAGCGCTGGTCAGTGTCACAGACTTTGCACTGTTGAGCGTTGTGCTTTGCTGTGTGCTGTTCGGCGCTCAGTTGTTGGCTAGTCCGCAATGTTCTTAATCGCTTGCCATGCGGTGTCTCCTCCGCGGAGTCAGCCTTGCCTGACGACGCCTCCTTGTGCTCGCAGGCTCGGCGGATGAACCGGGCCCGAGCGGGCGCGTGCTGCAGGTCGTGGCTGGGGCTGCGGCGTATGGCGCCTTTTCGCTACTTGTGCCCGACAGCGCGAGCGCTGAGAGCGTGTCCGCCACCGTGCTGTCTCTGCTGGCGCGCCCTCCCAGCTTTACAGCAACACGCTCCGTGGACAACCAACCTATGCTGTGCACCATATATATGACAGCAGACGCAGCCAGGCTGCAAACACACAGGGTCGCTGGAATACCCACTTGCCTGTGCTTCCTTGTGTGTGAGGGAAGGCAACAGACGTGCCCCAGCAGCAGCAGCAGCCAACCCCCGACTGTGCGGGGTGGCCTCGGCTCTTGTTTCCACCCACGCACTTGTCCTAGATGAAACCACTGGGTAGGCGCCTAGTGAAAGGGACTCGCCTGCGACCTGACCCACTGTGGACGCAGTCTTGGGAGGTATTATGCAAGGAGAGTCAAGCTCCCGTCACGCAGCTGCGCACATGTAGCCCCGCCTGCGCACCCTACCCTGCTGCGAGCCGCTCGTGCTATTACGGGCGTCTCAGGGTGTGTGCCTCTTTGCAGGAGCGCATACAGGACCTGGGGCCGTACGGGCCGCTGCTCTTTGTTGCGGTCGTGGCGGGCGCCGAGCTGATCCCTCTGTTTCCCACGCAGCCGCTCACTCTGGCCAGCGGCCTGCTGTTTGGGCCAAAGCTGGCACGCCCCGTCGCTGCCTGTATCCTGCTGCGCTGTTGAGCCCGGCCTGTCTGGCATGCTATGTGTCTTACTTTTTGAAATTGTTTAGCATGTTTGTAAGGCGCCCGGCGCCGCTGCAGCTGCTGCTGTCGCTCGAGCCCATACTTGCAGGCCCATATGTTTGGCCTCTGTCGTCAATCGCATGCTATGCTGGGACCGCTCAACTGGTGTTGCGCATCGGTTTGGCCGGGCAGCTGAGCAACGGCGCTGGGCTCACGAGCTCTGCTGCATGCCGCAGGGCGCGGCGCTCATCGTCGCCGCCACCAGCGTCGCGGCCAGCACCGCATTCTACGCGGCGCGCGGCATCGGCCGGCCGCTGGCCGAGCGTGTCATCTCGTCGGAGGTGCGCGAGGTGCTGCGCGCTGGCAACCTGTCCGCATCACAGCATGTGGCGCACTGCATCTGTCTGCACTCTGGCGAACGCAGGTCCCTTCACATGTGTGCCCCTGCGTTTGGCTGTCGCTGGCTGCTGACGAGCTTGTGAGCACCGGCACCGACTGCGCCGGGCTTCTCGGTGTGTGCCATTCCGGTACAAGTCCTGGACGCCCTCGTGCGCGCTGCCAGGGGGGCGGCGGCGGCGCGGCGGCGCAGCTGCGCCGCGTGAACGACGCCATCGAGTCGGGCGGCTGGTGGCAGCAGTTTGGCGCCGTCGCGCTGCTGCGCCTCACGCCTGTCGTGCCTTTCAGGTATTGCCTGGCTTCACCCAGTCCTACCGCGCAGTGAGAATCGACCTGCTGGCGCAGCTGTCATGCCTCTTTGCACTGCACAATTGTGCAAGGATGCCGTCCCGCCATCACACGCGGGCTTTGCCTGGCCACGCACCCACAGTGTTGTGCATCAATCTTGGTGTTTTGCAGCACCGCTGGGCTTTGCAGCAGAAATTTTGAGCAGCATACGTGTCGCCTGCCGCCTCGCTGACGCAGAGCCTGGCCGCCCGGCTGCGCGTGCAGCGCCAGCAACTACCTGCTGGGCCTGTCGCCGCTGCTCTTTGCGCCGTACATCAGCGGCACGCTGGCGGGCATGGCGGTGTGGTCGACGGTGTACGCGTCGATCGGCGGCGCCGGCCGCGCGGCGCTGCAGTCTGGCGTCGAGCCAGACGTGCTGCTGGGCGGTGCGCGCGACTTCCGTGCCGGGGGTGCCACACGGCCTGTGTAGTGCACACACTCGGCTGTTTTGCAGGTCTCACGAGGGATGCTGCTCGGGTGCGGACGGTCACACCGCCGGGCCTTGCTCAGGTGCTGCAGGGCTGGCCCCGTACACAGCATGCCAGGCACGGCAGGCCGGACCGCCTGCTCAGGCCGGACCGCCGCCTTACGGCGGCCGGCCCCCCCCCGTGGCGCGCAGACCTGGCGGACAAGGCGGGCGCGTACACCGGGGATGCCGTGATTTTCGGCGCGGTCGCGGGCGGCGCGGTGGCGCTGGCCTGGGCGACGGGGCTGCTGCGCGGCGGCGCTGCGCCGCCGCTCGCGTCCCCGCCGCCGCCGGCCGAGGCCGACGAGGAGGAGGCCGGCCGGCGGCTGAAAGACCGCGTGTGAGCCGCACGCCGGCCGGCTTTCATGTGATGCTGCGCTGCGGTGTCTTGTGTGGGCTGCCGCAGGCAGAGCTGGGCATGTGGATACCGGGAGGACAGGCCGTGTTGAAGCGCAGCCGTTCAGGATCACGCCGCCTTGATGTTCCTTATTGCCTGCTTTGCACTGCTGTATGGACTCGCGGCAGGCCTTTGACGCTGTGGTAGCCGAAAGCATTGCGCAGATGGGGTGCATGCTTGCGTGGTGGTATGTGTGAAGTGTTTACCACCCTGAGAGAATCTGCCATCTACTGCCTAGCTATGTATAGGTATTTATAGGCGTTTATTTCAACGCATGCGGGAAATGCACTAGCGCTGTGAGGTTGCTGCTTGTTAGTGCTTCATGCCAGGCTTCCGGACAAGCTGTCGGGCGGGGACTATGTCACAAACGCATGCTGCACGAACGCATTGCTGCGTAAAATTCTGTTTATTTTTGTAAGCATGCAAACATCATATGCTGGGAAGCCCGAGGACTTACCCCCACGGTGCGCTTGCCAAACGGATTTATTGCCGAGTCGTAGTCGTGCAGTCCAACAGTGCACAGTCCGAGATCAAATGGCGCAGTGCTTTGCGCTCCACCCGTGCCCACTGTTCGCGCACAGGCGCCAGCACGCTCCAACACTGCTCCCTGCTTTTCCCTTGGAACATCCCCAGCATGGTGAGTGTGCCTCCTCGGTTGCAACATGTCAGCAGTGTGCAGGTCCCAGCTCTGCAGCTTCCTTAGCCTTACAGCTGAGTCTGCTCGACCCCTGCAGGCCGGGCCGTACGGCGGAGCAGGAGAGGCGAGAGCGGCGCGCCGCGGCGGCACGGCTGCGTCGCAGCGGTCGCCGTGCGCCTCTGGCTGTTCTTCTGCGCCTGACGGCTTGCTATGCGCTGGCAGGTCTTTCACGACTCGACGCCTGTGGCGTGCGCCGCAGGTTGCGCCAGAGGGGCACGCTTCGACGAAGACTGCTGGCCCGCCGCTGCATGTGATGATAGCCGGCGCGCCAGCCGCTGGCAAGGGCACGCAGTGCCAGCGCATCGTCCAGAAGGTGCTCCCTGAGGTGGCTGTGTCGCGCCCGGTCGAGAAGCAGGAAAGTTGGCCAGGACGTGTGAGTCACTGGCGGCAAGCAGCGATGCTCCCTGTGTGCTTCTGCCTCGCGCCAGGCCCCTGCACAGCAGCGCTGCGGCCTTTCCTGCCCCTGCAGGGACGTCTGTCGGCCTGCTGTGTGGGCGCCGCGCCAGCTCCTGACGAGGCCGCTTCGGGCACGGCGCCGGTCGTGCTTGGGTGCGCTGCGCCGCACAGCGCCCCTAAGAGCGCCTGGGGCGGCGCCAACAGCGCGCGCTCGTCCGGGGCGCCGCTGCGGGGCTGCAGTCTCGCCCGCTGCCGGCGCCGGCGTGCTCGGGACCACCACCAAGCGGGTGCGCCCTGAGCGCGCGCGCCGGAGCGGCAGTTTGGGCTGGTGCACGTGTCGGCGGGCGACCTGCTGCGCGAGGAGGTGGCCTCGCACAGCGATGCGGGCCTGCGCGCCAAGGCCTTCATGGACGAGGGGCGGCTCGTGCCCAACGAGCTCGTGGTCGGCATGGTCCAGGCGCGCCGCGCCGCCTGCAGCCCAGAGCGTGCTCGCCATGCTGCAAGGCTGCCGCGCAGTGGCCCGCACCTCCTGCGTTGGGCCAGTGGCCCGTCAGCTTGCGCGGCCGGTTGCGCCCGCCCAGTCGCTGCGCGCGGTGGTCAGTCTCCTGGTCGGCAGTGCCGACAAGGAAAGTGCCTTGCCAAGGGACGGCGGTGCCCTCCGTCGCAAGCCCGGCGCGGCTCGAGCCGCGGCCTGCGGCGCAGGCGCGGCTGGCGTGCGCGGACGCGGCCGCGCAGGGCTGGCTGCTGGACGGCTACCCGCGCAGCGCCGAGCAGGCCGAGGCGATCCAGGAGGCCGGCATCCGGCCAGACATCTTCATCCTCATCCAGGCGCGCGACGTGGGCTTTGCCCTCAACACTAAAAGGTTCACAGTTAATATTCTCTATATAATTTGTTTAACCAAAAAAAAAAAGTCGCTGGCCGCGCTGCCGGATCTGCGCCCCTGCACGGAGCCATGCGGCCGAGCTCGGCATGATGCGGGGCTGCCCTGCGCGGTCCTCCCCGGGCGCGTCGAGGGACCGGCCCTGTCTGAGTGCCTGCCTGCCAGCCCGCTCCTGGGCCCCGCTGGCAGCCCGAGATACCTGTCCCGCCTGCGCCTGCATGTCCAGGGTAGTGTATAGCTTGGGAGGGTAGGGTAGCCCTATGCCGCCGCGTCGAGCGGCGGGGCCGGGGCGCAGGTGCCCGACGAGGAGCTGGTGGAGCGAGTGACCGGCCGGCGGCTGGACCCCGAGACAGGCGACATCTACCACCTGCGCTTCAAACCACCGCCGGCGCACGCGGTCAGCCGCCTGCAGCAGCGCAGCGACGACACCGAGGACAAGCTGCGCACGCGCCTGGCCACGCACCACGCCAACGTGGCCGCCGTGGTCGGCTACTACAAGGACGTGCTCGTGCAGGCACGCGCGCGCGCCTGAGGGGCAGCCACGGCGTCGGCGCTGCTAGTGCCTTTCCTGGCGTGGGCGGCGAGCGATGCCAGGCAGCACCGCGCTGCAGGGCCTGACATGGAGCGGGCGTGGGCGCTTGCTGCTTGCTGGGCTGGGCCGCGGGCGCGAGGCAGCACTGCTTTTTCACGGTCTGCGTGCGGGGCCACTCGCGGCTGTGCGTGCGGGTGGGGCGCCGAGCGCTGCCCGCGGCGGCGGCAGGTGGACGGCGCGCGGCCCATGGACGAGGTGTTTGCCAACATCGACGGCGTGCTGAGCGCCTTCATCGAGGACCATGCGCCCGCGGAGGCAGCCGTCGCATGAGGCCTGCTCTGGAGCACGATCAGCACTGTCCTTGTTACACACGCTCCAGAGTTTCTGGGCTGCACGCACGGCGTGCGCCGTGCGCGCAGTCTCGCGCAAAGCGGGCGCTACTTGGTGGGTGGCGGGGCGCGGCGTGTTCAGGTGATGCTGGGTCGGGGCAACAGCTGGCCTAGCAGGCAGTGTCGCGCGGGTCGAAAACGCATGCGACTGCTGCGGTAACCCAAAGCACGGCTTACAAACACTGCTGCGCCAGAGCGCTCAGCAGATGAAGACACAGGATTGTTGCTGGACCTCGCGCTGCATTCGCGGCCGCCACTCACTGCACCACCTGCAGGATCTGCGCCAGCTGCGTGGGCTCGAACCTGCGCAGCGGGCCGCGAGTGACAGGCCACGCGCGACCGGTCGAAGCCGCAGGAGGCGAGCTAGCACCACATGCGGCGGGTGCGAGCGCTCTGCAAGCAATACAAGCGCAGGGGGCTGCACAGTGGCGCCATGCACTGCTGCGCACCTGAAGCCGCCCTGGCCAGCGCCCTGCGCATGGATTACGTTCTGCTCACTGCGCGCGCGCAAGGCAGCAGCCGTCAGGCACGGCAAGGCAGTGCCGACGCTGGGGCACACTGTGAGCGCGCCGCGGCAGTCATGAGCTGCAGAGCTGGGCGATGCATGCCGGTGCGCAAGCACCAGGGTCATGGTACGGCACAGCGCACATGGCATGCGCCGACATGCGTTGCACGAAAAGAGACGCGCTCCGCAGGGGCCGACAGGGGCCAGACATGATGCGCAGGCGGCGAGAGGCGCGCTTCTCGGGGAAGGTGATGACGGTGCGCGCGTCGGATGTCGCCACCGACCAGCCCTCCTTCGCCACCTTCTCATCGACCTGCCGCCCCGGCGCTGCGCTTGGAGCAGCAGCGCTCGCCCGCGATGGAGCAGCAGCGCTCGCCCGCGACGGCGCCGCTCGTAATCAGCGGAGCCCCGAGCAGCGCGCGTTGCGCGGGCAGCGCCAGTGCAGCATGCGGCTCCGTTTGCGCGGGGCGTCCTGGGCTGCCTGTGTTTTCAGATGGGCATGGCCAAGCGCTCCTCACACGCGCACCAGCCAGGCATGGCGCGCCCGTCGCCAGCCAAGCGCCAGGTGAGCATGCAGTCACAGGGGCGCGTCACCGCAGCCGAAGAGCGCTCCCTCCCGCTGCGCGGAGGCAGCGCCCCGCCCCCTGGGCCTGCGCAGGCGCCGGGCAGGGGCGCACCAGCGCACCCAAGGTAGGCCTAACCTAACCCTATCCTGAGCCGGGCAGGGCGCACCAGCGCGTCCAGCGCGGCGCCGTCCAGCCGCAGGCACTCCCCGAGCGTTGCCTTGGTCACGCGCCGGCAGGTGTGGCGGACCGTGTCCAGCGCGAAGCGCCGCACCTGGCCGCCGGCGGCCGCTGCTAGTCACCCACAGATATTGATTTCTGGTACGCTCTCCGTGTGGCGCTTTCAGGCCTGCGCCGCGCCCAGGGTGCGCGGCGCCAGCAGCACCCGCTCACGCTCAAGCTCTCGCAGGCCGCCGATCAGCAACAGGCGCCTGGAGCCAGCTGCATGCAGGCGGCACCTGAGCCCCCAGCCAGTCGCGACAACAGGAGCCTAACGGCGTGAGTGAGGAGGAGGTGTCAGCGGCCGCACCCCCGTCACTGGCACGGCGCCGCGCGGGGCGCACCGCCTCGGTAAAGCCGGCCACGTCTGCCACCACATCGCGGCACGCGTCCAGCGCGGCCCAGAAGTCGCGGAAGCGCGCCCCCTCCAGCCGCTGCGTCAGCGCCACCAGCGCCGCGACCGGCTGCTCGTCCTGCCGGGCAGGGGGGTAGAGGGTGCAGGTCAGCCTACCCTACCTTATGCTCGTCCTGCCGGGCAGGCGGGGGTGCTTGTTGGCACGCCGCTGGGCTGCGCTTGGCACTCTTTGCTACCGCGCCAGGTGCCTCCTGGGCTACGCACCTGCTCAGGCGTGTCCACAGCTACCAGCAGCGAGTGCACATACAGCAAGGAAGACCGTGCGTCTCCGGGCAGGCGTGTTCCGGTGAACGCCAAAGCGGCATCAGAGTGTGCGTGCGAGGCCGGCAGCGGGCTCACACGAGAGACACGGCTGAGTACCTGCACGCGCTCGGGCACGAGGTGCAGCAGCTGCGAGAAGTCGGGCTCCGGCAGGCGCATCAGCGCCTTGATAAGGATGTGCGCGACCACGCCCATCTTCGCGCCCTCCGGCGCAAAGTTGTAGTGGCGCAGCAGCGCCAGGTTTGCGTCCAGGTCATACGCGCCGCTCTTCACCTGTCCAGGCGGCGCATTGCTTGAACATACCCAGCCGCAACCCGGCGGCAGCGGCCGCCGAGGCCATTGCAGTCCAGCGCACCTGCTCCGCGACGTGCTCCTCCAGCTGCTGCTGCAGCTTGGGGTTGTACCTGCACGCGGCCACGGAGCTTGACAGAGCATACAGCCGGGCGCTCACAGAAACAACTTGTGCGCAAAGCTGAAAGAGGCGCACCCGTTGGCGCCGCTCACGTTCACCTTCCCCATCGGCCTTTTAGACACCCACGGACTAACAGCAACACTTACAGCGCCTGTCCCTCGTGCGCAGAGTGTTGGGACCCTGCAGGTGCTCAAGCCCTGGCGGCAAAAGAGCAGGTGCCTCGCCTGTCGCATTCATCATCACACTTTCCTGTCCAGAGCCGGTGCGTGCACTGGTGGAGCATCCGCGCGCGCCCCAGCACTCGCCGAGCTGCCGTTGAGCTTCGCAGGGCATTGGAGGCCGCGGGCATGGCGCTCGCGTGGGGGCCCACCGCGGCGCGCGTGCTGGGCAGCCGGGGCTACAAGGAGCGCCACGTGTACCGCGTGGCCGGCTGCCCGGGCTACCAGGCGATGCGCTCGCTGGCCTGGCAGCCGCGGCCCGTGGCTAAGCGGGCGATCTGCGCCGAGCTGGGCGCGCGCGGCGGCGAGGAGGGCCGCTTCCGCTTCAACGGCGCGAGCGTGGACGCGGCCGCCACGGCCGCGCTCGCAGACCCCGAGCTGGACGTGCCGCCCGCGGAAGCAGAGGCGCCCGCGCGCGGGGACGGTGCCGACGGGGCGGCCGAGGCCGGCGCGGGCGCCGGCGCGCCGGCGCCGGCGGCGGCGGCGCCGCACGGCGGCGCGCCGCCGGCGGCGCAGGGCACGCTCGCGGTGCACGCCGGCGAGAAGGATGGCCGGCCGCGCGTGGCGGACTCGCTGACCACGCCGATCGTGCAGACGAGCACGTACACGTTCCGGGACACGGCCGAGCTGATCGCGTACCAGGAGGGCCGCTACGGCTCGTACGAGTACGGCCGCTACGGCAACCCGACCACGCGCACGTGCGAGGAGAAGATCCGCGTCCTCGAGGGCGCCGAGGACTGCCTGGTGCGGCCGGCCGTCGGCCCGCTGCCGCCGGGGCTGCCCCCGGCTGCCGGGGAGCCTGCCGACGCGCGCCGGGCGCCCAGCGCGCGGCGACGCGCGCGGGGCGTGCGTCGGTGCAGAGCTACAGCCGGGGGGGTGGATGTGCGTGTCGACGCAACTGCTGCGCAGGTCTCAAGCTGAGGCGGAGTCTATGGTTAACACGCCCTCAGAAGGCGAGTCATAGGCAAGCCCGATCACAGGTCGGCTGTGGCGGGACGGCCGGTGTGGTAGCTGAGTGCCGTTGCTGGCGGCATACGATCATGTTCATTTGTGGGGTGGCGCCTGGCCGCGCAGACGTTCGAACGTGGGATGGGTGGCAGTAGCGCCGCTGCTCCCCACTGCCGAGCCAGCGGGCGGACCCGTGGTTGTGCCGTAGGGCGTGGACGGTGGGTCGGCCGCGAGCGGGCTGCGCGGCCGGCGCGTGCGGCACAGGCGGCGCGGCCACGGCGCGGCCGGCGGGTGTGCGGGCGGCGGGGCCGCCGTTCGCCGCTGCAGAACATGCCTGCGCATCCAAGACGCGGGGTGGCACTCAGCGGGCACTGCCCTGCGCCTGCGGCCCGGGGCGCCGACGCGGGTCGCGCGCGCCGCCGCGCAGGTGAGCACGAGCGGCATGTGCAGCGCGACGACGATGCTGCTCGCGCTGGTGCCGGCGGGCGGGCACATCGTGACCACCACCGACTGCTACCGCCGCACGCGCCAGTTCATCCAGACCGTGCTGCCCAAGATGGGCATCTCCGCGACCGTGGTCGACCCGGCCGACCTGGGCGCGCTGGAGCGCGCGCTGGAGCAGCACACAGTGCGCGGCGCGCTTGCGTTCTTGCGCGCGTGCGTCCTGCATGCCCCGCCGCGCCGCTGCTCGGACGGTGCGCCTGGGCGCCTCGCGCCGGCCCGTGCTGGCCGCAGCGCCCAGAACCGGGGGCGGCTCCCCGGCGTCTGCTTATCTCGTCCTGCCAATCGGGGCACGCTGCGCTCGCGCGCCAAGGGCAGGCCAGACGGTCGGGGTTGCGCGCCGGCCGCGGGCCGCGCGGCGGGCGCCCGACGGCGTGCGCTTGGCGGGCGCAGGTGTCGCTGTTCTTCTCGGAGTCGCCGACCAACCCGTACCTGCGCTGCGTGGACGTGCGGCGCATCAGCGAGCTGTGCACCGCGGCGGGCGCGCTGACGTGCATCGACTCCACGTTCGCGACGCCGGTCAACCAGCGCGCGCTCGCGCTCGGCGCCGACCTGGTCCTGCACTCCGCCACCAAGTACCTGGCCGGGCACAACGACGTGCTGGCAGGTGCCGCCGCGCCTCAAAGTCGTTGCGCACAGTCTTTCGCAGCCTACTTGCTGGGCGAGCGCTCCGCGCCCTTGCACGGCGAGGCTTGTGAGCGCTGCGCGCGCGTGCGCGGCGGCGTTGCCCGGGCGGCGCCTGGTGTTGAAACCCTTGTCGGTGGCAACCGCTGTGTGGCAGGGCACTGACACACAAGGTGTGGTTGTTGAGTTTCAACAGCGCGTCCAACTCTCAGCGCCTGCTGTGGTGTGCCTCCGAGAAGGGTGCCCGCAGCGCCTGCCACGCGCCTGCGGGCGCCGTGCTGGGGCTGGCGACCTAAGCGCCGGGCCGGGCGTGCGCCAGGCGCGCTGGCGGGCAAGGCGGACGTGGTGGCGGCGGTGCGCTCGATGCACAACGTGCTGGGCGGCGTGATCGATCCGCACGCGGCCTCGCTGCTGCTGCGCGGCATGAAGACGCTGGGCCTGCGCGTGGCCGCGCAGAACTGCACCGCGATGGAGGCGCGCGGCGCCCGGGCCCGTCGGGGCATCCGTGTCCTGCGGGGCAAGGGGGCACCCTGAGGGCCGCAGCCGCTGCGCTGCAGGGAGGCGCGGGGTTTCTAGGTCATGCATGCGCTGCCTGGGGCTGCCAAGCAGCATGCTGGGCTTCCCACCTTGCCCCAAATTCGCGGCAGGCGCCAGGTCGCGCGGCAGCGCGGTGCTCGTGCGCGCTGCGCGCCGCGTGGTGCACGGTCGGCCGAATGGCGGCGGCAGCCGGGCGCTGACCGAGCCGGCGGGGCGCCAGGTGGCGCGCCGGCTGGAGGCGCACCCGCGCATCCGCCGCGTGCACTACCCGGGCCTGCCCAGCCACCGCGACCACGCCATTGCGATTGAGCAGATGAGCGGCTTTGGCGGCGTGATCAGCTTCGAGGCGCGGCCCTACCCAAAATCCCGCTGGCTCGCAGCTGCCTCGGGAGTGCCGGGCGTGGGCCTCGGCGCGTGGTGCGCGTGCGGGCGGGGCAGCCGGCTGTGCCGGGCGCCGAGAGGCACCTGCTTGCGCAGCAACGCACCTGCTTGCACAGCAATAGACACCGCTGCTGCCCGCTGGAGGCAGAGCCCCACGCGCGCGCCCCGCCCGCGGCCCCCAGGTGGACGGCGACCTGTGGGACACGGCGCGGTTCATCGACTCGGTGCGGCTGCCGTACATCGCGCCCAGCTTGGGCGGCGTGGAGTCGCTGATCGAGCAGCCCACCGTCATCTCCTACTGGGACCAGGCGCGCCGGCCGCGGCCCCGGCGCCCCCGCAGCGGCCGCCGTGGTTGCGCGCATGGTAGGGTCTGCTTTTACCGTCACGCCGCCCGGCGAGCGGCGCTTGGCTGCCCACCCTGCAGCGTCGACTCCCGGGAGCTGTTGTCCGATCGGTGCCTCGTGCCTGGGCGCTACGGCCTAGCTAGTTTATCTTTCCTTCATAGAAATGATGCAGGTGATTGATAAAAGTATATGACCTGCAGGGCCCCGAGAAGCGCGCCGAGTACGGCATCCTGGACAACCTGGTGCGCTACAGCTGCGGCGTGGAGGACATGGAGGACATCTGGGCCGACATTGAGCAGGCGCTGGCCAAGCTCTAGGGCCGGGCGCCGGGTCGATGTCGGGGCTCCGGGGCCGCGCCGCGGGGCCGGCGCCCGGCGGCGGGCGCTGTAGCGGGGCCTCCGTGCGCTGCGCGCCGCCAGGGCTGTGCCTGCCTGACAGGGAGAGGGCTGCATGCCGCAGACTTGTCGTTTGGAAGGGGGGGAGAAAAAAATGCCGAGCTGTGCTCTGCAGAGGCGGCGGCGCGCCCGCGCACCCGAGGGCCCGAGTGTGAGAGCGGGCAGGTGAGGTCGTTGTTTTGTCGCAGCGTGTGGCCACTGGTCAGCAGGCTTCGACATCTTGATGAGGCCGCGAGCCTGGCGGGACTGCAAGGGTTGTGTGTCTTCCGTCCGTGTGGAGCTTGCTCTCGGCGCATGCAGGATGTCACTGGAGGCGCCACCGCCGTGGGCCCAGACATTGCGCGTCGCCGCAGCCACACTGTGCATGCACTGCATGCCATGCAGTGTGGCAATATCACGCAGTGCTGTATTTGCTCTGCACGCATGGGCTGCCGGTGAGGTCTGTGAAGGCTGCCAGTGCACCCACGCCAACCACACAGAGTTATTAGCTATAGGCGACCTGGGAGCGGGTGCAGTGAGCCTGGCTATGGGGCCTGCCCTGCATGTAGTAAACACAGTTCCGAGGCATAAGGACTGGGCACTCTCTAAGCGTCAGAAATAAGCACAAGGACAGGCTTTGGACTGCACATGAGTGAGGCCGGCAAGCGTGCCATGGCAAGGTTGCGACTGGGCCCAACACAAACGTTTCTTCAACAGTGCATTGCAGCTGCTCTATCATTTTGGCAGCTGAGTGTGCGCTTGGTCAACCGAAAACACCCACAACAATTGCAATACAAAATTGCATGATCTGGCGGCAGCGCTCTGCGGCGCTGCAAGTCTGCCATCTCCTCTCGCGCACTCTTATTCTGGCCTGAGCTAGACCCATGCCCGGTATGACTGCAAGCCTGCAGCTAGCGTCTGTTTCGTGCTATGCAGGTCCCAAACAGGCCAGAATCACCACACAGACCAGCATGCTGCACACGACATGCCCTGCACAGCATGCCTTGCAGCCCCCGCGCGACGATTGCCACCTGAGCGGCACGCAGCAGCCAGGCCCTGGCCGACAGCAGCCAGGGCTCTCACCCAGCGCGTTCCCGGCAAGCGCGCCTTGCACCGCGATCGTGGCGCTCGGTTCCAACCAGCCGCGCTGCCAGGTTGCTGTCGCCGCCAACCAGCACAACGCAGCATCCCCTGCTGAGCCTTGTCGGTAGAGCGGTCGCCCGGCCGCGCCAGCCGGCAGTCCGCTAAGCGACCGCCCTCCTGCATCACATGCAGCGTCGCGCATCACAGCGCACCAGCCCGCGCCGCGCCCCAGCCACGTGCGGCGCGCGAGCCGCCGCGCGCCGGCCCGCGCGCCGGCCGCGTGACGCTCAGCCGCCGAACGGGTTCCAGCCGCCGCCCATCTTGCTGCCGCCGCCGCCGCCCTTGTGCTCCGGCCAGCCCTCCTTGCCGCCGCCGAGGTCGACAATGACCACGGTCACGTTGTCCGCCGTGTGCCGCTTGAGCGCCAGGTGCGCCAGCTTCTCGGCCACGTCCGCGGCGGGGCAGCCGCGGCGAAAGTCCGCGCGCGCGTACGCCACCGCGTCGCGGCTGCTCAGCACGTCCCTGCACGCCGCGCGTAGCTTCGCATGCAGGTGTGTATGGAGCAAGTTCGGGCGCCGCTGGCCAGCTTATTTCACCCCCCCCCCCCCGCATGACAGCAGCCGCATGGGGAGGCCGTGAGCTCACGCCACCGAGTCGCAGTGTCATATTCCTGCCGCGCGCTTGCGACCAAAAGTCAGCATCAGCACACCCCCGCTCAGCAATATCAGGCCAGGACGAGCCTGGTGAGCTCCGCGAATGCCGGCGCTGTTTCGCACTCTGCCGCACCAAGCCACAGCACAGGCCGCCGTGTCACATGTCTAGTGTGAGCGCGGGCAGGCGGCGTGCGCGGCTGATAGGCCGCGCATGGCGCGCGGTGGCAACGACAACGGGCAGGCCTGGCGGGCCGACCCATGCAGGTCGCCAATGAAGCAGGCGCCTGCCAGCGGCCAGCGCCCCGGCAGCGGGACCGCAGGGGCGGCCGGGCGGGCGCCGCACCAGAGGCCATCGGAGGCCAGGATGACAAACTCGTCGTCCTCGCTGACCGAGGCCTCGATCACGTCCGGGCGCGCCACGACGGGGTCGCCGGTGAACTTGACGCTGTCGGCAAAGCCCTGGTCCCACCACTGCTCCCTGGCGCGCGCGCGCGGCCCGCCCGTTAGACGCCGGGCCCAGGCCCGACGCCAAGCTCCGCTCGACCGGCTGCCCCCACAGCGGCGGGCCCTGCGCTCGTGCTCCACAGCTGCCCGGCCAAGTGCGCAGTGGCCAAGCAGAGCAGCGATGTTCATGCGGCCCTCCGTCGCGTGCAGCTCGCGCCTGGTGCATTCCCATAGCCTCAGGCTGGCCCAGGGCGTGGGCACCCTGTGGCGTGCCGATGCTGCGGCGCGCAGTTCAATCACAGCCGCCCAGTGCTCGCACCAACTGGCAGGCCCCGAAGCTGGGGGCTGTGGTGCGGGAGAAGAGGGCGCCCCCGGCGTCTTACGCCAGCACACGGCGCAGGCCGCCGCCTTGACATGGCGCCAGCAGACGCGCGCAGCACGGCCAGCAGGTTGCAAGCAGACCCACGCGGCTTTTGCTGGCTCCCAGCCGTTGCGCCCCTGAGCAAGGCGGGGCGCGCAGGGGCGCACTCGACGCCGCGCGCCATCATGTGAGGCAGGCCGTCGCCTTTGAACTCGCGGTCGCCGAACGCGCGCGACACGGCCAGCACGTCGCACACGCGCCCATCGGCGACCCAGCCGCCGGCCGCCTGCACACGCGCGGTCTCCGCGTCCACCGTCTCGCCGCGGCCCCACACACGGTGCTCCGTCGACAGGTCCACCGCCTGGCCCCTGCGCGCGCGCGCGCATGCGTCAAAGCGGCCGGCGCTGTCGCACCGCAGCCGCGCTCTTCACTCCACGAGCAAGGGCTCATGTTGGCCCCACAGCTCTCGGCATCCGGGGGGCCGCGCGTTTGGGGCGTGCACACATGTGCTGCATCACCAGGAGGCTCCCTGCCATGGCTGTGCAGAATGCAGACGCTTTAAAGCCAGAGCACATACACCATGCAGCGCGAACCTCGTGTAGAAGGAGCGTGCTGCGGCGGCGGACGGCGCCTACGGCGGGCGCGGGCGCGCCTGCGGCTGACCACGGCGCGCGAGTCGCCGACGTTGGCGACGACAATCTTGTCGCGCCGCACCAGCGCAACAGTCGCGGTCGCGCCCGAGTTGCCCTCCTCGCCCTGTCCGCACGCTGCGCGCAGACGGCGCGGCGCATGCTGTGAGCCGCCCTGCTCGCCCTTACCGCACGCTGTGCGCAGGCAGCGGCGCAGGCTGTGACCGCTGTCGCGACCCTGCACCGCGCTGCGTGCTACAAGCTGCATGGCAGCCGGCCGCCAGCAGCCCGTGCTCCGCCTCGTCGCCAGGGCACGCGCCGCCCCTGCCTGCCTGCTCGCGCCCTGATGCGTGCTGCGTTCGTAGTGCCGAGCACATCCCCGCCGCCAGCCTACCCGCGCTGCAAGCCCCAAGCTAGTGTCGCTGCCCCTTCTTGCGCGGTCCATCGCAGTGCCACTGCCTGTGCTGGGCAGCGAAAGCGCTGCCCGCACGGAGCAGGCCGCTCCTGTGCACATGACGGAGCTCGCATGCCCCTGCCCCGAGGCGGCACCACCCGTGACCGGCATCGGGGAACGGGCCGCACCCTCCAGGTGCGCCAGCAGCTCCTTGTCCGTGCGCTCGAAGCTCGTGCGCAGCACCGAGCTCAGCTCCACCGGGCAGCAGAGCCCCGTTATGTCCCGCTCTGCGCGCGCGCATCCACGATATAGAGAAGCAGCCGGCGCGCGACCAGGCATTGGGAGGCCGTCACAGGATGCCCTTCAGCCATGCTGCAGACCCAGACAGGGTCAGGCACGTCGCAGGCAGCCTGGGCGGGCCGTGAGCGCAGCTCGGCGCCTGCATCGTCACGCAGGGCCCGCAGGCTGCGGTCGGTGCGCGCGCGGGCGCGCCTTCCAGGGAGCACTCCTCGCCGTACGTCTCCTCGTCGATCGCGTCCGACAGCACCGAGTACAGCTCCTTGCACAGGTACTGGCCCGCGCTCACGCCGCCGTGCCCGTCAAACACCGCTGCGGCCAGCAGAGACACAGGCCTCAGTCCTGCGGGGCGGTGGGCCCCGGAGCGCCTGGTGCTGCTACCACAGAACAGCACGGCCCTCACAGCGAGAAGGAGTGCGGCACCGGGGTGGGCCTTAGACGCTCCAGCTGCGTGCGCAGGCCCTGTGCCGGGGCCGCGGGAGCGCGCCGGCGAATAAGAAGCCGCAGCGGGCCCGGGGTATGATGTGCGCAAAGTCCTCCATCTCCTCGCGCGGGCCCTGCTTCATGCTGATGCCGTACGGCAGCGTGCCAAACTTGCCCGCATACTTGTCGTCCCACACGTTCTCGTCTATGGTCTGAAACACCACGTCCTGCCAGCCACAGCACACTTGGGTTTAGAAGAGCGCCCAGTCGCCGAAATTGGTGCAGGGGCGCGGGTGCGGCAGGCGGTGCAGTGTCACCTGGGTGTCTACGGTCGCGGCCACCGCTGCTTCCCTGCTCTGCAGCCGCCCTGCGTTCACGCTAAGCACCCACTGTGCTGCGGGCAGCTGCGTGCGCCGCCTGGCTGGCGCTCGGCACCGCGCTGCCCGGCATTGGCATGCGTCCACGCTGCCCCTGCCGTGTGCGGCCTGCCGCAGCAGCATCGGGCATGCAGCGACCCGGGACAGGCCAACAGGCACCACCGGTGCAGCAGGCGCGGGTACCCCGGGCGCTGGCCCCGCGGTACTTGCTAGGCAACGTACAGCATGACCGGCGTCTGGTTGACGCACCCCTCTGCACGCTCGGGCGCTAACAGTCCCGAGTCAGGACACTGCTAGCTACTGTTCTGAAGGGTGGTGTGCATGTGTATCTGGTGTGGGTCTAGGTCTCACAGGGCCTCTCAGAGTCTGTTTCTCCAGTCCGAGGCAAAGACAGGCGCGTCTCAACAGTCTTCTGCTGAGAGCCTGTAAGAGTCGTTCTTGTAGCTGCGTTGGTCAGTTTCAGAGCGGCAGCAGGTCACCGCGAGCAGAGGAGGCAGCGTGCTCTTTCTGGCTTGGCCGCACACGGTCCTGCTCGGGCGGCGCCATGGGCGGCGGCAACGCCCAGGTGCGCCCAGTGCCTCGTGTCAAGTGAAAGAAACTGCAGTTCTGCGAGCAGGCGTCACTGTGCCTCACACCTGTCGGATGGTATCTGCGCAGAAGTCCGCCACCGCGCGGGAGCGCAACGCAGAGAAGGCCAGGAAAGCTAAGGGCGGCGACAGCCAGTCGAAAAAGAACGCCGCCGCTATGTCGTACATTGTGCGGCCGCCGTGACCGCGCGTGTGCTAGACCCTCGCGCACGTGCGTGCAGAGGTGGAGGCCAGCGATGCGTGTGTGCAGCTGACGCGTGTTTGCACGCTGCTGCAGTGCGGGGTGTGCCGGTCTTCCTTCATATGCACGTCCACGCGGGTGAAGCTGCAGGAGCACGTGGACGGCAAGCACCCCAAGCTCAAGTTTGAGGTGCGGCGCAACTGTCTGCCTGCACGACGCTCAGGCGCTTGGCAAGTCGCCACTGCAGCTTGCTGAGTATATGCAAAGTGCTGGTGCGTGCGCCTGAAGCCGTGTGTTTTGAGCAGGACTGCTTCAAGGACTACCAGGCCACCACTGCTTGATGCGTCAGCAGTCAGGGTTTGCGCCTGCGTGTGACCCCATGTGTCCGGTACAGCTGGCCTGTGTCAGGGGGTCTTGGGAGGCGGGGTGTGACCGGTGCACGTGTTGTCTGAGATCAACCACGCCTGCCGCAGTATCACGCCTGCCTGCCGTCTGCGGGCTGCTGCCTTGCCCAGGCCGCGTCAGGCATGGAGGTATCTTGCAACGTAGGGTAGCCTGCTGGCAGTAGGACGTGGGAGCACTGACGAAGGGAATGCACGCCCAGGAGCTAGGAACGTATGCCTTTGACCTGTTGCAGATGGCGCGTGCAGTGCAGGACACAAACCCGGTGTGTAAGCTGACCAGCATTAACGTCAACAGGCGTCTGTCACACCTGGCCAAGCGCCAAGACGTGTGCGTGCCGCGGACCACGGGGCCCGGCAGCCCCTACTTCTTGGCCTTCTTCTGGTTGCGCTCCTTGATGTCCGCCCTGGTCTCCAGCTTTATCAAGCGCAGTGCCTGCCGCCGGTCAAGCGCGCCAAGGTCGGCACCCACACAGGCGCAGAGCGCGGCGTGCATGAACTGCTCACACTGCAGCACAAGCGGCGGTGGAGGCATGCTGGCGCGCTCGGCCGGCGCACCTCCGGCAGCGGAATGGTCTCGATGTTCCGCTCGGGGCCCAGCTTGCGCTGCAGCGAGAACAGCGGCTCCTTGGGCTTCATGATGTCCCACAGCCAGTCGGGGTAGTCGCTGTCGGGGAGCAGGGGCGGGTCGCTGCCGCCCTTCACGTAGCTGGCGCCCGTCACCACCTCCTTGGACATGGCCATGCCTGCGCCCGGGCGCGCACGCGCTTGTCGGGGGTCATGCTCGCCTTCTGCGACCTGTCGACCGCTGCAACCGCGCTGCACTTTGCTGCCTTGTTGTTGCTGTTGCTAGTGCGCCCGAGTCAGTGCCCGTCGCGCATGTCGCCTGCCTCCCAGCACACGGCTCTGCCTGCGCGGCCCCGCTCCAGGGCAAGATATGTTTGCCGTTAGGCGCTGAGGTTCTCAACTACTCCTTGCCTGGGTACATAGGCGGCGACTCGCCAGTGCACCTGGTCGCTGGTAACAGCGTCAGCCGAGGGGCGCAGCCCTTCCCTATGCTGCACGCCTGTCGCCACGGTGTGCCATACTGCCTCCCAAGCTAGACTCTGATGGCTCTGTGACAGGCGATGTCTGCTAGCAGCTAGCAGCGGTGAGTGAATCGTGTGCAGAGCAGGCCTAGCACATGTCCCAAGGAACTTCTACTGGGGCAAGCTCACTGTCTCACCTCTCCGGCCCAGCGGCCAGGTGGCTGTGCAGCAGCTCCGCCACGCTCGCGTAGCCAACATGGCGCTGCGCTCCGAGTGGCACAGTCTGCACGAGGCACGGTCTGCCGCAAGCGCGCTCTAGTGTGGCGCCTAGCGGCCCAGCGCTCTTCAGCTGTTTGGCAGTTGCTCCAGTGGCATGGTTTGCAGACGGCAAGCCTAGCGGCAAGGGAGCGCCTGCTGCACCACGCAACAGCAGGTGTCAAGCCGTGCCGGTTCGCCAAGGAAGTGACACCGGCTATATTGTATGTGTATGAACTGTCTCTGCTACAGGCTGACCAGGCAAGGTCTCGGTTCGAGGTAGCTTGCTCACGCTCATGAGCAGCAGCCCCAACTCGAGTGCTGGCCGCCTTAGCCCTCAGCGGCGGGAGCGCAGGCCGCCAAAGCCCTGAGCGGCGGCAGCAGCAAGTGCAACGCGAACTGTGAAGCCCAGCCTCCACTGTTTCACAGAGCCATGCCTCACACGGCGTGTTGCTGACGCACAGCCTATAACACGCTGCGGCTGAGCACCCTGCTACTGCAGCTCGGCAGGTAGCCGGCCAGCTGGTGGTGGTGGAGAGTGCTAAGGTCTGCTTGCACACTTTTAGCGCATTGCAAAACAACCTCCAGCAGCAGTAAGAGCATACTACTGGTGGTTGCGCCCCTGCAGCTCAGTGCAGCAACCACACAGGAAGGGCAGTGTCTGACAGGTGTACGCGACTGTGCCGTCTTCCTTACTTTCTTGCACTGCCTTCATCAGCTCTGGTTGCTGTCAGGGCCCTTATCACGCCCTCCAGTGGTGAGCGAGCGCGCCCTTCGCCCGGCGCACAGTCGCTGGCCACTGCGCCCCCCTCCTCACCTCTTCCCTCCTCGCCACCGCCAGCGGGCTGTTGGCCGGCCTGGCGCCGCTCCGCCTCCCGCCGCCGCCTGTGCCCCGCGGCGTAGCGCCTAAGCCGGGGCTTGCTGCGTTGCTTGCATGCGGAGGCTGCTTGTGGGTGGAAACGTGAAGCCTCACAGATCCCAGGTGCTGTAGGCGGCCAGCAGCAGGACGCCGACGAAGAGCAGTGCGGCCGAGGGCTGCGCGGCGGGATCCACCCACCAAGGGGCAAGCTCTTGACCTGCGATCGCAGCGCAGCGCCTAGGGCCGCCTGCCCGCTGCGAGGGGGTCCTCGAGAGCCTGCTGCCCCTGCGTGGAGCTGCCCAACTGCGGCTGTGCACAGCAGGCGCCTGCCGCGGCAAGTCTCTGGTCTCAGCTTGCCTGGCAGGCAAGCAGGCTGTATAGCTTGGCGGCGCGGACAGCAGCAGGGACTGGCCCCGATGCGTACACGCGCACATTAATGGCTGCATCAATTTTTTTGGCAGGTTGCAAGAAAGGAGAGAAGAGGTTCAACCAGCCTCGACTCTTCTATTGTCGAGTGCGAGATGAATTAGCCGAGAAAAAAGCTCGGCCTTTGCCTGCTCTCCTGCGCCCGCCTGCTCCTCCTTTCCATTCGAGCTATCAAGACCCTGAGGCCCTACATTGATCGTGCCGGAAGGGACACATGTGCGCTTCCATGTGCAAGGCGTACGTGTACACGAGCTCCCCATGTGACACCACCACTGACCGGCCAGTGCGGTCTGTGTCGGCCAGTGTGGCCGACACGGAATGCCACCATCGGGTGGTGGTCAGCACAACCTGGCGGGACTGCGTGTTCGTTGTAACCATTCTTCCATTCTTTCCATGCCTAGCCCTTAGAAACGATGTAGTACACGAAGTGCTGGCCAGCAGTGACATGCCAAGCTGCAGCGCCCGCCTGTGCACATCATGCCATGTTGAGCTCATATCACATGTGGGGCACCAGCCTGCACACAAAACTATGGCACAGGATCCCTGAAATATACTTGACACTGCAATCAAATGCTTGCAGAGACGCATCCCCTGCCAAACCAGAGCTGACAATACTGCAGAAACCTGCAAGGGGAGATTGACATGCAGACCGGCGTGAGTCAAGTGCCCCAACCCAAGTTCCCCTGCAAAGCGCTACGGCGCATAGCCGGCACAAACGCGGAGCCTGCTCTGGCGCTGAGGCCACACAAGCAGGCGCATGAACCACGCGCGGCACCACGCCTCGCCCCGCTCACCACACCCCTCCGCGACGGGCTCGCCCGGCCGCCACGCCCGCCCACCGCCGCCCTGGTAGCACCCCTGGCCCCGAGCATTCTGTACACGTGCCCCGGCTCCACAAGACTCTGTATGCAGCGGGGGCAAGGGCGCTGTCAGCCGCGCGCGCGCGCCGCGCCCGCCTACGGTCGCTCATCCTTGTGCTTCTCATAGTGCCGCAGGCTCATGGGGAACACAGCTGCCGCGCGGGCCTTGCCGCCGCTGCCGTCTGACTTGGGCCCGCTGCCGCGCCCGGCGCGCCGGCCGAGCACATAGCACGCGCACGAGCACAGCAGCACCGCCGACAGCAGCACGGCGGCAGTGGCGATGAAGCGCGCGTCTGGGACCCATCCGCCCGACCTGCGCGCCAAACCACCGTGGAGCTGGGACGCCCGCGCCAGCTTTGCACGATTCACTGACAGTCCCGCATCTCGTGGTCAAGTATCATTTGGGATGCAAATGGAGCGCAGGGACGGAAGCAAGGCAAAGCAGGGGTCACGGGGGCGACTGCGCCGGCCTCGGCCCACTTTCCCAGTCCGTCCGGGCATCACCTGGAGGCGCCCGCGGCAGTGACCACCGGCGCGGCCTGCGTGCTGGCGGACGCGGGGCTGGAACCCGACGCCGACCCTGCGGCCGCCTGCTGCCCGGCCGCCAGCGCGCCCGCAGCCGCGTCCGCGTCGCGCCCCGCCGCCCTGTCGCCGCCCGCGCCGACGCCGCCGCTGGCCGCAGACACCCACGCCGCGCGCGCGGAGCTCCCGCCGGACCCCGCCCCGGACTCGGACCCTGCCGTGGTGCCGCCGCCGCCGGCGAGGTCGTCGTTGCTCGTGGACGCGTAGGCGAGCCCGGCGGGGATGGGCAGGTGCTTGGACTGGCGCAGCTGCACCGCGAGCTGCGACGGGCCGCCGCCGCCAAACCTGGCGCGCGCGGCGCGCCTCAGAGCCGCGCCGGGTTGCAGCCCCGAACCTGCTGCACCGCATGCGGCCGCCTGGTGAGCCGCGGCGCGCCGCCCATGCCGGGCGCTCGCACGGCAGGGGGGCCGGGCCGGCGGTGCGACGCGGGCGCACAGGCTGAAGGTGTGGTTGGTGTCGAAGTAGTCGTCCATGCGGTAGTGCGACTCGTTGCCGATGGGGTGCCACTGGTGGTCGTCGGGCAGGTGCAGCGGGTTGTCCGGGTTCATCACCGCCTGGCCCGCCAGCAGCCGGTCGTACGTCTCGCCCAGCATGCCCTACGCGCGCGGTTAGGATAGGTTAGTCAACCCTAGCTCAGGCCGGCCCGCGGCGCGCGCGACGCCGCTTGCCGCCGCGCGTGCGTGGCGTGCGTCGGTTGCATCCAGCGGCGACACCGCTGCACCGGAGGGCAGCTGCGGCGCCTTGCGGGTCGGGCGCGCCGCGCGCATGCGGTCGGGCGCGCCAGCCCGGCCGCTGTCCCTCTGGAGAGCGCTGCGAGTGAGAGGCGTTGCGCGCGCGCCGCGCGACACCCTGCCTTTGCCGAGTTGCCATCTGGGCGGCCCTACGAATCATGTGAGCAGAGGAGAGACATGGTTGGGCTGACAAGTCCCGGCACCATCGACCGACGACCAGCGGGGTCGCGCCTGGAACTCAGCAGGCTTGGCCCGCTGCAGCAGGATGGCCTGCACGTTCAGGAACGCCGGGATGTTCATCGCGCCCTGCGCCGACTGCGGCGCCAGCCAGGTCGTGACCTGCAGCATGTCTGCGCGCACGCGCCCGCCACGCAGTTACGACCAGCACGCGGCTTTGACACGGGGCACCGCGCGTGAGAGGGGGTTCCCCCGGCGGAGCCAGCGCCTGCACAGGGCGCACTGCCACGTGCGGGCGGCTGGCGTGGCAGGCAGCGGTCAGGGCGGTGTTCCTGTTTCAAGCTCACGCGCAGACAGGGCTCACCCTGATGACCCTGTACGCTGCAGGTCACGAGCGCGGCGCTGGCCAGGCCAGGCGCACGCCTGCACCATTGCATGTGCATGCTCTGTCAGCAGGCTCAGCAACGGCCTGCAGGGGCGCCGATGTTGCGCTGCGAGGCCCGAAGCCCGTGCACGATTTGCGGCGTCGCCACCCTCTCATGCGCGCCATCTTGCCAGGGCCGTCGACACAGCCAGTTCGGGGTGGGCGGGAGGGGGGCTGGCGCGCCTGTGGTGAGCTCGGCGGTGTCGCCCAGCAGCGGGCGGTACTGCTGCCACAGCAGCAGCAGCTGGCCGCCGTCGGTGCTCGAGTAGGTGCTGCTGACCTCGTGCACGTCGGGGTCCATGACCACGACCTTGCCGTCCACCGTCACTGCACCGCGCCCGGCCGCCGCCGTTGCATGAAGCCCCCATGACCGAGATGGCCTCCCGCCGCCAGGGCTGCATGCACAAGCCTAAACGCCCCGCTTGCTTGGGCTGCAGCAGGCGCGCGTCCACCGACAGCGCTGCGGCGCTGTGCGGCGGCAGAGGGAGCTCCGGCTGTGAACAGCCGGAAACAGCATCTCGGATGAGCACAGCCACAGCTCTGCGATGCGGCAGCGTGACGCCCGAAAGTTCGCTCCACAGCACATGCCGAGCGCTGCGTTTGCGGCAGGGCGGCACCGTTGAGGTAGAGGCCGTCGTCGGAGATCTCTATGCTGGCGTTGTGCTCCCTGTAGCGAAAGCCCAGGCCGACGATGTATATGGTCTGGTTGTCGGCGGTCCCGGCCTTTACGACCTTGGCCGCCACCTGCAGCGCGCACGCGCGCCGCTGAGGGGCGCGCCCTGCAAGGCGCCGCGGCGGCCTCTTTTTCAGAGCAGGCGCGCGCCGCGGCTGCGCAGGGACAGACCAACGCAGGGGCTGCAGGCTGGGGGGCCGAGGGCGCGCAAGGGCAGGCGCCGCGCCTGCTGCGTCTCGCTGGTGAGCAGGCAGTAGTAGGCGTTGGAGTCGAGGCCCGTGATGTCAAACTTGCGGCCGCCAAACCCGGTCGCGACAGGGTCCTGGCCCCGGGCGCCGGCGCAGGGTGTCGGTGCCGTGTGCGGCGCACCACGCGGCCCGCGGCAAACACCTTGCCTTTCCATGCTGCCTTGAGCTTCACATGCTTGGGCGCACGGGCCCGCACATGCTGACATGTGACAGCAGGCAGAGTGTGGGCTTTGTCCACAGACAGATTATACTCATTGTCAGCGCCGGTCATTGTGCCATGGCCGCTCTGGGCGCTGCCGCACCTGTGCCAAGGCCGGGTCCAAGCGCGGCCCCAAGCGGCCGTACGCGCGGGGCACGTTGTCCCCGGCCCACCCCGGCCGGGCGGTCTGCTGACGCCCCGTTCAGGAACACCGTGTGCACCATCGTCCCTGCCACGGGCGGTTCAGGTGGCGAGTCAGCTGCAGCGCGGCACGACAGGCACACCAAGTTCCCAGCTCAGCCTTGTCTGATGCACCATGCCCGGGCACTGCAGGGCTGCAAGAGAGAGATGCAGCGCACTGCTCGCACCGGCCAGTGCTATGTGCTGAACTCCAGCTACCTGGCACGCAGGGGGGAGCACCTGCCCTTATCAAACTGTGCGGCAGAGCTTGGCAGGGCCGCCCGCGCACCAACAGTGATGTTGACGCCGGGCAGGTTGTTCTCGGCGTGCTGCGCCCACTGCACCACAACGTCTGGGCTGCCCTGATACGTAAAGTTCTGGACGTCCAGCGCCGTGTCGCGCACCAGCCGCTGGCCATCCACAGTCACTGCGAGCGCACGCCAGCTGTGGGAGGGGAGCTGCTGCGCACAGCCGCAACCTCTCAACAGCTCAATGCAGCAGAAATGCACAACCAAGCCAGCTCAAGCCGCTGGGCATGGTGACACACACCCAGGAGGTCGTTGCCCATGGGTTGTTGCAAGTCCGTCTCCACTGAAACCTGGTGGCCTGACAGCACGTACGTGTAGCCGCTCATATAGGTCGCGTTGTTTGGCCCGCCCCTGCTCAGGCGTGTGCAGATCTGCAAACAGCAGGAGCTGCGTCAGAAGGCCCGGGCAGGTTTGCGCCGGGAACTTGAACTTGAGAAGCAGGGCCGCCTACGTTGCCGACTGCCGCAGTCTGTTGTACACACGGGTTCGACGCGCCAGAGAAGTAGGCTGTGTTGTCAGTGGGCACGAGCTGGCCAACGGCCGTCCTGCCCGTCGCCACGGACTGTGCGGCTGCCACCCCGAGCACCGCCAGGGCAGCCAGACCGAGCAGAGCCGCCATGATGCCGACTCGGTGCACCACCGTACACCGTGGTCTGGACAACTTCTTCGCGACCAGCTAACTCACCCTTGGAAATGCCAGGGTTGTGGTCTAGGGTTGATTGAAATGTTTTTTGAAGGATCAGTGTGGCTCGTTATACAAAAAATGGTTCCGGGGTCGTTGGTTCCATGCATGCACGTCCGGCGGGCAGGCACATGTGACAACGCGCTGCATGTGTTCGCCATGTACCAAGATGCGTGTGTTGCACACTGCCACTGGTGGCAGGCCAGAACGCACTCTGTTTTGGCCTGCAACAGCTGTTTGACGGCGCTTGGCCAACTGCAAACCGGCGCGCCCTGGCTACAACTTGCCCGAAGGGGACTGTACAGGGACGCCGCCCACGGGACGCCGCCTTCAGCGGCGCGCCCGCTTGCCGCCGCCGCCGCCGCCGCCGCCGCCCCCGCCCTTCTTCCGCTTGCCGCGGTCGTCGTCGTCGTCGTCGTCGCCGTTCGCGTTTTGGCGGTCCTCCCTGCGCCGCGCGCGCGCCCCCTCGCACATCGGCATCACGCTCGGGCTTTGTCGCAGGTTCAGCACACGCGCCGTCTCTGCAGTCCAGGCACCTGCATGCATGCTGACCTCCCTGCGCCACGACAGGGCACAGGAGCGCAACACCCAGGGAGGCGGGCAGGCTCCGCTCGCGCGCGCCCCAGGGTCCCGGGCAAGCAGCCGCCCTTGGCTCTTTCCAAACACGGGCACGACGACAGCATGCGCCTGCGTGCAGCTCCCCTGGCAAGCTGCACAGCCAGGTAGGGTATGGTTAGGGCTAGGGGCGGGTGCGCACTGCATCGCCTCCTCCTCCAGCTCCTCCCAGGACAGGCCGGCCTCCTCCAGGTCCTCCTCCTCGTCCTCGTCGTCCTCGCCGCCCGCGTCCTCGCTGTCCACCAGCGACTCGTCCTCGCTGCTGCCGCCGCCGCTGCTCTCCTCCTCCTCCTCCTCCTCCTCCCCGCTCTCCGGCTTGAATTCGCCTGCGCGCGGCAGCGCCCCCTTCAGGCGCGCGCAGACGCATGCAGCCCTCTGGCAGCAGGCGACGTGACCGCCGCGGCCCGCGCATCCTGTCACTGTCTGCTTTGCTGGAGAGCGCCCCCCCTTTCACCCCGCTGCCTTCCAGGCATCTGCGACAGCCGCCCGCCACGCCGTAGCCGGCAGCGTCGGCCGTGGCAGGGGCGGGACGGGGTGCATGCGGCGGGGGCGCAGGCGCACCGTCGCCCTCGCTCTCGTCCTCCTCGCCCTCGGCGTCGGAGCCGCCCTCCTGGTCCAGGAAGTTCCAGCCGCCGTCCTCCACAAAGCCCTCCGGGTCCTGCGCATGCCCGCGCTCTCTTGGCGCACTGATGGCGCGACCACTTTGAACCTTGGCTCCTGCCACTGTATGCTGCTGCATGGCATCAGAGACAACGAGTGCACCAGTGCGCCTTGCGCAGCAATGCCCCTGCCGCACCAGGACTTCTCACTGATAGAGATGGTAACGGTAATGCCGCAGATGTGCCCTGTCAGGGGCAGATGTACGGTGCGTTGAGCCTCTGGATGGAGGCTTGCACAGCCGATCATGTTTTCAGTAAAACAGCGGTGCCACAGCGGGCGCGCCTCAATGATGCTCTTCAGGATGGGCTTCCAGTTTAGGTTGATCTTGCTCTCGTAGAACTTTATGTTGATGGAGCCCAGCCACTCCTACGCAACATCGGTGGCAGCCGTGAGCGCTGAAAGGAGGCTGAACACAAACACACCGAGCAGCCGCCGCAGCTCTCGCACCCATGGCGCGCCTCACAGGCACAGGCTCTCGGGCGCACAGCAGAGCCTAAAAAGCTATACCCAAGGGAACTCAGCGCACATGCGAGCATGTAGTGTGAGTGTTGCGAAGAGGCCAAACAGTGACCGCGCAGGGCGGTCAGCTGGGCGGATACATGCGCAGAGCGCCGCACCCGGATCGTGTCCAGGGACGTGGATGGGATGGCGTCGATGCGCACCACATCCCGGGTCAGGTCCTGCACGGCAGGGCGCCTATGAAATGCCTTGCGCATGCGTCCGCCCAGCTGCAGTCGGAGCTTGAGCCGGACAGGCACCTGGCTCCAAGCACATGTACCCGCGCACCACCACCCCTGCATGCATGCTGTCCAGTATGCCACCGGTCATGCAGGCAGCTTGGGCAGCCCTCCAGACAAGGTGCGCCCTCGGCAGGCCGGCCGGGGCATGAGGACGAAGGGGAGCAGGGCGCCGCCCCCGGCGGCCGCTTGGAGCGCGGGCGGCCGGCGGCGCGCGCGCCTTGAACACGACGGTCATGTCGAAGTTGCGCAGGTTGAAGCCCACGCGCTCCAGGTTGACGATGTTGACCTCGGCCATCGTGATCACCGTGAATGGCATCTCCAGCAGCTCCACCTGCGCGCGCGGCTGCTAGGTTAGAGTGGCTACCCTTAATCCAGCCCCAACCCTGCACGGACGGCCGCTTGGTCGCCCGCTCGCAACAGCGCGCGCGCGCCACGCTTATAACCCGCTTCACCTGCCAATACAGTCCGCTTGACACGCGGCTCGGCCGCCTTCCGAGCCGGCGCCCCAAAGATGGGCATGCCCAGCACTGTCCATGCACGCCTGTTGACATGGCGGAGCGGCACTTTGGACTGGGGGGCGTGTTGCACGGGGATGCGGAGCCATGTGCAGGGCAGGCCGCCGCAGGATGCCCAGGCGCGCGGGCGCAGACCAGGCAGTTGACGGTCGGCATCACGTTGCTGGCGGTGCGGTGCGGCACGCCGCTGAAGCCCAGCTCCCGGAACGGGATCTCAAACTCCAGCTCCATGTCCCTGGCGGCGGCAGCCGCGATGCAGCCGCGAGCCACACCGTGCAAAGGCAGGGCAACATGTGGCGAGCGAATGCGCCCAGAGACATATCATCAACGCAGCGGGACCCTGTCATATACCGCGCGTTGCAGGGCCCCCGTCACAACGAGCCGGCCGCCTGAGCCATGCGCTCATGGTCTGGACGACAAACCCGGCAGGCGTGCTGCGGAGCCCCAGTGGGCGATGCGCTGCCAGGGACCGCGCGCGCTGTGCGGGGTGCAGGGCAGGGGGCGCGGCTGCCGCGCACCCAAAGTCGCGCTCCCAAACGTCCTGCTGCACGCGCTTGACGAACTGGTTAAACTGCTTGTTGATCTGCGCGCGGCCGCCGGCCGCGCTCTGTTACCCACCAAATGATAGAGCGCCCGGTGCTGCGCCAGCCCGCTGCGCTTGCTGCGGCATGCATCGCCCCCACGCATCCGCGCACGCTCCCGCGCAGCAGGCTGTCGTTGCGAGGGTGACGCGCAGGCCCGGTGCCTTGCTGCAGCGGGTGCTCTGGCCACCGCATCATTAAGCCCACTGACAAACTGTGGCTTGCACACACTGAGGCTTTGCAGTGTTATCACTCACGCCAGAAGCTGTGTGTGTGGCGGTGCAGCGCATGGCCGTGCTCGCCCGCCCATGCATGCGGTGGGCGGCAGGCTGGGAAGCTTAAAACTGGCGGCCCCCAGGCCAGCGCCCGGCAAGTCTGCGGGCGCGCAGGGACGACATACGCATGAGATTAGGATATGTTAGGGGTACGGCGTCCCTTTCACTCGAACGTCACCCTATGCTTGCATGAGGCGGGGTCGACCTTGTTGCGGATCTCGCGCTCGCGCTGCTCCTCCTCCAGCTCGTCCGGGTCGTACATGGAGCGCCGCCCGGCGTCCACCGTCTGCACGGTGTCCATGACCTGCGGCGCGCGGCGCGCGCGTTTAGCCCTGATTCTGACCCTACCACAACGACGCCTGCAGCAGTGGCTGCGCCCCGAGGCACCGGCGGGCCGGCGCGAGCCCGGGCGCTGGGCAGGGGCAGCGGGCGAGCCAGGCGGGACACGCGGGCAGGCGCGGAGCGGCAGACGCGGGGCGCGGCCGAGCCCTGCACGCCTGGCGTTGTCGCCTGGCCGGCAAGCGCGGCGCCGCCAGTGCTCCAGGGCGGCGCGGGGGCGCGGGCGCGCCTCGGTGTAGAACTGCACGTCGTTGGTCTTCTTCTTGCCGACCATGATGGGGTTGACCAGGTGGAAGTGCACCAGCGTCACCATCTCGCCGTCCGCCGGCTGGAAGAACGCGTGCTTGACATTCCTGCGCGCAGCTTGCGACCATCAGCCCGCGTGCGCCGCGCCGCCCGGCCCGCGCCAGCCAGGGTGACATTGGGCCACAACATCAGTCTCGCAGGCAGACCCCATGCGCGCTCGTGGAGCGGAGCAGACGCGCTCCCTGGCCGCACGCGGCCGGGTAAGCCCGCGGCGGCGGCCCGCCCGTCCCGCCTCAGGAGGCCTGCACGACAGGCGCGGCGCGCGGCGCGCGGCCGGCGGCCAGCCGGCGACCGCGATTCGCGTCGACGGTCTGCAAATCATGAATAGGCGCACGTATCAACACCCGGCGCACGTATCAACACCCGGCACGTGTGCAGGAGCCTGACGCGCCTGTACATGATGTCCAGCTGCTCGCCCTTGGGCGAGGTGTAGCGGAAGCCGTTGGCATGCGCCTCCAGCTGGCCCGTCATCTTGCGGCCCTTGCCGCCAAACGGCGGCCGGATCCACACGTCCGGCAGCGTGTACATGCGGCCCTGCGTGCGGCCCGCGCCGCGCGTCACGCCTCCGCGCGCGCTGCGGCAGGCGGCTCGCAGCCGCGGGCGCCATGCGTGCCGCGCCCAGAGCAGGCACGGGCTCTGGGCAGGCTGCCATGCTGCGCGCCCGCCCGCGCGCCGGCGCGCGGGCCGGACCGCCGGGGGGCCTGTACCTGACACGTGACCGAAACTTGCCTCCTTCTCAATGATGTCAGTACGATATGAGTACAAAAGGCCCTGCATTGGCAGAGCACCGGCCGCCAATGCTCGCTGCCCGTGCACGGCACCGCATGGCGAGGGGCCGTGGGGGGGCGCGGGCGCGCGCGCCTTGGCCTTGACCAGGCGCTCCTGCTGCACCAGCGTCGCGCGCTCAGCCTTCTCCTTCTCGCGCTGGCTCACGCTGGCGCGCAGCACCTTGATCTCCTGCACCACCTGCGCGCGCGCGGTGCCCGCGCGCGCGCTCAGGGCCGGGGTTGGGCCCCTTGAGGGTCGGCGCGGCCGCGGCGCGGCGCGGCGCCTGCGGCCTCGCGCGGGCGCCGGTGCGCGCGCGGTCGGGTGCGCCGCGGGCGCGCGCGCGCGTGCCCCGCTCGCGGGCGGCTGCGCTTCCAGAGGAGCTGAAGTGCCCCGGCGAGCGTGGCGAATGCCGGCAGAGCGGCAGGGCGGCGCCGCCCGTCACCGGGCGCGCCACTCTCCGGAGCTGGACCTCCCCACCCCTGGGCCCTCGCTGCAGTGGTCGCCGACCCCGCGCAAGCAGGCCCGGGCACTCGCTGCGCAGCGCGGCGCCGCGCGCGCCTTTTGGGCGTGCCGCGTGTCGGACGAGCGGTACGACAGCTCCTTGAGCATGATGGCGCCCGGGTGCCGCTGCCCCGGCTCCCAGCCGGGCCCAAAGTTGAAGTTGAGGCGGATGACGGCGTGGTCGCCGTCCGCGCTGTACGCGGCGCCCTTGACCGTCAGCACGTGGAAGGGCACCATGACGCCGTAGATCGGCGCCAGCACCGCCTCGCTGCGCTGGTCCACCTGCGCGTGCGCGCCCGCGTCAGAAGCGCGCCACGCGCCTGGCTCGTCTGGCTCGGCGCGTGCGGGCCGGAGCGCCCCCTGTGACGGGAATGGGGCAATGAGCGGCGGCGCTGTCGGCCCAGGCCCCCCCTACCACCACCAGCACGCCCTGCTGACACGAGCAGACAAACCTGCCTGCTCGCTCCACAGACGGTTGAGTACCAAGCACGCAGGCACGTCGGGCGCCCAGTCTGGCGCCCAAGCCCCGCGCCAGGCCAGGAACGCGGACGCCGCCTGCACAGGACGCCAGCGCCCCGCCCGCGGCTGGTCCTGGGATACCCTAAGCGCCCGGGCGCGCCTGCACGGCCAGGTCGCGCGCGGGCGGCACGTCGGCCGGCGCCGCGTACGCGGCCAGGTCGCTGACGCGCCGGCCGCTGCGCCCGCCGTCGGCGCCGCCGCCGCGCGCGGCCGTCAGCGCGGCCAGCGTGGCGTCGTTCACCTTGCGCAGCAGGTCCTCCTGGTTCTCCTTCTGCTTGCGCCTGCGCGCGCGGTATCAGGGTAGGATTACTCCCACCAGGAGTGGCCGCGGCCTGGCGCTGCGTGTGCGCGCTGCCCGTCTGCAGCTCTGTGGATGGCCCTAATCGGCAGCAGTTCTGCAGAGCTGCCGGGCGGCTGCCCTGTGCAGACGCGCCGCCAAGTCCGCCACGTCCGCGCCCCAATTATGACGCAGTCTCACCCCCTGACCCAGATCCTCAGGCGGAGCAAGCGCGCGCCGGTCTAGGTCGGCCGCGCGCTGCGCCTCGTTCTCGCTGCGCAGCGCGGCCTTCTTGACGGCGCCGTTCGCGTCGTACTTGAGCGCCTCGCGCGCGGGCGTCGCCGGCTCCTCCTCCTCGCCCTCGCCCTCCTCCTGCGCGCGCGCACGAGCCCTTCTGCGCCGCCCACCATGGAAACATGTGCCGGATTCGCCGGCGCCGGCTGTGAGGGCGTGCGACTGCCGACGGGGCCCGGGTCACGCAGTGACACCCCGGCCCGCGCGGCCCCCGGCGCGCGCCTTGAAGTAGTATGCGGCGTCGGTCCAGCCCTTGTTGGCGAGCGCGGTGGCCACCTCCGGCGGCGCGCCGCCCTCCGCAACGACCACCGTGTCGGCGACCAGCAGCGCGTAGGTCGTCGCGCGGCCCTCGCCCGACGGCTCGCGCTCCAGGTCGCCCACGCCTGCGCGCGCCCCGGGGCCTCGGCGGGGCCGGGGCAGGGTCCTAGCCAGGTATCTAATTCAGCCAAGAAGGCACGTTGTAGGAGCAGCTCCCGGGCAACCATGTGTCAGGTTGATGGACAGCCAAAATGCGGCAGCCGCTGACCTGCTTGCGGTGAACGGAGCACTCAGAGGGCGTGGGTTGCGGGGGCGCCGGCCGCGCCGGCGCGCCGCGCCCGGGCCGCGCACCCAGCGTCACGTTGAAGACCATGCCGGGCCGCGCGGGCGTGGCGTTCTCCGCGGTCAGCTGCGCCTGCGACTCGCGGAATTCCAGGCCCATGCCCCAGCCGACGGCCCTGGGCAGCCGCTCCGCCAGGTCCGCCTGGCCGCGCTCCTGCGCGCGCGGCCGCGCGCGCCGCCTCAGCCCGCCCGGCCCGCGTGGCGCGCCGCCAGCCGGTGGTCGGCACCGGGGTCTCTCACGGAAGGCCCCGCCCCCCGCCCGCACCCTCCCGGCGGCGGCTCGAGCGAGCCTGCATGCCTGCCCCTCCGCCTGCGCGCAGGGCAGCAGCCACGCGCGGCCGCCGGCCGCACGCGAGTCCGCACGCTGCCAGGCCGCCAGCACTCGCGGCATCGCGCGACGCACGCCGCGCGCGCGAGCCCCCAGGGCCGCGCGCCTGCAGCGCAGCCGTGGCCGCCGCATGCGCGGCGGACAGCGGCGCGCCATCCACCAGCGCGCCGATGGCGGCGGCCTGCGCGTCCAGCAGCGCCCGGTACTGCGCCTCCTGGCCCTTGCTGGGGTCGATGACGTACGTGCGCGCCACGTTGGCGCAGTACGACAGGTAGCGCGCGCCTGCGCGCCGCAGCGCGGGCCGGCTCAGCCGCGCTCTGCCGCGCCTGGCTGCAGCTGCAGCGCGGGCGGGCCTGAGGCCGTCGCCAAGAGTGCCATGAGGGGCCTGCCATGCACCTGAGGAGCCTGGCGGCTGCCGGCGACAGGCCCTCCCTACCCTACCCTACCCCAGGGCCCGCGGCAGCGCGGCCCGCGCACCGATAGATGCGGTGATGACATCGTACTGCAGGTGCCGCTCGTCGCTCTGCGCGTTGGGCTTGAGGCTGTACACGCCGCCGCTCTGCACGATGGGCGGGTAGGCGACGTCCACATTGTCCGGCCGCAGCTTCACGCCCAGGCGGCCCGGGTCGGCGATGACCTCCTCCAGCTTGGCCGCGAACTTGGCGTGCCGCACCTTCTTCTCCTCGTCGATGATGCCTGCGCCGCGGCGCGCCGCGCGCGGGATGTTGGCGGCGCGCGAGCCGGCGCGCCGAGGCTGCTGCCGAACTAAAGCGCGAAGTCAGACACAGGAGGAGAATCAGCCGTGATGCCAGTGAGCAAGGACGCTCTGGATGCCGTGATTGGTCAGCGGGGCGGCGCGGGGCGGCAGGCGCGCTGGGCGCCGGCCGCGGCTGGCAACGGCCGGGCAGGGGTGGGCCCGAGCAACCCATCTGGAACAGCGCCGGCCTTGAATGCGCTGGGGGGCGCATTGGTGCGCCCCATGCAGCAGGGCTCGAGGCGGGCAGCCGCCCCCGCAATTCGCAGAATGCGTGCAGGGCACCGGCGCCCGGCCCCACGCTGCTCACTGCCCGGCCCTGAACGCTAAATGCACTGCGGGCCCCGGGGCCGGGGCCGGCAGCGCACGCTCGAGCTCCTGCACGAAGAACTTCTGCATCGCGCTGCCGGCCAGGAAGGCGGCCTTCTTGACGCAGGTCACCTCCGCCGCGTCCTTGGCCGCCAGCGGCGCGCCCAGGCCGGCCGTCACGTCCGCCGTGGCCAGGCCCGCGCCCGCCAGCGCGCCCGCCCACGCCTCCCCCAGCTTCCCCTCGTGCTTCTCCTGCGCCGCGGCGCGCGGCCCGCGGTACGCCCCCGCACGGCTGCTGAGCTGCCGCGCTCCTGCACGGCTGCTGATCTGCCGGTGCAACGGAGTCGCAGACGAGTGCAGCAGTCACTGGCGGCGTCGGCTGCGGGCGGCGCGCGCCCGCCGGCGCGCCAGCCCGCGCCCCTGCGAGCGTGCGCTCCCGCTGCCCACGGCGGGCCACGCCGCGCTCCCTGCCTCAATGCCTCCGAGCGCTGTCCAGCTCGACCCGGACCCGCACCAGGCGGGGCCAGCCTCGCGAGCGCCGGCGCGCCGCCGCCCGCGTCCCCGCCTTCCCCCGATATGCGCCGCAGCCAGGGAGCCGCGCGGCCGCAAGCCAAGAGCCAGGGCGGGCGCGCGCGCGCCTTTGGCAGCACGCCGAGCACGGGCGGCGCGCCGCTCGCGCGCGCGGCCGCCAGCAGCGCGTCGGCCTGCGCGCGGCCGTCGTCGCCCTTCTGGCGCGCGTGGAAGGTCAGCTCCACGCCGCAGCGCTGCCGGCACGGCTCCGCCAGCGCCTGCAGCAGCGCCGCTGCGCGCGGCGCGCGCGCGCCGGGCTTGCAGCTTCGCTTGAAGCGCCAAGGTGGGCGGGTCCGGGCCCAGCGTCAGCGGCGACGGCGCGGACTGCGCCAGTGCCCGTTGCGCCCCAGTGGCGCTGCTGGCACGGCCCCGGCCGTGCCCTGGCTCGCAGACGTGCAGAGTGGCAGCTTCGAGCAGGCTGGCCGCAGTTCGTCGCAGAAGCACTGCCACCAGACCCGAACGCGCCAGCCGCGCATGCACGGAGGCGCGCCTCGCGCGGCCGCGCCCTGGCAGCCCACCGAGCCTGGCCGAGGGCCGGAGCGGGCCCGGCCGGGCGCGCACCCTTCTTCGCGCTGGTGAGCACGTGAAGGGCATCCTTGGTGAAGAGCAGGATTGTGTCTGCCGCCCCAGGCAGCGCGTCAGCCGGGGCGCTGAGGGCGCTGGGGCGCGGCCCGGGCACGGCGGGGCCTGCCATTTGTAAACGCGCCCACCTGTGAGCTCGTACGCGAACAGCCACAGCTGCAGCGCGGTCGCCCTGGAGTAGTAAATCTCCTCCCGCGCCGCGCCGACGAAGATTGCGACCGCGGTTGCACGCTGATCGACGCCCCACTCATCCCCGCCGCCCTGCGCCAGGCGGCCGACATCACCCGGTGTCAGCCCAGGCCCGGGGCGCGCGGGCGTCAGCCAGCGATGGTGCGAGGCGCCAGCCAGGATGCTGATGAGCGGCGAAACGCGCGCCTGCCAGCTGGTGTACAACTTTTTCAACCTGGTGCAGAAGGTCTCTGCATCGAGTTTTACAGCGTCCGCCATGCTCTACCGACGTCCCGCGGGCATGCTGCGGGCGGCCAGGGCTGGCTCAGTACGGCTGCAGGGCTGCGCGAGCAGACGGCAGTGCTGGCGCGGCCTCTGCTTATTCTGACATGCGAGTAAAGGGGAGAGCGCATTCAAGAGCCCGATGTTCAGCTATTTAATGCACCCGCACAGCCCCCCAGGCCCCAGATGGAACATCTGTCGGAAATTTTGTACGCATTACCCCACGCCTGACGACGACATGCTGCTTCACCACATCAGCCTCATGCGCATATGCTTCCACAGCTCTTTCGTGCCATACACAAACTTGCTAATCGCGGGCTTACCTCTCTGACATCACCTAGAGGAACGACCATGGCGCCCATCAAGTTGTGGGAGCTCGCTGGCGCCGACCCGCAGCGCGTGTTCAGCCCCTTCTGCTGGGCGTCGCGCCTGGCCGTGCTCCACAAGGGCCTGGAGTATGAGAGCGTGCCATGGTGCGCACCCGGGCGGGCATGCGCCTCATGCTCGCTGATGTTGCCTGCGCGCTTGGGCGGTGGTGCATGCAGAGTGCCTTTGATCTGGCAGTGGACCCCGATGCGGTGCAGTGCAATCGAGAGCCTGGCGGCACCCGCTGCGGTGTGCGCACCTTGGCCAAGCCCACCGGGTGGGCGCGCAGGAGGTTTTGCGAGGGCGAGAAGCTGCGCGCCGCGTCGGGGCAGGGACTGGTGCGTGCAGAGCCCGCTCTGACACAGCTGTCTTGCTCTATGGCGCAAGTCACGTCCTAATAGTGAGCAATATGGCCGCCCAGGCAAACCACTTTGGTAAAGCTTGGGCAAGTTTGTGGGCCTCAAGTAGCGGTGCATAGACGTGCTCACTGTCTTGATATGCAGACATGGAGCAAGTGTCTGGCCTGAGCTAGGCTGGGGGTTGCATTTGCTGGCTCTTTCGCAAGCTTGCACCAAGTTGGGAGGTGTGTGTCACGTGCGGTCCGCAACCAGCCGGTCACGCAGGCGCCAGTAGGTATGGTGTCCTATGCACTCCAGGGGCCAGCGAGTGGGCTTTGACACAGCGCCCGCCTGCGGCCCAGGTGCCCATCATCCAGGACGGCGACAAGGTGGTCAACGACTCCTTCGCGATCGCCCAGTACCTGGAGCGCACCTACCCGGACCGGCCCAGCCTGTTCGGCGGCCCAGGAGGCGCGTCGACGCTGCCTATTTGGCCTGCCAGTCCGCGCTTTAGCTTTTATGTTGCTGCAGGCCTGTCAGCACATGCAAGTCATTGTTGGGGATCATATGATAACAATGCAGCACAAGCAAGCTCCGGACCGGGGCGTGACATGCAGCACAGTTGCGCTCTTCACCAGGTGTAAAGTCATGTCCAATTGAGCGGCCTGGGTGCTGGCGTGCAGGCGAGGGCGCGGCGCTCTTCGTGATGAACTGGGCGATGCTGGGCGTTGTGAAGCCGGCGCTGCAGCCGCTCATGATCCTGGACATCCACGGCGTGCTCACCGACGACGACAAGGCCTTCTTCCGCAAGCAGCGCGAGGAGCGCTTCGGCAGCAAGCTGGAGGAGGTGCGGCGCGCCTGGGAACCATGCGCGGCAGACACAGCGTGTGCCAGGGGCCGCCCGGTTCTGCTGTTCCTGCCGACCGTGTGGGTTCGCTGACTTTGCCGATGTAGGTTGGTAGCTGACTTTGCCGATGTGGGTTGGCAGCTGAAGACGCCGAGGTAGCCTGGTAGCCGGGAGACAGGGTGCGCAGGGCGCCTGCCCTGGGTGGGGTGTCAGTGGGCTGATACGCAGCGCGCAGCGGGCGCTGCCCCGCCCGGTGGCTCTGCCAGAGCGCGCGCGGAAGCCGCAGCGCTGGCTCATGCCATGGGCCGGCACTCGCGCACCGGGAGAGCTGGCAGGCCTGGCAGGGCTGAGGCCCGCCTGGGCTGACCCTCCTGCCCGCGCAGATCTGCCCGGAGGGCGAGCGCGCCGGCAAGCTGGCCGCCTTCCGCGCCGCGCTGGAGCCGCTGCGCGCCACGCTCGGCAAGCAGCCGTTCCTGGGCGGCGAGAAGCCGCTGTACGCCGACATCATCGTGTTCAGCTTCTTCATGATGGCCAAGAGCGTCAGCCCGACCGCCCTGCTCGAGGCGGACGACCCGGTGTTCGCGTGGCGCGAGCGCATGCTCGACGCGTACGGCGGCGCGGGCCGCAAGTCCGTGGGCCACCCGGCCAAGGCCGCGTGAGGCTGCTCTGAGCGCGGGCGGTCGTGAGAGCGCCTCCCCTTGCCTAGCAGGAGGCTTTGATCTTGCCAGGCCGCGGTCAGGCGATGCTAAATATAAATTTTGAGTTGCGTCCCGTGTTCGCAAAAGCCGGTTGCAAGGCCAGCGCACAGTACAGGCACGTCGTTACTTTTGCTGCCTATTGCAAAGGCGTGGCATCAGGGCAGCAACCAGGTACTGATAGAGCGTCGACTTGCCAACTAGCGAGGGTGTGTTGCAGCGGCGATAGACCTCACCGTGCGTGACAGCCCGCATGACCTGTGCCTGCTCGAAGCAGCGCTGCTCTGCGTGCCTTCATGCAGCCCCCACATCCATGCCCTCCCTGCTCAGGCTCCCGTGCTTGCACGCATGCAGAACAGCTCATGCGTGTAGTTGCCATCACCTATGGGATGTGTTCCGACCTTGCAAGAAATATCGTTTGCAAGAAGCTGGCTCAGTGCAGGCGGACCAGCCCTGCCTCTGTACATGCTCAGCAACGTCTTACCATCTGCGTAGCTGCAACCAATGCGCTGTCAGATTGTGTCCATGCATCTGTGCCCAGTGCAGAGCGCCACTTTGTTGGTGTGCATGATGGTCTTGCAGCTGTACCCCATCCACAGCTGCCACCTTCCTGGTCTCGGTAGCACATCTGTGGTCCCAGGGTGCACACCTCTCCACCTTTCAGACATGTCAAAGCTGTGAGCCTGACGACACGAGGCTTGGCCACAACGGCAGTCTGTTGTCATTTTGCTGCCAGTCAGCTTTAGGCCGCCTGCCGGACCTTGCTAAAGGGATGTCGGCTGTGGAGGTGGTGGCGCCTGATCATGGTGACGCCTGCAGTAACAGTACTCCATGCTGGGTGTGCACCGCAGCGGCCATGCACTGCGTCCTGACTGAGAAGCAAGGGACAGGTTACATGCCATCCAGCCTGGACCGCTTGCGGACACCGCGCGCGGACCAGCACGTCCGCTGTGCCGCTCATGCAGTGGCACGGATGGGCGCCCGCAGATGTTCAGGAGCACGCAGTGTGCGCCCTCACGAATCCCGCTCTCTGCGCAGTACGTGCTGCACGGCACGCGCGCGCCGGGGCGCGCGGAGGGCTCAAAACCCCGCCTACGCCTCCAGCAGCCCCAGCGCCTGCTTCTTGGTGTTAAGATAGCCTGTGTACAACTTTGTGAACCTGGCGCAGAAGGTCTCTGCGTCGAGCTTCACGGCGTCCGCATGCTCTACCGACGTCCCGCGGGCATGCTGCGAACGGCCGGGGCTGGGGCTGAGTACGGACGCAGGGCTGGGCGAGCTTGATAGCAGTGCTGGCGCGTCTCCGCTCATTCAGACATATGAGGTGGGATGATGCGATGATGCGCATTCATGGGCCTGCTACTCAGCTTTCAAATGCGCCCGCAGAGCCCCCCAGGCCCCAGGTCAGACATTCTCTCGGAAGCTTCGTACGCATTACCGCCTGACGACGACATGCATGGCTTCATGCGCATATGCTTCCACAGCTCCACAGCATGCCATACACAATTTGCTCACAGCGGGCCTTCTGCTGTCTGACATCACACAGAGGAACCGACCATGGCGCCAATCAGACTGTGGGAGCTTGCGGCCGTCGACTCGCAGCACGTGTTCAGCCCCTCCTGCTGGCGGTCGCGCCTGGCCATGCTCCACAAGGGCCTGGAGTATGAGAGCGTGCCGTGGTGCGCACCCGGGCAGGCGGGCATGGCGCCTCATGCCCATGTTGCCGCCTGTGCGGCGCAGCTGTCACCTGTGGTGGGCATTGGTGCATGCGAAGTGCTTTTGATGTTACACCAGAGCTCGTTGCGGCGCCGCACATGCCTCGGCGGCACTCGCCGCAGTGTGCGTGCCTGGGCCAAGCCCAACTGGCGGGTGCGCAGGAGGTATGTCGAGGGCGAGAAGCTGCGCGCCGCGTCGGGGCAGGGACTGGTGCGCGCTGAGGCCCCTGTCACACCCCTCGAAGGCGTGGGTCCTGATGTAATGAGCAAAGCGGCCGCTCAGGCGACTCACTTTGGTTGAGCTCGGGCAGGCTTGTGCGACGCCAGCAACGGTGCACGTGCTCACAGAACTGATAGGCATGCTTGAGCAAGTGTGATGGCTTGAGCTAGGCTGGGGGCGCGTTTTCCTGGCTTCGTCGCCAGCTTGAACCGAGTTGGGAGGTGTGTGTGAGTGGCAGCCCGCAACCAGCCGGCCACGCAGGCGCCACTAGGTGTGCACCCCCAGGCCCTTCTGCACCACAGGCGCCCGCCTGCGAGCTCTGACGCGGCGCCCGCCGCCGGCCCAGGTGCCCATCATCCAGGACGGCGACAAGGTGGTCAACGACTCCTTCGCGATTGCGCAGTACCTGGAGCGCACCTACCCCGACCGGCCCAGCCTGTTTGGCGGCCCAGGAGGCGCGCCGACGCTGCCTGTTCGGCCTGCCAGGCCGCCATTCAGCGCCCGTAGAAATGCAGGCCTGCATATCCACGCGAGTCTACGCTTGGTTTCTTTTCTTCTGTGAATCAGGTTGCAGCACGCGCACGCGCCCGACCGGGGTGTGACACGCAGCATACTTGCGGTGCCCAATGCGTTGACACGACTTTTCTAACTGAGCGGCCTGGGCGCTGGCCTGCAGGCGAGGGCGCGGCGCTCTTCGTGCAGGACTGGGCAACGCTTGGGCTTGTAAAGCCGACGCTGATGCCGCTCGTGATCCTGGACATCCACGGCGTGCTCACCGACGACGACAAGGCCTTCTTCCGCAAGCAGCGCGAGGAGCGCTTCGGCAGCAAGCTGGAGGAGGTGCGGCGCGCCTGCGAACCATGCGCGGCGGGCACAGCAATGGCCAGAGGCCGAGTGATCGCATGTCCCGGATCTGCTGAGGTAGGTTGGTAGCTGAAGACGCCGATGCAGACCGGTGGCTGGGAGACGGGGAGCACAGGGCGCTCGTCCTGCATGATGTCTCGACGGGCTGGTCGTAGCGCGCAGCGCGGCCGCGCCGACCCGGCCTGTGTCTGCGCGCGGGGCTGCCTGGAAGCCGCCGCGCGCGTCATGTGCTGGGCCGGCACTTGCACACGGGCTCTGGCAGGGCTGGCGGACCGCTGCTGGCTGACCCTCCAGCGCCACTGCCCGTCCGTGCAGCTCTGTCCGGACGGCGAGCGCGCTGCCAAGCTCACCGCATGTCGGCCCACGCAGGCGCATGTGCTGGGTTGGCAGTTGCACACGGGGCCTGGCTGGGCAGGGCACGCTGTCGGCTGACCCCCCAGCGCCTGTCTGCCCGCGCAGATCTGCCCGGAGGGCGAGCGCGCCGGCAAGCTGTCCGCGTTCCGCGCCGCGCTGGAGCCGCTGCGCGCCACGCTCGGCAAGCAGCCGTTCCTGGGCGGCCAGGCGCCGCTGTACGCCGACATCATCGTGTTCAGCTTCTTCATGATGGCCAAGAGCGTCAGCCCGACCGCCCTGCTCGAGGCGGACGACCCGGTGTTCGCGTGGCGCGAGCGCATGCTCGACGCGTACGACGGCGCAGGCCGCAAGGCCGTGGGCCATCCGGTCAAGGCCGCGTGATGCCGTTCTGAGCGCGCGGGCGGTCGCGCGAGCGCCAACATGCCTTGCGGTAGGCTCTTCTCCCGCCAGGCCGTGCCTGGCAATGCGAGCCACGATTTTGGGTTGCACCCAAAGACCGGTTGAAAGGCAGCGCACACTTGCAGGAGCTGCAAGCATGACGTTTTATGCGCTGCCGGTTGCAGAGGCCTGGCATCAGGGCAGCGATCACAGATAGAGCATAGAGTGCCAACAAAGTAGGGAGGGTGCGTTGCAGTAGCAATAGACCAGACCGTGCGTGACAGCCCGCATGACGCGAGTCTGCTGAAAGCAGCGCAGCTCTCAGTGTCTTCAAGCGGCCTTCGCATCCGCGCCCCTCCCTGCTCAGGCTCCAAGTATTGCGCGCATGCATAACAGCGCATGCATATCATTACTTGTGCGTTCACATGTGAGATGCTGCGAGCTTGTAAGATGCTGCGAGCTTGCAAGGTACACCCCTTAGCATGCAGCTGGCTCAATGCAGGCGGCCCAGCCCTGCCTTACATATGCTTGTCAACATATCACCGCTATGTAGCTGTGCAGCTGCATTCAGTGCGCTGTTACACCATGTCCATGCAGCTGTACTTCAACATGGTGCAGCGCACCACTGTGTTGGTGCGCATCATGGTGTGGCAGCAGTACCCTGTCCACGACCGCCACCGTCCTCGTCCCAATAGCACATTTGCGTTCCAGGTAGCACATATCTCGACCTGTTGATAGATGTCACTCAGAAGCTTGCGTCATGAGGCTTGGCTACACTCGTTCTCTGTTGTTTGGCTGCTGCCAGTCCGATTCCGGCCGCAGGGCCTTGCCAAAGGGAAGGCGACTGCAGGAATAGATGGGGCATGATGGTGATGAAGCCTGCATTGGCAGTATCAGGTGCTGGGAGTGCACCGCGGCGGTCATGCACAGCGTCCTGATCAAGAAGCATACGCTGGCTGGGGACAGTGTTACACGTCACACTGCCTGGACCGCACACGGACCAGCGCATCTACCGTGCCGTTTATTGCAGCAGCGCGGTCGGGCGCCCGCAGGTGTTCGGAAACACGCAGCGTGCCCCCCGCTCTTTGCACAACATGCGGCACGCGTTCGCCACTACGCGGAGGGCTCCGGCCATGCGCTACGCCTCCAGCAGCCCCAGCGCCTGCTTCTCGGTGTCGAAGATCACGCTGCGGAACAGCTTGAGCACAAAGCCGGGCGCCTCCTCGTCCAGCACCGGCTGCAGCTCCGCCAGCAGCTTGGCCGCGTCCGCGTGCGCCTTCAGCTGGCCGATGATGAAGTCCACCTGCGCGGCGACGCGTGCGCGTCGGCCGGCGCCGCGCAGCTTTTGTCCCGCCGGCCCGCACGCGCGCAGCGTGCGGGCGCGGCGCTGGCGGCGGCGGGCCTGCAGGACCAGGCCGCAAGAACCAGGCCGTAGATGCGCCGGTGGCGCGTCCCTGCCTGCATGTGCGCGCCGCTGCCTGACGGCGCCCACCGGCGCGGCGCCGCGCTGCACAGGGGGCACGCAGGGCGGCGCGCTCGGCGCCGCGGGCGCATGCAGGCACGCGCCCCCGACAGGCGCGCGCCAGGGCAAGCAGTCGGCGCGAGCGGCCGGGCCCCGGCCGCGCCCAGGGGCGGCCGCACCATGGTGGGCTCCTCCACGCCCAGCAGCTCGGCGATCTTCTTGCCGACCCAGCCGGACAGCTTGGGCACGAGCGTGGCGGCCGCCGCGTCAAACGCGGCCCACTTGACCGCGTACGCAAACACGGCCTCCTGGTCGGTCGGGATGGAGCGGATGAGCTCCTTCAGCGCGGCCGCTGCGTCCTCGCGCGACGGCTTCGCGCGCTCCGCCTCACGCGCCTGCCGCCGCGCAGCGCGCCGCGTCGGCGCCGTGGGCACACGGCCTGCGGGCGCTCCTGCACCGGGCCAGAGTTGGGCGGGTGTGGCGTGCGCGCTTTGCAGCGCGGCCACACTCGCCGCGCGCGCCGGCCGCTCCGTCCGCTGTCCTGACCGGCCCACCGCGGAGCGCCGCGGGCAGTGCGGCTGAGCAAGCACGATCGCAGGTGTGCACGGCCTTGCGCCTCCTGACTGTGCGGCACTGATAGCTACGGTTCTGCCCCATGTATGCGCAGCGCCCACCGCCCTCCTCCAAAGAACTCGCTGGTTTCTCTGGGTCCACAGACGCCGCTTTCTGCCATCTGAGCCAGCCGAGCCAGCGGCGATGGGCCGCGCCTGCATCGCACGCAGCTCCTCCTCGGTGTACTGGATGGGCTTCAGCACGCGCCGCGGCTTGTCGTCCTCGTCCTCCGCGCCGAACGCCGCAAGCAGCGGCCTGCGGCCCGCAGCGCGCCGCGCGTTGCGCTGGCCCATGCGCCTGGAGCTGCTTCCATGCTCGCAGGCAGGCGCGTCGCATGCCAGCCGCCCCAGGCGTGCCCCGCCGCCCCTGCCGAGAGGCGCACATGCGCAGAGCAGCGCAGCGGCCGGGCACGGAGGCAGCGCACCGTTTCCGCGGCTGCATGAGCGGCTTTATGGCCGCCGGGGGCGGCGCCGCAACGGGCGGCGGCACCGCAGGCGCCTGCGCGGCCTGCTGCGGCTCCGCCGCCACCGCCGGCTGCTGCGGCGCCTCCGCCGGTGCCGCGGCTCGCAGCGGCGGCGGCGGCGGCAGCGGCGGCGGCGGCAGCGCTCGCGGCGGCGCCTTGGCTGCCGCCATCATCGCCTGCGGCCCGGCGCACTAAGAGCGACCTGGTCGCAGACGCGGCGATGCGGCGGGCGGAGGCACAGTCGCCAGCGCTCGCTTCGTTCCCTCTCAGCAGCTTGGTTGCCAGTGCAGCAGCACAAGGCATGCCCCCAGAGATGGTGCTGCGGGAGCGGGGCACGGACATTGCCAGCAGGGCGGGCGCGCCTGGTATATGGGGTCATCCCGGTCAACCTGCGCCTGCAGCTCTGCGGTGTCCCTGGCAGCTGCAGCGACCGCCTCTGCATCGGCGGCTGCGGCCGCGCCGTCGCCGTCCCGCGGCAGGCCATCCTCCGCCGCAGCGCCTGGCGGCGGGCGCAGCGCAGCGCTCGCACGCGGGCGCGCGAGCGCAGGCCGGCCCTGGACCATCTACAAGCTGCTACGGACAGGATCGGGTGGACTGGGAGCAGCCGCGACCACATCCTGGGCGCTGCCGAGCACGGGCGGCTCCGCATAGGCGGCGTGGGTGCGCTGCTGGCCAGCCCCCGCGCCATTTACTGCCGAGCTCGGCGCAGCGGCGCGCGTGGGCTGCGAGCCCGACATGCCGGGCGGGGTGGCGCGCCTGCCAGCGCGTCCCGCTCCCGCGCCTCGGCGGCGCGGTCGGCCGCGTCCTCCTCCTGCTCCCGCTGGCGGTGCCACTTGCGCGCCAGCGCGCGGCGGCTGCGCGCCGCAAACATTTCTGGGGCTCACTCGCGGCGTGGCTGGCAGGAGGCACCGCGCGAGCAGGCTCCCCGCAATAGCATGCCTGCTGCCGCAGGCGCTCGGAGACCCGGCCCCAGCTCTCTCCCTTCCAGCATGCCTGCCAGGTGAGGCCAGCTTCCGCAGGGTCAGCTTGCTGTGCGAAGCCGCGGGTCGCATCACGCTGCTCTGCTACCGGCACGGCCGCGGCTGCAGCAAGCGCCCGCGCGCGCCTGGTGGCGAGCGGCTTGCGGCGCCAGCGCTCGTCATCCTCGTCGCTGTCGGGGTCCTCCGCGTCCGCGCGCAGCAGCCGCGCGCGCTCGCGCGCCGCCTCCCGCGTGCGCTCGTGCTCGCGCTCCAGCGCCTCGCGCATGTCCCTGCCGCCGCGGGCCCGTCGCGCAGCCTCAGCGCCCGGTGCAGGCGGCGGCACGGTGTGCCACTCCACACGGCCGGCAGCGCGGCTCGTGCTGTGCTGCAGGGGCGTGCACGGCAGCCGTCGGGTGGGGTGCGCGGCGCCAGGGCGCTGTGCATGGGTGCTGTCGGACAGCACTGCGGAGCGCTCAGGCACTGTGCACAGAGAGCAGGCTGGCATGATGCTGCGGCGGGCGCGGAGGAGGTGGGCATGCGCGCACCTGGTACCAACCCTGCACATCCCTGGCACCTGCGGCGCCCTACGACGGGCGCTGCTGCGCCCCTGCCCAGCCCCCTGCCCTGGGGGTGAGGCGCGTTGCGGGTCGGCGCCCGAGGCTGCACAGGAGCAGGCGTGGTGCAGCCATGGTCAGCAAGGTGCAGCGCGCTGGCTTGTTCAGGCAGGGCGGAGCACGCGCGGCCGAGCGCGGCGGGCGGGCCAGCGCGCAGGCACTCGCAGGCCAAGCAGGAAGCCGCACCGCTCCGTCAGACACAGCTGCGGCGGGTCCAGACTGGCGCAGGGGGCGGCCGGCATCTGGCAGCCGCCGCACAGGGGCGTGTCAAGCGCGGCGCGGCGCAGCGGGCTCCCACACAACAGGCTGGCAGCAGCAGCGCATGGCACAGCGGGGCGGGCCGGGGCGTGCCGCTCATAGCGCTCCCACTCGCGCGTGCGCTCTTTGAGCAGGCGGTCGGCCTCGCGCGCACGCGCATCGGTCTCCCGCCGCTCCACCTCGCGCTCGCGCGCAAACTCGGCCTCCATCGCGCGCTCGCTGCGGTCGTCGCCGCCGCGGTGGCCGCGCTCGCCGGCGCTGCGGCTGCGGCCGCCGCTGCCGCGCCGCTCGTCGTGCAGGCCGCTCAGGAAGCTGTCGGCATCCGCCGCAGCTCGGCGGCCGCCGCCGCCGCCCGTCGCTGCGCGCTCGCTGACCAGCGCCATCACGCGCTCGAGCACCGCGTTGTCGCGCTCCTCCTCGGCGCGCGCGGGGTCGGCCGGTTCCGGCGCCGGCTCTGGCGCCGGCGCCGCCCCGGGCTCAGCCCCGGGCTCGGCGCCCGCGTCCGCGGCGCCGTTGGCGTCCGCGCCGGCGTCCGCGCCGTCGGCGTCGGCCGTGCCGGGCGGCGCGGCCTCGGCGGCCCCGGCGCGCGCGGCCGGGGGGGCCGCGGCGGCCGCGGCGCGCTGCCGGTCCACCGCCTCGATGTAGCGCGTGGTGGCCGTGTTGGGCTTGAGCAGCAGCTCCTGGCCGTCCAGGTTGAGGTTGTTGAGCAGGCGCAGCGCGCACAGCACGCCCTCGATGTCCTCGTACTCGCAGAAGCCGAAGCCCTTGGGCTTGCCGGAGCTGGGGTCGGTCACGCGCTTCCACGAGCGCACCGGCCCGCACGCCTGTAGCAGCGCCCGCATTGTGTCCTCGTCCACGCTCAGCGCGATCTTGCCGACGTACAGCGTGGTCGCCTTGCCCGGCAGCGGCAGCAGCGCGATGTCCGGGAGCGGCGCCGCCGCGGGCGCCGCGGCGCCCGCGGCCGCGTCCGCGCCGCCTGCGACGCGCGGCAGCGCTGGCGCGTCTCAGCGCGGGCTGGGACGCGCGCGTGAAGCGCGCAGGGGCAGGCCGTGGCGCCCGACCTCGCGCGGCACGTGCCCACGCTCAAGCGGGCCCTCGCCAGACAGGTGCCAGCCTGCGCGGGGCGCTCGCACCAGCTGGCTTGGCCAGCGTGAGCGGCTTGGCCAGCGGCAGCGCGGCCGGGCGCGGCAGCGGCAGCGGCAGCGGCCCGGGCATGAAGGGCGGCCGCGACATGCCTGCGCGCGAGAGTGGGCGACCTCGATCAGAGGCAGCAAGCGGGCAGCGGCGCGACCGCACGGCAGGCAGCATGACTTCCGCAGCCGGCCGGCCCCTCGCCAAGCTCACGGCTGGTCTGCCGCGCCCCGCCCGGCGCACCTGGGGGCGGGTACGGCATCGGGAAGCCGGGCGGCGGCGGCATGAAGGGCGGCCGCATGAAGCCGGGCGGCGGGGGCCACTGCATTGCGGCCCGCTCTTGGTGCACGCCTGGGAAGAGCGCTCTGTGGGCACGGGCGGGGCGCTGTCCTGCAGTTACTTAACAGGCATAGGTGACGACGAAGTCGGTGCCCGGGCACGGCGCTCCTCCTCACACCCTTCGGAGAACCTGCACAGGCGGCCTAGCCTGGCCCAGGCCTGAAAAGTAAAGTTGAGCTCGAGGCCGAGGCGACTCGCGTTGCAAGACACGCTGTCTAAAGCCTGCATTCCTGTCTGAGCGGCGGAGAGCGTGTCAGTGAGCATGCGGAGCGGCGAGACTGTCGAGCAGGAGCCCAGCACGTCCGCCCCGGACGGTCAGGACGAGCGGCCTGGCAAGCGCAAGGGCAAGGCGCGTGGCCGGCGCATTTTGCAAGCCAGTGCGCAGTGCTCCTCGTGGCGCCAGCGCGCTGAGGGCCGTGGCAAGGCGCGCAGCATGACAAGCCCAAGCCGTGGGACCACGAGGGCATCGACCACTGGGCGGTTCCCAAGTTTGGCAAGGAGGACAACCCGACGGGCCTGCTGGAGGAGAGCTCCTTTGCCATCCTGTTCCCCAAGTACCGGGGCGCGCGCCCTGCCCCCGCCAGGACGCCGAGAGGCTGCAGGCCTGTGCAGGGCTCTGCACTGCCGCGTGCCTGCTGCGACAGACAGGCGGGAGTGCGACTGGCTTGAAGGCGGCGGCGTGCTGACTGGTTCCTGTTAGCCGACAGAGCGGTACCTGCGCGAGGTGTGGCCGGCCATCACCAAGGCGCTGAAGGAGGTCGGCGTCGCGTGCGAGCTCAACATGGCGCGCGCTGCCACCTGCTTACACAATCCCCCGCAGTGTCTGCAGAGCCGTCTGCCTCATGTCGACGGGCTGCCGCTGCAGACGTGGACGGCCAGGCTTGGGGGCTGACACGCTGCTCGCCGCCGGCGGCCCCGCAGGTGGAGGGCTCCATGACTGTGCGCACCACGCGCAAGACGTGGGACCCCTTTGTTATCGTCAAGGCGCGCGACCTGCTCAAGCTGCTCGCGCGCAGCGTGCCCGCGCCCCAGGTGCGCGCCGCCGCGGCCTCCCGCGCTCCCCTAACCGCGCCGCTGCAATGCACGGCTGGACGCCTCTCGGGGACAGTGTGGATGACGCGCGCCTGCAATGGTGTCGCCAGGCAGCCGCATGGGCTGCGGGCCAGGGCGCAGTTGCGGTGACTATGGGCCGTCGCGTCTGCTTGCCCTGCATACCCCAGCGTACAAGCATTCCACGCCTGTGCACTCCAGCCCGCAAGCGGTCTGCATGGGAGGCCATGCGCTGGCACCCCCATGCCCTGCATGCCTCCCGGCACGCCTGTCCCGCCCGGGCTCGGGCAGCAGTGCACCGGTGTGCGGGCGTGCGTCCACGCATGCAGCAAGGCGCCGAGGGCGCACGCATGCGCAGGCGCTCAAGGTGCTGAACGACGACATGCAGTGCGACGTCATAAAGATCGGCGGCCTCATTCGGAACAAGGTGCGTCCGGCCGGCCCGGCCTGCCGTCCCGGCCGTGCAGGCGGGCGCCGCGGCGGCGAGCGCGCGGCCGCGGCGCGCGCAGGAAAAGTTTGTGAAGCGGCGGCAGCGGCTGCTGGGCCCCAACGGCGCCACGCTCAAGGCGCTGGAGCTGCTCACCGGCTGCTACATCCTGGTGCAGGGCAACACGGTCGCCGCCATGGGGCCCTACCAGGGCCTGAAGCAGGCGCGCGCGCGCTTGGCCCCCGGCTCGCCTTGTCGAGCGTCGCACACGTGCGCGGAGCGGCCACGCCGCGCCGGCGGAGCGCCCGCTGCGGCGCAGCGAGCAGGTTCTGGTGTGCGCAGGCGCGGCGCGTGGTGGAGGACTGCATCCGGAACGTGCACCCCATCTACCACATCAAGACGCTCATGATCAAGCGCGAGCTGGCCAAGGACCCCGCGCTGGCCGGCGAGAGCTGGGAGCGCTTCCTGCCGCGCTTCAAGAAGAAGAATGTGCAGCGGCGCAAGCCGGGCGTTATCAAGAAGAAAGAGTACACGCCCTTCCCGCCGCCGCAGCCGCCCAGCAAGGTCCGCGGCCGCTTCGGGGGCCCGGCCGTGCGAGCAGCCGCCAGTGATGGCGGGCGCGCAGGACGCTGTGCCCGCAGGACGCTGTGCCCGCAGCTGGCAGGCGGGGCCGCTGCATGCTCCGCATTTGCCGAGGGCTTTGGCGGCGGTCGGCGCCGGCTTGTCTGCACAGTGTGCCCCTGTTGCCGGCGCTCAGGGGGCGCAGCCGGGTGCGGGCGCGCAGGTGGACCTGCAGCTGGAGAGCGGCGAGTACTTTCTGAGCCAGCCGGACCGCAAGCGCGCGGCCAAGGCGGCCGAGCAGGCGCAGCAGGCCGAGCGAGTGGTCGCCCGCCAGGCCGCGCGCGCGGCTGCGTTCGTGCCGCCCAAGGCGCGCCGCCCGCCGCGACGCGTGTGAAAAGTCAGGCTGCATGTGGGCGTTGTGATGAGGTGTGCGCCTGTGCTCATGCTGCTCACACGCTGCTGCCTGCCTGGTAGCGCCGCGTCATGCAGGTGATTTCGTCTGTGTTAAGACGCCTCGGGGCACCTCCTGCCTTGCCATGGGAATTTTTGAATAAGATCACCAGCACGTAATGGGTGCTGTGCATGCAGCCGCTGCATCGGCACTGCATGCGCACCTGCTGTCTTGATGACAGATTGCTCCTCAAATACCTCCAACACCTCACAAGGTCACCCTTGGCGCGCAGGAGGCTGCGGTTGCAGGCAAGGCGGGCGCGGCGGCGCCAGACGGCGGCGCGCCAACCCTGAGGTCGCTCGCATCCTCGCTCAAGGGCAAAGCGGAGCGGCGCGCTGCTGCGGGTGCGGCGCCGGGCACACCTGGAGACGTGTGGGCCCCTATGTGCTGGGCATTGAGCTGCCAGCTGCTTCCAGGGTGGGCCAGTGAGTTCTCATTTGTAAAAAGACGAGGTCACACCATTGGAGAGGGCGCCCAGAGAGCCTGTGTCTGCGATGCGGGTGCATGGCATGCAGGGCACTGCGATGTGATGCTGCAGGGTCCAGCATGTCTGGTGAGGAGCCGGAGCGACTGCCGCTGTGCCGCCGCGCAGGCGCGGAGGCGGCGGCGCTGAGCGACTTCCTGGCGCGCGGCCGCAGCCAGGAGGGCGGCGAGGCGGCGGCGGCGGGGCAGGGCGCAGCGGCCGCGGGTGCCAAGCGCAAGGCGTCTGCGGCGAGCGGCGGGGGCGGGAAGGAGAAGAGGCGGAGGTCTGCTGGCGGCGAGGCAGGCGGCGTGCTCGAGCAGCCTGCAGCCGCAAAGCGCAAGGCGGGTGCAGGGCCGGGCGGCGACAAGACGAAAAAGAAGAAGGCTGCCGGCGCCGCTTGATCCGTGCGGGCTGGCGCATGGCCGCGGCTTGTTTACAGGCTGCCGCGTCCCCAACAACGCAGAAATGCGCGTCAATTTTGGTCACGTCGTGCCGGAGCAAGTACTTGGACACACTGAACTGACAGGACATTTCTACAGACCCGCCTGGATGCTGCCTAAACAGCTGCCTAACATACGGAGTAGACAGTGCCACGCTTGTCCGCACCGCCGCCTAGACCCGCACCCACCCTGGCCCTATGAAATCGCCACTGCCGCACGCAGTGTGCGGCAGGTCAGTTGTCTGCTGGGAACACAAACTGGCTGCTCATGACGGCCATGCAGTCGGTGGGCAGGCCCAGGAAGCGGTCGAGGAGCAGGTCGTTCACTGGCGCCAGCCGCGCGACGCCCACCAGCCTGCGCCCACACTCGCAGGCCCTCAGCGGCTTGCGCAAACTGCTCGCTGGTGACTACTGCAAGCACAACAGCGTAGCGCCGTCTTTTCCTCATTGTCGGCAAGGTCTAAGCCCGTGCCTCACTAGGCCGATAGCCCGGCACACTCAACGCCACCACTGCCTCCATGCATTATAACGGCAGCAGGTGATCAGGGAACGGCACACTGCATCTCAGCCCCTGTGCCCGGCCCAGCGGGCGAGGGGCGGGGCCGCGGGCGCGCACTTGGCGCGGCCCTTGTCGTCCATGCGGCTGCCCGTCGCGCCCAGGCTCTCGCCCTTGGCGGTCTCGGTTGTGAGGTGCGTGGTGACCATCAGCGCGGGCGCCTGCCCGCCCCGCCGCAGCCGCAGCACGTCAGAAGCTGGCAGGGCGGCCAGCACGCAGCCGCGCGCGCGCCGCCGCCTGCCCCGTCGCCCAGCAACACCCGATGCAGGCGCCTTGCGGGACGACCAAGCGCGCGACAACACGGCGCGCTGCGCAAGCGGAGCAAATCTAACGACATGCGGCCCTCCCTCACGACTACCGCCCCGTCCTGGGGCAGAGGGGACTCATGCTTGAGTCTCAGAGGCAGCGCCGGCCGGTGCGGCGCGCCTTGTACAGCGGCCCAGCCGTCAGCACAAACTCCGCGATGAACTCCAGCTCGGCGATGCCTGTATTCCTGTCCACATACCCCTGCATGTCCCACGAGGCGCATCAACAGGTCTCTTTCTGCCAGAGCCTCAACGAGCTCGTATGTAACAGACGCCGATCCAATAAAATGGCCCACTGCTGAGCCACTGCTGGAGTGTCGCCTCCGCACGCGCCTGCAGCTTGGTCGGCAGCACGGCGATGCGGAAGGGCGGCATCAGCGGCACGCCCATGAAGCGCGCGGTCGACGAGTCGACCGCAGGGATCGTCACCGCCGCAGGGTCAAACTGCAGCCGCGCCACACGCGCACGCTGCGTCAGCATCTGCGAGCACTATCACGCCCCAGCCACGCACGCCCGTGGCAGGCGCGTGAGCGTGCACGCTCCCGGGCCCGGCAAGCCTGCCACATGTGACAGGGCGGGGCAGCACTTGTGGCACACGCTGCCAAGCAGCCAACCCACCAGCAGCAGCGGGTCCTGCTCGCAGGCGATGGCACGCGGCAGCGCGCTGTGCAGGAGCCGCTGCTGCTGGTGGGCTGGCCACTCGGCAGCGTGTGCCACGCCCCGCTGCCTGCCCGGTCACGTGTGGAGGGGAGCCTGGCTGGCGCGCAGGATGTGGGCAGAGCGCTGCCTGGGTTTCTCATATACGATGCCCGCTTGCACCGCGGGGGCGGCTGGCTCGGACACAGCCCACACGAGCAGCAGCCGGGCAGCCCGGTGCACCTCGATGTTCACGCGGTCGCCCACGGTGGTGGCGCGCCCCACCCCGCCCCCGCCGGTCGAGTCGTACAGGAAGGTCGGGTACGCGCCGATCGCCAGCGCGCTGCCGCGCAGGCGCACGCCTCAGGCCTCAGCCCAACGAGTCGGCGGGCAGCAGCCTTCAGCGCGTGCGTGGCCAGGCAGGGGGCGCGGGAGCTGCGGGCGTGGGAAGGCGGAGCGGCACCTGTCCTCCAGAGTCTTCATCAGGACCTGCCACCGCACCGCACGGCTCAGCGCCACCGTGTCCCACAGGGCGGCCACACAGCGCGCACATGACAGGCCGCACCTGCCCCGCAGGCACAAAGGTCGGCAGCTCCGGCGCGGCCGTGCTCGCCCGCGCCCGCCGTTGCAGCCACAGCGGCGAGCTCAGCAGCCCTGCGCGCGGCGCGCGCCGCCGCCGCGTCAGGCAGGCGGCCGCCGCGGAGCATGCAGCCCGGCGAGCGTGCGCCAGCGCACCAACGAGCAGCGCACCCACGAGCCCGCTGCGCAGCACGTCCGCGCGGCTCAGGCGCTGCAGCAGCTGCCTGACTGGGCCCTGCTGCTGCCGCTCGGGCCGCGGCGCGCGCAGCGGCTGCTCCGGCCGCGCCTGCGCGTGCGCGCTGTGGCGCCCGCCCACCCCATAGCCTCGCATCCCGCTGCACGCCCCTGGCAGGACGTCTTTACAGCGCCCCTGACAGCCAGCTGCATGCACCAAAGCGGAAGGCGACCAACGACAGCCTGGCGAAAAGTGACAAGGTGACAAGCAAGCCCTGTATGTGCACCAAGCCCCTGTACTTGTGTGGCGGGGCTGTACAGTGCGTGCCAGATGACACAACTGGCGCTGGCCAGTTGACTAGAAGAGGCCGCGGTGTTGGAGGCTGAGTGACTGCAAGGCCCGGACCATAAAAGCAGCGCACAGCCGACTGAGCGCTCGCTCGTGTCGTGACAGAGCGCACTGCCGAGGCGCCTTGCTGCTGCTGGAACGGCGCGCTTGCATCGAGCAGGTGTCGGCAGCGGGTCTCCCAGCTTCAGCGGTGCCCCCCGGCGCGCGAAGCATGGGCGCGCGGCCGCTGCGGGCGCCCACCAAGCGCGCCGCCGCCGCGCTGCCCACCAGCGCGCGCGCGGCGTACCTGCTGGAGGCGGCCGCCGCGCTGGCGAGCGCTGCGCCCGTGTTCAGTGGCATGCTGTGCCGCAGCGCCCAGCAGGTGTGCGCCGAAGTCTGCGCGCGGGCGCACGCTGGTGTCCACCTCTGGGCTCCCCAAGTCTGCAACGAAAGGGCCTGAGTAGCCCCGCGCCGCTCTTGCCCGACCTGCACCAGCGTCCGCAGCCCCCCGAGTGCCGCGGGGGCTCGCCGCAGGAGGCCGACAGCAGCCTGCCGCGCAGCGCGTTGGCAACGCTGTGCAGCCACTGCGGCGGGCCGCTTGCGCCTCAGCGCGCCAGGCGCGCGCCCGCTCTCCCGCCCCGGAGCTTTGCCTCCCGGCACTGCACGCATGCTCTTGCACATTCAGAGCGCTCCGCCCGGAGTCCGCTCAGGACCTGGTATCGCCGGCTTAGGCTCGTCCGGCTGTCGCGGCACCACCGGCGGCGGGAGCGCACGCAGGCGGCGCGCAGGCCTGCCGGCGCGAGGTCCGCGCTGAGCCCGCGCTGAGGTGCTCGTGCCGGGCAGTGACCCCCGTGCCCCCACCCGGTTCCGCGCCCAGCATCTGCGTTAACGTCACGCCTGAGCGCTGCGCCTGAGCTGGGCTCCTGCCAGGCCCCTGCGCCGACCGTGGGACCTGACACGCCCGCCCTGCGCCGCGGTGTCGTTGCAGCCGGGCTCGTCCGTTCGGCGGTGCTGTGGGTTGCGGGCCAGCTGCTGCTGCGTGGCTGCAAGCCAGAGCCGGCGCACATGCGATCTGCTCATGGCGCCGCTGCGGGCAGGCAGGCGAACGCCGTGGCGCTGGTGACGCCCTGCGGCCTGTGCGCTGTGCAGCACGTGCGGCGCTTCCGCACGCCCGCTGCAGCGCGCCAGGTGCGCGGCTGCGCGCTGCAGCCCAGGCGTAAGGACGCAGCCGACGCACTGCCGAGCCGAATGCGGGTGCCCTGCCATAGACCTGCCTGCCTGCACCCAGCGCGCCCCTGGCGACTACCCCGTGCGGGACCCTCCTCTGGCGCACCAGGTGCAGTTGGCTGACGAGAGTTGGTCCGCCTCATGGTGCCCAGCATGCGCTTTCGTGCCCATGTCCTGAATGTGCGCCGCGCTCGCCGGCGGGTTGCCCTGGTTTGCCCTGTTGGTTGAAGGCGAGTGCCACGCGGCAGGTCAACCCTTTGGCGGCGGACGCGGCTGCCGTGCAGGCAACAAGCAAGGCGGGTGTGGAGGGCCAGCCGCCCGCTGCTCCATGCACCGCCACGGCTGCCGCGCGCGCAAGCGCGGGGGCGGGCGGGCAGGCCGAGCACGACGCAGATGCCCTCCGCCGGCTCGGTAACCTCGCCCACCACTGCGCCCCACGGGTCCACCGCCAGCGCATGCCCGTAGCTCTCGCGTCGCGCGTTGTGCCGGCCGACCTGCGCCGCGCGGCAGGCCGCTTGCAGCCGGCCCTTCCCGCCGGCTCGCCGCCTTGCCGCAGCGTGGGGGCGGGCGGTCGAGGCGCAGGCCTGGGCAGGGCGGCCGGGGCTACAGGCGGGAGGTCGGGGCGCGGCCATGAAGCCGCAGACGGGTCGCAGACATGAGAGTGCAGGGACAACGAGATGCACTGCGCATGCTCAAGCAAGCCGTGCATGCATGGGTGCGGACGTGGGCGCGTGCGGCAGAGGCGCATGCGCCAGATCGGGCATCCAACCTGCGCAGCCGCCAGAACGTACGACTGGGTCTCGATCGCCCGCGCCCGCAGCAAGCAGTGCCAGTGCGCCTCCCCTGCCGGCGCAACATGGCTTGGACCGGATGCACCGCCAGCCTGTTTCCAGGCGAGGAGTGCCGCACTGCATACGCCACGCTCAACATGAGAGTCCCTTGGTGCACCTTCACAGGTCAACTTCAGAACCAGCGCCACGAGCGTGTCGCAACACGGCAGCCTGCTGGGGTCCAGCAGGCATATTGTGCGATTACCAACAGGCCGCGTAGATAGGTCGATGCATGTGCAGCCTCGGTCAGCACGTTGGGGGAGGTGGGGCCTCTGCTCCCGCATGAGGGCTGCCAGCCGCAAGGACAAGGGTGGAGGTACACTCGCACAGGCAGCAGGCAGCGGCCTGAATGCCGTGAGCGCGCATGGATGCATGCACTGACAGCAGCCAGAGCCCGCACACCAGTCTTACACAGACAGGTGGCGAGGTGAGGGAGCCGGGGCGCCGCTGCGTGACATCAGGCCTTGGTACAGGCACCCCCTAACAGTGAACACCTAAAGCTGTCCGGACGCGCGCACCAGTCTTCACAGTGAAGGCCGACGGGACGAGCAGGACCTCGGCGCCGCGCTCGAACACGAGCTCCTGGTACACGGCCGGGAAGCGCAGGTCGTAGCACACGGTGACGCCCAGGCGGCCCACGGGGCTGTCGCAGACCACCAGCTGCGCACGCGCGCAGGGCGGCATGCCATACAAATGCAAAAGCAACCCATGCACTGATAGCAGCTCATGGTGAGGCCCAGGCGGCCCAAAGGGCTGTCTCGCTGTTCATGCGCTCAGTGCAATCTCCAACACGTTCCGATGTATTCTTACAACTCCAGCTGCACGCCGCCACCTGGGCCTTTCAAGATGTGTACGACACGAGCTGCACGCATACATGTGAGGTTAACAGGGTGCCTGCATGATGCAATGTTACACTGAGCCTCTGCATCACATGTATCTGTCGCGTCAGGAATCCCCACCTCACGCAAGCTCTCCCCATCAATTTCATGAGGGCCAGGGCATGCATCCAATGACAGCATGGCCAACCAACCAGTCAAAAATTGGCAGAGGACAGCAGGGGTGGACAACGACGGCGGCCGTGCGCACCTCATGGCCTGGCGCAGTGCCCCGCGACTCCTGCAGCACCGGCCCGCCCTGCTCCGACAGGTCCACGTCGTACAGGTGCACCTGCGCATGCGCAGGTGCAGTCTGCGCATTGTTAGGGTATAGGGCCTGCACAGGCACAGTCTGCGCATGGGCCGCATGCGCAGGTGCAGTCTGCGCGAAGGCCTGCACAAGCCCCTCCCGACAGTGTGCCCGCATGCGGCGCCAAGCACCAAGTTGACGCTGCTAGCTGCCTGACGCATGAGAACAGACTCTAGTCCTCGAGGTGCTTCGACCGCACGCTCAAACCAGACGCCTGCCAGAGAGACGAGCGAGCGCTCGCCCAGTGTGGCGCCCAAGCGGTGTCCCTCATGCAACGCGCCCGCTCAGCACCAGACGACTCCCGGAAGACGAGCCAGCGCTTGCCCACTGTGCCGCCCGAGCGGGTGTCCCTCATGCAGGGGGGAAGGCGCCCGCGCCTTGCGGTACGCGGCGACGGTCGCGCCGGAGGCGTCCAGCACGACGTGCGTGTTGTGCGTGTGCTCGGGGTCCGGGCCGCGCTCCTGGAAGCCGCCCAGCGAGATCCAGAGGCCCAGCTCGAGCGCCAGGCCGCGGTAGCGCGCCATGAGCGGGCCGTCCAGCGGCTGCGCGGCCGCCAGGGTCTGCGGCCGCGCACGCGCCCTGCGTCGGCGCCCTGCTGCTGTCGCTGGCGTGCCCCAGAAGCCTGCCGGGGCACTGCCTGGGTCTCCTCTGCAGCCTGACCTCCCCGGGGGAGCGGGGTGCGCATGGACCCGGCAGCCCTGGTTGGCTCGCACAGGGTGGCAACGACGGTGAGGCCTGCAAGCGCCAGGCGGGCAACTGGGGGCGGGCGGGCGCTCGGCGACGCACCTCCTCCCGGTTCAGCCCAATGAAGGCGCAGCACTCGGGCAGGAACAGCATGGCGCACTTCCGGCGCGCGGCCTCCTGCCGCAGGGCGGCCGGGTGAGCGACACCTTTGAGCGTATGCGGCGCGCGCCGCTTTGTGCCCCTTGGCGGTACCACCGGGTGCCAGCGCGGCAAGCTCGGCAGTGCACAGCAGTGTGGAGCACAATTGAGTGAATGGATGAGTGTAAAAAGTGCGGTGCAAACCTCTGCCAGGCGCCTGCAGGTCTGAAAGTTCTGCTCGGTGTCGGCGGTGGCCGTCATCTGCGCCACCGCCGCCAGCGGCGCCTCAGTTGCCTGCTCTAAGCAGGCCTGAGGGGACGAGCTGCCCGCGGCGCCGCTCATCGCTCGCCCGCGCCTGCTCGCGCTGCCCCCAGGCGCCAGCTGCGAGGGCACGAGCAGCAGCTGCGGCCGCAGGAGCGTGTGCGCGCTAGCCTGCGCCAGCAGGCCGTGCAGCTTCAACGCCAGCAGTCCCCGCATGCAAGGGGGAGAGAGCAGCGCACAGGGACCCAGCTGGCACTAAACTCGCTGTCACAAAGGCTGCAGGACTCCTCCGGGCCGGACACAGAGCACATGACCTAGCAGGTCTGGCTTGCTCGAGGAGTCTGCAGAGCCTGCCGCTGTCAGGAGGTGCAGGCAGCCTGAACAGCCTGGTGGCGACTGCTGTGCACTGAGCACCGCGGCCGGGCGTCTGCGGAACACGCATAGCTGCGCGCAGCGCCGACAAGATGCGCGAAATTGTTCACATCCAGGCCGGGCAGTGCGGAAACCAGTGCGCCCTGGCCTGGCGTGCGAGCAGTTACCGCACCTGACAGGGCCGGGCGCCCACCTGTCACCACGGGCCGCACTCTTGCGCACGCTTTTCAAAAAGGGCGCGGCGACCTGCCACTCCGACCAGCCCGGCTGACACGGGATGTGTGGCGCTGCGCAGAATTGGAGCAAAGTTCTGGGGTACGCAGCCTGGCTCGTCCAGCTAGCACTTCAGACGCCAGTGCTCTTTGCGTGCATACCTCCGCGGACACTGTTGCCTCTTGCCGGCTGCACAAGTACCTGCAGAATCGTCCGTGCCTGTTCACTTCGCCAGCTGGCTGAGCAGTCCTGTCGCTGTCACACTCGCCACGGAAGCGCGCGCGCACATTGCGCTTGCTGGCGCACTGGCAGCTGACTGCGCGCCTGGCCTCCCGCAGAGGTCATCTGCGACGAGCATGGCGTGGACAGCACTGGCTCCTACCAGGTGAGCTGTGCTGCCTGGCACCTGACTTCGACCTGTCTCATGGAGCTGTGAACGTGCTCAAGCTTGGCCGTCTACATGGGGCAGGGGGACAGCGACCTGCAGCTGGAGCGCATGAACGTGTACTTTAACGAGGCGGCCGGCGGTGCGCCGCTTGACCGCACCAGCCGGCTATCTTGAAACCGTCGTTCACCACGCCTCCCCCACTGCCATCGTGGCGCCCAAGCACACCTGGCGGCCTGTGGCAGGCATCGCTGGAGCAGCTGCCAACTGCCTAGGCTGCTCCTGCACGCTGGCCCACCGGCCCTCTTTGTATATAGCTAGATGTAGCATGCTGATACCCGGCACCTATGTATATAGCTAGATGTGGCACACTGAGACCGCCTGCGGGCAGGCCGATACGTGCCGCGCGCGGTACTGATGGACCTGGAGCCCGGCACCATGGACTCTGTCCGCTCTGGGCCGTTTGGGCAGATCTTCAGGCCGGACAACTTCGTGTTTGGCCAGGCGCGGGCCTGCGACACTGCGCAGCGCAGCCGCGCCTTGACGGCGCCGCTGTGCGCGCGGCTGCCGGGAGCGCCTCGGCCAAGCTGCTAAGCAGCTCTCACCGCCCGGCCGGCAAGCTGGTTGCTCAAGCAGACAGCCTGCGTCCCTCCTCGCACGCACGCGGTCGGCCACGGCCTGCACGGGCAACTGACACAGGTCGTTGCGCCTGGACAGCATGGAGCCACGGCCAGGCCGCGAGGTGTTGCGAGCAGCAGATACAGGCGTCGGGCTTGAGGCGCATAGCCGCTGGGCTTAAGGCCGTAAAATGCGGCTGCGCACAGACGGGCGCGGGCAACAACTGGGCAAAGGGGCACTACACGGAGGGCGCGGAGCTGATCGACTCGGTAATGGACATCGTGCGGAAGGAGGCGGAGGGCTGCGACTGCCTGCAGGGTGCGCTCGGCCGCCTCGGCCGCGCTCCGAGCGGCTGCGGCCGCCTGTCCCGGCAGCGCTGGAACCAGAGCTGCCGGGCTGGGCCGGCCTGGCGCGCCTGCCGCGAGGCGCGCGGGGGGCAAGAGCTGCTGTTGTGCGAAGGCTCTGCATCGGCTCAGTGGCAGTCAGTGGTGGTTTGCGTTTGTGAGCAGCCTGCCCGCTTCGAGCCGCACAGGCCAGGTGCATTTGCAGCTGGGCGCAGGCTGGCACGCTATACATCGCTGGGCTTGCGCGGACTCGTGGGCTGCGCCCAGCGCTAGGCCCGCGCACGGAGCACAGCGCGGACATCTCTCCTGCCCTGGTCGCATGGGCTGTGGCGGCGCTGTGGGCACACATGGTCCAGGCCACCCAGGTCACTCAGGCTGGAGCCAGGTCATCTGGCGTCAGGGCACAGGGTTGGCGTTCCCGAGTTTACCCTACAGCCTCTGCGGCGCCGCAGGCTTCCAGGTCGCGCACTCGCTGGGCGGCGGCACGGGCTCGGGCATGGGCACGCTGCTGATCAGCAAGATCCGCGAGGAGTACCCGGATCGCATGATGCTCACCTTCTCCGTGGTGCCCTCGCCCAAGGCGCGCGCGCCCGCTGCCACCCTCTCCCTTCCCGTAACTCTATACCCTGAAGTTTTGCGCAGGCTGCACAGCGCCGCGCCCCACCGCTGCGGTTGCTGCGCGCAGGTGTCGGACACGGTGGAGCCGAAACCTAACCCTACACCCTGAAGGCCGTGTGCAGGCCGCCCGCCGCCGCGCCCCACCGCCGGGCCCGCTGCGCGCAGGTGTCGGACATGGTGGCGGAGCCGTGCCCTAAGTACCCACTCTGAAAGCCAAGCGCAGGCTGCTCAGCAGTGCGCTGCGCGCAGGTGACCGATACGGTGGTGGAGCCGTACAACGTGACGCTGTCGGTGCACCAGCTGGTGGAGAACGCGTTGATGGGAGCCGCAACCTAAGCCTATACTTACACAGGTGTCCGACACGGTGGTGGAGCCGTACAACGCGACGCTGTCGGTGCACCAGCTGGTGGAGAACGCGGACGAGTGCATGGTGCTGGACAACGAGGCGCTGTACGACATCTGCTTCCGCACACTCAAGCTGACGACGCCCACGTTCGGCGACCTCAACCACCTCATCAGCGCCGTCATGTCGGGCATCACCTGCTGCCTGCGCTTCCCGGGTGCGGCCGCGCGGCCCGGCCGCCCGCCGGCGCGGCCCCGCGCGCGCATGGGTTATGGATGTCGGACCCCTGTGTGCCCAGCCTGAGAGCTGTGCCGCGACAGGTCATGAGATCATGTGAGGCTTTTTTTCCTACAAAAAACATATGTGCATTTCAGTCTGCTCGGCCTGCCGACATGCTGCATGCGTACACACCCCGCAACACCAGCGGGGCCGCTGCAGCGCGCTGAAAGGCATACGGACACGCCTGCCAGGCCTCGCCGCATGGTCAATGCCGGAGCAAGGCACATGCGCCATGCGCGCGCGAGCGCTGCGCGTTCACCTGAGCTGCGTGCGCGCAGGCCAGCTGAACGCGGCCACCTGCGCAAGCCGGCGATGAGCCCGATGCCGTTCCCGCGCGCGCGCGCGCGCAGGGCAGCTGAACGCGGACCTGCGCAAGCTGGCGGTCAACCTGATCCCCTTCCCGCGCCTCCACTTCTTCATGGTCGGCTTCACGCCGCTGACGAGCCGCGGCAGCCAGCAGTACCGCGCGCTCTCGGTGCCCGAGCTGACGCAGCAGATGTGGGACGCCAAGAACATGATGTGCGCGGCCGACCCGCGGCACGGGCGCTACCTGACCGCGTCCGCGGTCTTCCGCGGCCGCATGTCCTCCAAGGAGGCGCGCGGCCCCCCGCCGCCCGCGCGCGCGCGCCCCGCGGCGCGCGCGCTCGCGTGCCACTGGGCGCCGCCGCGCGCGCTCCGGTCTTTGCACAGCCTGTTTGCATTTTGAGAGCAGGGTGCAAGCGAGTGCGCGCGTGCTTGGACTGTGGCGCGCTCGCACGCACACGGCGCGTCAGTCGGGACCTCTGTAGGTGCCTCCATGTCTGCGCTCTGACCGGGTCTCGCGGCACAGACCTGCCCAGCGCGCAGGCGCTGCAGATCCAACGAGTGCATTGTCAGGCGAGCGGCCGTGCGCTCAGCGGGGCAGCGTGCGCGCAGGTGGACGAGCAGATGCTGAACGTGCAGAACAAGAACTCGTCGTATTTCGTGGAGTGGATTCCGAACAACGTCAAGTCGTCCATCTGCGACATCCCGCCCAAGGGCCTCAAGATGGCGGCCACGTTTGTGGGCAACTCCACGGCCATCCAGGAGATGTTCAAGCGCGTCAGCGAGCAGTTCACGGCCATGTTCCGCCGGAAGGCCTTCCTGCACTGGTACACCGGTGCGCCCCAGGTTATAGGGGTAGGGGTAGGTTTGGCAGTGGGGTGCGCCCCACACCGATGCGCCCCGGGCGCGGCCCGCCGCCGCTGCCGGGCAGGCCCGCATCGATCACCGCCACCCTGAGCGCGCTCGACTGCGTCGGGGAACCAAGCGCGGCGTTCCGCCCCCGGGCGCCCGGGCGCTGGTGGAGCGGCGTTTGCTGTCCCGCACATTGCTCCAGATCTTGCTATACCATGCCTTTATACAATAGAAAGATTTGGGCCATTCGCCTGCCAGTGCCCGCAACGTCCGCCGCGGGGTACCTGGCTCGCACCTGCTATCAGTGGCGCACAGGCGCACACCAGGTATGCGCCCGCGTGCGCAAGGGCGCGCCCGCCTGGGCGCCGCAGACGCGCGCGTCCTGATGGCGCCAGTGATGCCAGCCGTGCTGCTTCGTGCGCGCGGCGACATCGGGGCCAGCGCGCACTCTAACCCGCACTCTATCACCTTAAGCCTTATGTGCACTCGCTCTCATGTGCAGGCGTGGGCATGGACGAGATGGAGTTCACGGAGGCCGACTTTTTTAAAACATGGGTAGGGTCGAGTAGGTTAGGTTAGGTTTTAAATCCCACCCAACGCTGGAAGCCTGCGCGCGCAGGCGAGGGCATGGACGAGATGGAGTTCACGGAGGCCGAGTCCAACATGAACGACCTGGTCAGCGAGTACCAGCAGTACCAGGACGCGGCCGCCGAGGAGGTCGAGTACGAGGAGGAGGAGGCATAGGGCCGGGAGGGGTTCCAGGGTTCCACGCAGGACCCTGCTCCGCAGCGCATCGAGCGCCTGCAAGCATGCAGAGCATGCCGGCAGGCCGGGCTTAGGGCTGCTCCCGCTAGGCCGCCTGGCAGCGTCAACAGCCGCGCCCTGCTGTGCCGGCAAGGCCGCGTCTGTCGCTGACGTGTGCTGGTGCGAGCTGCACACCTCTGCTGCTTTCGGTGAGCACGCGTGTCCCTTTGGAATGACTCGTCCTCGGCATGTCACTTGCTGACGGGGCGACGCATTGGCCGGAGCCGGCTTGTCAAGGTTGAGAGCGTGGTTTTGGACTTGGTGCTGGTTATGTGGTAATGCGTTTTGGGAGCTGGGACTGGGCGCACACGCAAACACAGAAGTGGGCGCAGGTGGCCACATTCTGGCCGCGAGGCATGTTGGTCTCGCAGGCGCCCATGCAGAAACTCATGTGGGCCCTGCGTTTGCTGCCTCACACGAATGGCTGGCAGCGGCTGGCATTGGGCAGGCATGCGCCCTGCCACGCGCGCGCTCCAGCGTCAAGCAGCTCTGGGGTTTTGACACCTGTATGGACAGACCTCGACTCTTGTGACGAGGCTGCAACCAATTATCTTTGTGTGCGTGACCTTGTGCAGACTTGCTCCTGTGTGCCCATGCACTGGGTTTGTGGAGCGGCCTAGCCATCTGCAGTTTCGAGACGTGCCGTCCCGCGAGGCTTGATCTGCAGTTAACCAAAACTGTCTCAGGCACGCGCTTTCCATGGCTGCGGAGTGAAGCAAAGCACTGCTGCCCTGCTTTAAAAGCAGCAGCATGCGCACAACGGAGGTCGGTCATGCTCCCAAAAAGACGGCCGTGCGCTTCCCCGCCGCGTACAGGTCGCCCTCCCACCAGCACTAGGCCACCTCGGAGTCGTGCAGCAGCTGCCGCGCCCCGCGCGCGTGCAGTCAGGCGCCCATAAGGCTGTGGCAGGGCACAGGGCCGCGGCGCACGGCTGCCGCCACGCCGCACACAGGCCCTCAAGCTGACATGGGGTTCACACCGGTGTGCATGCGCTCCGCAGCTACATACCAGCCCTCTCGGCACCCGGGCGCCCATGCGCCCGGCCGGCTAGCACTGCGGCGCGTTGACGCGGCCCAAGCAGGGTGGCTCGCCGGCAGGCGCGAGCCTCACGCACTTGCCGATCCGGCCCCGCCGCTGTAACTGCACCAGGCAGTTTCTTCCCCAAATGAAGCCCTCAAGCTCAAGGCTGCGCATCCTGGGCTGTGCACTGATGGGTAGGGTTAGGGTAGGGTTGGGAGGCGGCCGCGCGCCTTGGCCACCTGCGCGACCCACTCGCCCAGGCCGAAGGCGAGCTTGACCTCGTGCTCGCCCAGCGCGGGCCGCGAGCGCGCCGTGTCCTTGCCGGCCATCACCACGCCGAACGGCGACGCCATGCACGCGTCCTCCATGATCGGGCTCGGCGGGTTGCCCACCACCACCTCGCGGCCGAGTGGGTGCAGGGTGGGTGCAGGCCCAGGTTGCTGGACACAGGCCTCACCCGCTGAACGCAGGCCTGACGTGAAGACAGGCCTGACTCGCTGACCACAGGCCTGCCCTGCTGAATACAGGCCTGGCTTGCTGATTTCAGGCCTGACCCGCCGAATGCAAGAAGCTCCTGTAATCGGAACCCTGCAGCATGACGCGTGCACGCTGCCAGAGTGCCCCCAGTGCACGCTCCTGCACCGGCATTGGGCCTCGAGCCCTGCTCAGCCGGCCACGGCCTCAACCATACACGGCGTGCAGCACGCCCCTGCAAGGCTCCATGTTATGTCCGCAAAATAAGGCGACACATGTGGACTCGCTGTACCAGAACTTTGCACGGCGAAGTTCTGGTACGGCAAGAGGCAACCATGGCAGCGCATGGCTTGGCCCATGGGGCAGGGAGACAAAGGGCGCCGGCGGAGCGGGAGGCGGGCTAGGGTTGGGGCTGGCGCGCCATGCCATGCTGCAGGAAGGTGGCGTGGAAGGACTGCAGGATCGCCTCATGCCCGCCGAAGCCGCGCCCATGCCCGCCGACGCTGGTGAACGCGGCGCCCACCTTGCCCTGCCACCGCGCCGCCCCAGTCAGCACAGGCGGTGCGTGACCGCTGGCGGCAGCGGCGGGTAGTGTGTAATTTCAGACATAGGGGGCTTGTCGCTCCCGCTCTCCTTGGCGCCAGCATGTCAGCAGCACCACTGGACCCTGCATGAGGCCGTGATCATACGTCGCTGGTGCTGCCAGGAAGCAGAAAGGTTGCCTCGCAGCTCCTGCAGGCCACCGCATCAGCTGTCCCACATTGCTTAAGAAGCCAGGAGCTGGCCCTGTAAGCCCTGCCTGACCGGCCAGCATCGCAGGCGCCGCGAGCTGGCCCAAGCTCGCCGGAAGCGAGCTGCTGGAGGCAGGGACCCTGTTCAGGTCCGCGCCTTGAGCATGCCGATGCCGGCGCCCGCGCCGGCGACCTGCAGGTGGGCCAGCGAGTCCAGGAATAGCCGCATCTCGCCGCACATGCCGCCCTGGCGCCCCGGTGCGCCCAGCACGACCGCATCCGCCTGCAGCAGGTCCTGCCGCGCGCGGCGCGGCCGGTCTCAGGCACACAGCGGGCGGCCGTACGCTGCGCGCGCCGCCCCCGGCGCCACGGCGCGCCCCAGGTCGGCGGCGTCCAGTCTCCGGCGCCCTCTGCTGCCGCGTCAGCTGTCGGCATGCCGCACGCAGGCCTGAAGCGCTAATGTCCCTGCAGGCTCCTGCAGGACTGCTAGGCAACAGGCCCACGCAGATCTATGCGGTTATCCTGGTACACCCGCCAGGGCGCTGCGCGCGCCTGCACCGTGACGACGGGCGCGTCCAGCACGCCCTCATCGAACTCGGCGTGGTCGTCGCCCTTGACGGGGTCCCGTACGCGCCAGACCGTGACCTCTGCCCCCGGCACCTGCGCGCACGCCGCCGCTGGCCCGCCGTCCCTCTGCGTGAGAAGCAGGCGGGGGTTGCGAGACCAGCATGCACGCAGCTCACGGCAGGTGCAGGAGGAGAAGCCACAGGGGACAAGCTGGCAGCGCCCGCGCGGCCGTGCATGCTCGCCCATGGCCCGCTCGTCGACCTGGAGCCGGGAGGTCAGGGCCGGGTCCCGAGCCTTCCAGCCAGCTGCTCAAGCGCCCTCGGCGTGAAGGTTTAGCGCAGCTGCTGAGAGCGCGTGCCCAGTGCCCCGGCGGTCTGCGACCGCCATCGAGCGGCCACCAGCCGCTCTCAGCCGCCCTGGAGCCCAGCCAGTGCTGTGCAGGCCCTGCTGAGGCACGCCCCTCCTGCAGCTTGGGCTAGGCTGCGCGCACAGCCGGGCGGGCACCTTGCGGGCGCCCTCCGCGACCACGTTGGCAGTCGTGACCAGGCGGCCGTGCAGGCTGTAGTACACCACTGCGACCTGAAAGACCATCAGTGCCCCAGCGGCCCCACCATCAGCACCCCGGCTGGGCCAGTGTCAGCCACACCGGCGCAGCACGCCTGTGCGCCTCGTAGCACTGGCACGTGCAGGAACACCTGGGGCGTCGCATGATGGAGATGAGCTCAGCGCGCACGTGCAGACCCCCTCTGCAGGGTAGGGCAAGTTCAAATTCTTGCAGGGTGTTTGAGCAGCAGAGCTTCACCGGCCTCCTGCTTGCTGGGGAGAGTTATGCAGGCTGCCCAGGGAGGGAGTCAAGTCGTGGCACAGACTTGCAGCAGACAGAGTCAGCAAAGGGGTGTCATCACACATGTGTTTGGCCGCTGCTCCGGCAGCAATGTAGAATTGGCCTGCACCTCGGCCGCAGAGGGCGGCCCGCCGGCACAGCTGCGCCTGCGGTCCAGGCTGGAGGGCGCGCCGCCTGCCACTGCGTGAAAAGGCGTGCATCCTGGCGTTTGCCCGCCCGGCGGGTAGGCCTGAGGTGACGGCGCGGCCGAGCAGGAAAGGTCGGGCTGTTGCACCGCCCGGGCGCGGAGAGCCTGCCCTGAGTCCCGTGGAAACGAGCCCGCCAAGGACCTGTCCGGCCCCTCCCTGCTCCCGCAGCGCTGTGCTGTGCGCGTGCGGCGGGGAGGTGCAGCGCCTGCCTTCTCCTGGCCTGCCGTGCTCGGGGTTGGATGCAAACTTTCAAGATGCTCGCGCATCTGCGCATCTGCACGGGCCCGAAGGGCGCGGTGCACGGGCAGTCGGGGCCCAGCGGCCGACGCGCTTTCTGTTTACCGCAGCGATCCCGCGCGTGCGAGCACGGCGCGCACTGTCTGTGCTCAGCCGCGAGCGGGAGATCCCGCCCTGCGCGTGGCGACGGCGGCCAGGCGGAGAGCTTGCACGAAGCGCGCACGCAGCACGCAAGGAGGCTGAAAGCACGCGACTGAGGCTCACGCCGGGGCGCGCGTACACCCGTGCGTGCGCGCACCGCGGAGCAGGCGCCGAGGGCTGGCGGCGGAGTGCGCTGCATCACATTGGCCGGTGGTGCTGCAACTTGCCCCGCTTTGGCAAGGCTGTTAACGCTGGGCGCAGTGCTATGCCAGGCGCTCCAGTCGGCAGACTGCGCGCGGCGTTTCAAAATCGGGGCTGGGGCGATCGCGCTGCGCGCAGGCGGAGACCGCGCCCGTTCGTCCTTGCTTGGCGGGTGGGTGGGCCGCAGGCAGTAGGCGCATCCGACGGACCTTGGCGCACACGGTCTGTTTCTCTGCGCAACGTGCGGGTGGCCGCGAACGTCGCCGCAGCCAGGACTTCGCACAAAACCGCACCGCCAGCCGCCGTCTTTCGACAAGGAGGTCGAGTGCAGCCAGGTTGCTCACACTGGGTCTGCCGCGCGCGCAGGCAGCGATGAGCGGGCGGCAGTCCGCGCCGCGGGCGCGCTCGCCGGCGTGCACGGGCGCGCGGCGCGAGCGCTCGCTCGGCGTGCTGTGCGACAAGTTCCTGGCGGAGTACGGCGGCCTGCCGGCCGGCGCGGCGATCGGGCTGGACGCGGCCGGCGCGCTGCTGGGCGTGGAGCGGCGCCGCCTGTACGACATCACCAACGTGCTGGAGGCCGTGGACGTGCTCGTGCGCGCGCACAAGAGCCAGTGCGCCCACACCCTCCCCCATATACCCTACTCTTACCCCCACCCCCTTTCCGGGCGTCACCAGCGTGCTGGAGGCCGTGGACGTGCTCGTGCGTGCGCACAAGAGCCAGTGCGCTCCCGGGCTCCCGCTCCCAGGCTCCCGCTCTGCGGGTGATTGGGCCTTCGCGGCGTAGCATCCGGGGGTGTGGTCGCGCGCACAAACAGCGAGCGCTGCCCCCTGCTTCTGGTCTGCCAGCCAGTTTGAACATTGACAACAATGACGGCAGACTCTCTTTGTTCTCCTCGCTCTCATGTCCGACCCTGCCCTTCACGCTTCCGTGGCACCGTGAACTTACAGAAACGTGATCGCGCAGGTTTGCCAGAGCCGTGAGCTTTTCAGAGTCAAGGTCGGGAAGAGGCAGCGCTGTACACTGCGACACCGAAAGGCGCCCAGCCGGCCGCGCGCACACGCGCGCAGGTACCGGTGGTGCGGGCTGGACGCGGCGCTGGCGCGCCCTACCTTACCCCTAACCCTACCAAACGTGTATGACTGGAAGCGCGCGGCCGCGCAGGTACCGCTGGCGCGGCCTGGGCGGGCTGGACGCTGCGCTGGCGCGGCTGCGCGGCCTGCCGCTGCCGCTGCAGGCGTACGGCGACGACCTGAGCGAGCGCCGCGAGCGCTCGCTCATGCACACCGCGCAGCGCTTCGTGCAGCTGTTCCTGGTCGCGGAGCCGCCGCGGATCCTCACGCTGGAGGCCGCCGCGCACGCGCTCATTTGTGCGGCGGCTTTAATCCTACCCTGGCCTGCGAGGGCCGCCTGCAGCGCGCGGCGCACGGCTGTGGCCTGCGAGCGTCCTGATGGCGGGATGCGTGACGCATCTGCTGGCCGGTGAAGGTCAATGAGTTGCTGACATGGACTTGCCGCACAGCGGCGTGCTTCCCGATGACAAGCCTGACACCAGCGCAGCGCGTCCCCTCTGTGGAATGCACCTGCGCCGCCCGGCGGGGGCCGACGCGAAGGGGCACATGCGTGTGCAACAGGCATAGGGTAGGGTAGGGTAACAATATTGTAGTGTAGGGACCTAACCCTGACCCCAATCGCAGGCGCGGCCGCGCCGAGCGCGGCGGAGACGCGGACCAAGGTGCGGCGCCTGTACGACATCGCCAACGTGCTCGCCTCGCTGGACCTGCTCGAGCGCTCCTCCTGCCCGGCCACGTTCCGGCCGGCCTACCGCTGGCTGCGCGCGCCGGGCGGCGCGGCGTACCCCGCGCCGCCGCCGGCGGTCGCCGGCCGCCTCGCGTGGTGCGCTCGCGGCCGAGCGCCGGGCCTTTCTGTGTCACATGCGTGTCCCCCGCGTCGCGCGCACTCCACACGGCAGGGCGCGCGCGGCCGTCCCGGCGGCCGCTGGTCGCGCGGCACCAACATGCGCAGGGCCTTACAGCCGTGCTGCTCCACGGCGCGCTGCGCAGACGTGACATGCATGCACTTTCGGCCGCACGCTACAATATGGAAACCACAGGAGCCTGCGACGGCGGACAAATGCCTGTGGGCGGTTGGACCCTGGGCCGTGCGCCACACGCGCGCATGCCTTGCAGGCAGCTCCGCACTCCCAGTGCTTGGCCTCCCGCCCGGCCTGCCCGCCTCCCTGCTCAGCATGCGGCGCTCGCCTCGCGCGGCCAGTCAGAGGCGTACCCGGCGAGATCCCGTCCAGAGCGGAAACGCTCCCGGCCGCGCAGGGAGGGCCGCGGCGGCGCGGCGCACGCGCCCCGCCCGGACGTCACGCGCAGGGTGGCTGCCGCGCGCGCGCTGCTCGCGTCGCCGCCGCTGGCCGCCGCGCCCGGTGGCCGCGCGTGCGCGCACCTGCGCTCGGAGCCGCCCGGCGCGGCCGCCGGCGCGGCCGCCGCGGGCGGGCCGCGCGGGGAGGGCCCCTCGCAGGGCTCACCCAGCGAGGAATGGACCCTAAGCAGGGCCAGCGACGACTCGGGCAACTCCGCTCTGGAGCTGGACGTTGTGTCGGTCGGCGGCAGCGGCCGCGGCGCATGGCCGGCCGGCGTCGCACTCGCGAGCGCGCGCTCCGGCTCTGCGTCCGAAGACAGAGCCTGTGGTGCCGCGGGAGCTGCGGCGGCCGGCGGCGGCATTCGCGCGAGCGCGGGCGGGTGGGGGCCCGGCCCGTTTGGCGCGGGCGCCCTCCCCGAGGGGCCCGCCGCCGCCCGCGCCGCGTACGGCGGCCTGGGCAGTGGCGTCGCGCATGCGGGCGGGCAGGCAGGCGCCCCCGGCGCCGGCCGGACCCTGCTGGGGCGGCGCGCGGCCGGACCGCTGCACGCTCTGGACGCCGAGCGCGAGACGCTGGACTGGGGCGCGGGCGTGGGCGGCTCGCTGCAGCCGGACTTCGGGCGCGTGCCGCGCGGCAAGCGCGCACGGCGGGAGCCGCCGGCGCCGGCCGATATTGCGGTGCGTGCCGCCGGCCGGCACGCGCGACCTCCCTGGCGGCGCGGGCAGGTGCCAGGCTGTCAGCTCCGAGTTTCACAGATCTCTGGTGTCCTGCGCGCATGCTAGTGAGCCTGGCCAGGGCGGAGCCTTTGCTTGCGCGCGGGGCATGCCACACGCTGCTCTGGCAAACGGGCCTAATCCGAGCAGCAAGCGATGTGTTTGCGGGCGCTGCAGGAACCGCCGGCGCCTGCTGCCGGTCGGGCGGGGGCGCAGCCCGGCGCCGCAGCCGCGCCGCCGCGCGCCCCAGCCGAGCAGGCGCCCGGCGGCGGCGCTGTCGGCGCGTGGCATACGGCGGACGCGCACGTGAGCGTCGGGCTGGCGCCCGGGCTGCTCATCAAGGGCATGGTGCAGGGCGGCGTTGGCGGCGGCGGCGCGGGCGCGCATGCCGGCGCGCGCGCGCCGCTGTGGGCAGGCGCATGGGCTGCACCGGCGGCCCCCGAGGTTCCCGGACCCTGCGTCGGGGCCGGGCCGCGCGCGGGCGGGGCGCCTGGCGCCGACGTGCGCGCAGCCGCGCATTACCTCTGCTCTGTCGGCGCGCCACGGGCTGCGAGCGCGCCTGGGCAGGGCAGGCCTGCGGCGCCGAGCGCGCCGCCCCCGGCACTGGAAAAACCCTGCGCGGACCCGGCCGCCGAGGTGCGCGCGGCGGCGCAGTACCTGAGCGCGGTCGCCGCGGGCGCGGCCGGCGACGGCGCGCAGCTGACGGCCGCGGCGGCGCGCCTGCTGGGCAGGCCCCAGGCGCCCCCGGCCCCGCCGCCCGGCCCTGACGCCGATGCCCGGGAGGCGGCGCTGCCGCCCGCCCCACCCGCGGGCGCTGCAGGACTGCCGCCGCTGCACACGGAGGCCGGCGGCGCGCACGACGCGGGCGGCGGTCCGGCGCTGGGCGCCCCGGCTGCATGCGCAGGGGACCTGCGGAGCGCAGGCAACCTCTCCGCGGCCGACGCGGGCGGGCTTGCTCAGCCCGCTCGGGCCCTGCACGCGGACAGCAGGGGCGCACAGGATGGGCCGGCGGCCGGGCACGCGCCGGCAGCCGCGGCGGCCGGGGCGGCGGCCGGGGGCACCGTGCGAGCCGGGCCGCCCGGCGACGCTGCTGCGGCGGCGGCGGCCGCGGCGGAGGCGGCCGCCGCGGAGGCGCGGCTCATGCGCAAGGGCCTGCAGAACCTGACCGCCTGGGTGCACTACTGCGCCAAGGCGGCCGGCGGCGGCGCGCCCAGCTGGGCCGCGCACCGCGGTGCGCCGACCGCGCTATGCACCTAGTCTTGCGGTGCACGCACATGCGTGGCATGCATGGATGAACAGCGTGCTCTCTCATCACATGGTCATCCGCCTGTCAGAGTGCATATCCTATCACTGTGCCTGATGCGGGTCTGTAAGCCGTCAGGATGAAGCCATGGTGTCAGACGCTGAGTCGCACCCTGCAGTGGGCGGCTTGTATCGAGTGTAAGGGAGTGACATGTATGCCGTGCGGCATGTTTAGATGGAGCAGGTGTCTGGTAGAAGCTTGGCCTGACCTAAAACTAGCCTGAAGCTGAGTCCAGGCACCCCCCGGGGCGCGCAGAGCCGGAGGCCGCGCACGCGATCGCCGCCGCGGCCGAGAGCCTGGCGGCCAGCCGGGCGCGGCCGGGCTCTGCGCCGCAGCCGTCACAGCCGCAGGGCAGGGCAGGGTCCGTTTCGGGCCCGGGCGACGCGCCCAGCCGCGGCATCGACCCAGGCGCCGAGAGCGCCCCGGCCGCGCGGGGCCGCCTGGACGCTGCAGCGACGGCGCCGCTGCCGTGCCGCTCGGCGCCGCAGGCGCGCGTGGAGGCCAGTGCAGGCCCGGCGCCCACCGCTTCGAGCCTCTGCTTCGAGCCGCGGTCGCGCTCCGGTCAGGAGGCGTGCTCCGGGAGCGGCCCGGACCCCAAGCCCACGGCTGAGGGCATCCTGGCCGCGCGTGCGCGCCTGGACGCGGTGCTGCGGGCGGCACCGCCGCGCGGCGCTGGCCCAGGGGCATGCCCTATACCCTGCGATGGCAGCGCCGATCCAGAGTCCGGCCCTGGAGGCGCCGCAAAGCCTCAGCCGCCGGCGCCGCCAGCAGCCGCGCCGGGAGCGCGCTCGCAATGCGATCCAAGCATGCGCCGCGGCTCAGACGATGTGCCGGCCGCCCCGGCGCGCCAGGACGCCGCGCCGCACCCGCGGCCGCTGCGCGCCCCCGGCGGCCCTGGCCCTGGTGCAAGGCTCGCGCGCCTGCCCGGCGGCCCCGAGCGCCGCGCCGCGCCGCCGCAGCCGAGCGCCGCCAGCTGCCAGCCGTGCGGCCAGGCTGGGCCTGGGGTCTCGGACCCTGCAATAGACACCCGCCAGCCCGGCGCCGCGCCGGAGCGGCATGACCTGCCCGCGCTGCCGACGCCTGCGTTAAATGGCCGGCAGCCACGCACGTCTGAGTCCGCCTGAACCGAGGAGCGTGCCCGGGTGCTGGGCTCGATCACTGGCTGGCAGCCGCGCGCATCTGGGGCCTCTGCGCTTGCGAGCGGCGGTCAACGGAGCTGCGTGGGCTCGAGGCCGGCGCATGCCGGTCAAGCAGAGGTTCTAGGCGATGCCCCGCCATTGCGGGTGTGTGGGCTGCGGCGCCCTGCATGCGATTCTGCAGCATGCAGTCCTGCCCTGCTGCAAGAACCCGCAGATGCGGCACACCGGTAGCCAGGGCATGCGCTGTGCAGGGTGTGCAGGTTTTCTGCCTTGCCTGCTGCTGCTGCTGCTGCCCAGCCACTGCAAGGCTTTGGTGTTTGGGCAGAGTCGGAACTGCACGGCCGGATGCTGCTCATCATGCCTTGCGGCGGGCGCCATAGCTGCATCACATCTGCCTGGGTTTGCGCATGCCAGAGTCTGCCTGCTGATGCTTTCGTATCGGCCTGCTGCAGCTGTCACACGTCCGCCCTAGCCACACGGCGTGCTTTCTCGCTGAGGCCCTGTTATGAGGGCCAATTGGGCGCTGTGTGCGCGCGCGACTGGGCTCGACTGCACCATATTTTTTGCGCATTTACATATTCACGGTAGCAAACGGGATACCGAATGGGGTAGTTCATCAACACTTTCACGCACTACGGGATGGTCAGGCCTTCAAACATGCCGGGGGAACGCTAGTATGAGTCAAGCACTGCCTTAGCTGACTGGGGAACCGCACAACTGAACTCCCATGCTGACTAGCAAACCGCGCATCAATGCAAATTTGCCTTGCCTGCGCATTTCTGGCCTGCACCGTTTTTTTTGCTGGGTTACTAACATGTTAGCACTGGTCCTGTTCTGCAAAGAGCCCAGCGTGATGCCGAGCGCATGGCATGATGCAGTGCTCATGCAGACCATGCGTACCAAAAGGTGCCACCGGTCAATCAAAACACATACACTGCCTTATCCAAGGGTCTACCGCTGTGAAGCCCTATGGAAGCTCACCTATGTGCACGTAAGCCCCCACATAGAATATATGCCGGCCTGTGTTTAGAGGTACCCTGCACACGCGCGTCACGAAAACATGCCAGAAACACACCCCAGTGCAGGTCTTTCTCACCACACAGCAATGTCAGTGCACGATGTCAGGCAGCTTCTATGCAGGCGCAGCAGGCGCATGCGCGCACGCCAACTGCATCACGCGCAGGCCGCATCAGTGGCCCCGCCGCAGCACCCCCAGCAACCTCCGAGCTCATGTGCACCCTCATAAGGAGCGCGCAGCAGGAGCGACACGCAGCGCCGGCGGCCGGCCCTATGCGCGCGCCCCGGGCGCGCGCGCATGCAGCAGCTCCTCCTGGCTGGTGCTCAGACAGACCTAACCCGTTTAGGGTTAGGTCTCTATAGCCCTGGGCGCGCGCGCATGCAGCAGCTCCTGGCTGGTGCTCAGGCTGCGCGCCTGCACCGCGCGCGCCGGGCGCAGCGCCAGCAGCAGCGCCAGCGCACGCGCGCGGCTCATCGCGACGCGCGGGCTGGCAGCCGGCGCCGGGGCTGCGAGCCCGCCCGGAGGGCGCCCCTCGGCGTCCGTGGGCCGGCGCGCGGAGCAGGGCCGGGCGGGGTTCCATCCCGGCCGCCTGCCGTCGCTGCCAAGTTCGGGTCCCGGCGCTGCTCTTGCCGATGCTGGGCGCGCAGCCCGGGGCCGCGCGCATACCTCACTCTCTGAAGCGCATGCCACTGATGAATAAGCAGGCGGGGGAGTGCTGTGCATGGCAGGGTGCAGGGCATCGGCCGCGCGCATGCAGGGGCCCTGAGCTTTCTCATCAGCAGAACCTGACCCAGCACTCCAGGCCCCTTCGAGGTATTGTGACCGGCCAGGACCCGTGCTTGAGCGAGGCAGCAGCGCGCGCGCCCCTTGGTCCTCCGGCAGCAATGACTCGGGCTCGGGCTCGGTGACTGTGGGAGTCCGTGGAGGCACCCCACTGCGGGATAAGTGGGTCAGAACCCTGCTGCAGGGCCCGAGCGGCGGCAGGCCAGACCGCGGCGTGAGCAGCAGCCCCACAGCCAGCGCGCGCCAGCGCGCGTCGGCCGCGGCGGCCTGGATGGCAGCTGCCGCTTCAGGGTTCCCCTGGGGTTTGTGGCTCCCAGCAGCCGGCGGTGCGCCTGCCCAGTGCAGCCGGTCGGGCTTCCCGCTCCGCCGCCGCCTGCTGGCGCCGCGCCCAGGAGCAGCGACGCGATGCTCGGCTGCCTGATCAGGCGCAACCATCGGCGCCGCCTGAACAGGCGCGCTGGTCCGCCGGCCCATGTGCGCCGTCTGCCCCGCCGCCCCGTCTGCATCCGGGCCTTGCGCAGCAGGACACTCAGCCCCCTTGCCATGCTCCTGCGGCTGGTCGCATGCCGCGGCCGGGAGCAGCAGGGGCCTGCCGCTAGAGGCGCCGCAACTGCCGGGGCCTGGCAGCGTCCTCGCCGGCGCGGTGGCAGGTCTCACCGCGCGGCGACTGCAGCCAAGGGACATTTTGCCGAGTGGCATGGCCACAGCGTCGCATGGCGAGACCAATGAGCGCCGGCCTGAGGCTGCGACGATCGCGGCGGGGCTGTCGGAGGCTGCAGGGGGTGTTCCTGGGGGAGGTCCCAAGGCCGGGAGTGGTGTGGTGGCTCGTCGGGGCGCCGGGGCAGGCTGCGGACTGGCCTGGCGTAGCAGCTTCGCCGCGGGGTGCCCGACCGCGCCGCTGGCCGGCAGCAGGCCCGCGCGGCCAAAGGCGAACGTCAGCTGGAAGGCCGCCTGCGTCGACGGACCGCGACTCGGACGCGCGCCCTGGTTAAGCACACCTCCAGGACTGTGTAGAGTCACCCTAACCCTATGCACATGCTGGGCAGACAAGGGCGCAGAAGCTACACACCCTGAACAGGACCGGCAGGGGACAGCAGAACGCAGAGCGACGCATGGCCCGCACGGGCAGCCTGCTGTGACGGCAGGCGCGGGCAGCGCGCCTCGTCGCGCAGGCGCTGCAGCAGCGCGCCCGGCGCGGCAGCCAGCGCGGCCGACGGCAGCGCCCACAGCTGCGCGCCCGTGGCGGCCGCACGTGCGGCGAGCCCGTCCAGGCAGGCGCCGGCGACCGCCGCCCCGCCGCCCAGCGCCGCCCCAGCGTCCAGCTCCGCGAGCGGCACACGCCCGGGCGCCTGCCAAGCCCCGCCCCGTTGAGCATGCAGCTCAGAATATATTGATGTTTGCCCGACGCCAGCAGCGAGTTGCAAAGCGTGAGCAATTGATCTACCCCCAGCGCATGCATGCTTGAGCCGCCTGGGCCCTGAGGCTATGTATTGACGCGCACGAGCAGAATGTGTCCAAACGCTGACCCGCATGCCAGGGCAAGACTTGAGGCTTTGCGAGGTAGGGTCCGCAGGGCACTGTGCTGCAGGCCAAGCGCGCTGAGCGCCGCCTGCTTGCTGCACATGCACGTGCACTGCTCTGCTCTCGCCTGCTGGCACGGAGGAGGGCAGGCATGAGCGACAGTGCGGGAGGGGCTTGGCATGCATTGCTCTGGGTGAGCACGGCCCGGCCCGCTGCATCTACCACGCTGCAGCGCAGGGGGCCACCTGTGGCCGGGCCTCGCGCAGCGCGGCGCCGGCCAGCGCGGCCCGCCTCAGCGCCTTCCCATCGCCCGACGTTGCATCTGCCGCGCAGGCTCGCGCGACCGACGCCCTGCCCCAGGGGTCCGGCGCCGGGGCGGCCGGCCGCGGCGCGGCGGGCGCGGCCGCGGTCAGGCGCACGCGCCCGCGCGCCACGATGTACAGCGGCCCGCCTGGCGACAGGTCGAGGGCGGCGCCCGGGCGGACCTGCACCTGGCGCAGGGCGCCCGCGACAGCCGCTGCCTCCTGCGCACCGAGCGCCCGCTGTGCTTGGTATGCAAGCTCGGTAGCACGTGTGCAGTACCAGCCAGATTGCCCCTCATGATAAGCAGACTCTGTCCCGCATGCGTGAGATGCAATGCGGCTGGTCACCGTTTGGCCCGGCAGGACATGTATGCATGTGGCGGGCGCTCGGGGCAGGCGCACATGCTGAACGCCTTGGGCAGGTTGTGGGGGCCTGCAGGCTCGCCCGAAGCCGCCGCAACACACACGCTTCAAGCGCGGCACACGGCCCAGATGAGCTGCAGCGAGGGGGCTCGCCTCCGCAGGGCGCCCGTGGAAGGCCGAGCACATCTGCCTCAGGAAGCCCGCGGCCGCCGCGCGGCGCTCGGCCACGTGCGGCGCGACCGCGCGCAGGAAGGCCGCGCGCGGCACGGAGAGCAGCACCGCGACGCCCGCGGCGGTCGCCGTCACGGGCGAGGGCGCGCCCGCCAGCAGCGCCGCGTCGCCCAGGCTGCGCGCGGGGCGGCGCGCCCGTGGGCGGCGCGCCTGGCATGCCTGTTGCCTTGCGGAGATAGGCATGAGCGCATGTACAAAGGCAGCCGGGCAAGGCAGGTGGTTACGACTGGATCCTGGCCTACGGGAGCGAGCGCCGGTGCCGCTGTGTTTGGCAGCGCGGCGCTGGCGGCGGAGTGCGCCTTCAGTCAGCCGTGAAGCTGCCTCTCAGCTGCTGAGCCAGGGCAAAGCCACCAACCCCCTCGCAGCGCTGCACTTGCCACTGCGCAGATGGCTATCCCGCGCGCCAGGGCGCGCCTGTGCCCGGACCGTGCGACGCCGGCGCCCATGCGCGCCGCCCCGCTCGCCGCCAGCGCCGCGGCCGCGGCCGCGGTGCGCAGGCGGGCGCGCTCGAGCGCCAGGGCGGAGACAGGCCGGGGTCCCGCGGCCGGGCCTGAGGCTGGGCTTGAAGACGGCCGTGGCCCCGAGGCGGGCTGCGGCGCAGGGGCCGAGGCAGGCGTGCTGCGGGTGCTGCTCGACGGCGGCGCCGGGGACAGCTGCAGGGTGCCTGTCAGCACCAGGTGCCAGGCACGCTGCGGCTCGCCAGCGGCCACGACCACCTGAGCCCAGGTCGTGGGGGTCAGGGCACCAGAAATGCCCCCAGCCCGCACTGCGCAGGAAACCCGGGAGGTGCAAGGCACGCTGCGGCTCGCCGGCGGCCGCGGCCACCTGGCCATGCCGCTCTGCTCCTCGGATACAAACCGTTGGCACGCACAGGCTCGCATGCGAATGACGTATGCGGACCGCCTGGCAACTGCTCGTTTGCTGGTTGCAGGAACGTCTGTTGCTTGCCAGGGGAGCTGGCGTGCACACCTGCACGCTGGCTCCCCTGGCAAGCAGCCCTACCAGGCAGGGCGCGCACAGCACCTGCCCGCTGACAGCGGTCTCGGCGACCGCCTCGGCGGCGAGCGCGGCCAGCACGCGCTCGGGCAGGCCGGCCGTGAAGCCGCTGGCCAGGCGCAGGACGAGCGCGAGCTCGCCGCGCAGCGCCGCCAGCGTTGCCGCGTCGCCGGCGCGCGCGCCGCCTGGGAAACCGCCTGCGGGCCCCCCGCGGGGGCCCCCGCGCCGCGGGGAGCGCGCGGAGCGCGGCGTGCGCAGGTCTGGCAGCGCGTCCGCGCCGCGCGGCACACGCAGGGATGGCACCCGGCCGGCCAGCTGCTGGCGTCGGTGAGGGTCGCCGGCGCTGGGGCGATTCAGGGTCTCCGGTGCCGGCACGCCTGCAGACCGCGCGCGCTTGGCTGGTCGCTGGTACGGGCTGTGCGGCGAATGCGGCGCGCCCGCATCGGACGGCACAGGCATGCGCCGGGCGGCCGACACACCGGCGCTTGCGGGGCGGGCCGCCTCTGCAGCCCGGGCCTTTGCATGGCTGCAGGCGCGCGACAGCGCATAAGAGCAGTCTGCGCTTGCTGGCCGCCCGTTTTTGAGGCCTGCTCGGGCCCCAGTGGCAGCAGAGCTTGCTCCCATGGCGCTCTCAATAGGGCGCAGGTGGCAGTCCTGGGATGGCGCTCTGTGAGGCCTGCCGCCCGCCGGCACAGGAGCAGGTCCGACGCCGCGGTCTGCGCCAGCATGGACCTCTTCATCCGCTGCTGGTGCTGGGCCTCCTGTGGCTGCCAGGTTTGCCCCAGCGACCAGTGCTGCCGCATAGCTGGCCTGCGGCAGGGCTGCAGCCACCCCCTTGCCGCACGCGCCACTGGCCAGGAAGGCGGCAACGATGGGCTGCGGCCTGGCCGGGGCTGCAGTGAGTGCCACAAGCTCGGCAACGCGCGCGAGCAGCAGCCGCGCGCGCATGGCCAGTTGTGCGCCGTTCAGCCGCCGCAGCGTGGCCAGACGCGCCTGCGCAGCCACGCCCGCAGCCTTCTGTCGAAGTGAAGCAAGCACGGGCCTCAGTCCAGGGCGCTGCTTGAGTAACCTGGTCTGGCGCGCCTGCGTACGCGCTCGGTTTGCGACCAGACGCGCAACGGTCGCACGCACAGCGGCGTGCCAGCGTGCCCGGGCCGGGCTGCAAGTCGCAAGGGGTGGTCCCCCTGTGTCTGGTGGCATGCAGCCTGGAGGGCCACCTTGAGCTGTCACAGCCATACCAGCGGACGTAATCAAATACAGACACGCTCGGAAAGCTATTCTACCCAGCCAGTGGTCTCGCAAGCTGGAAGCGATGGCAAAGAAACGGGCAGCTGGTGACCGCGAGGCTCGAGCTGTTGCAGTTTAAGCCGTAAAGCATGTAGGGTCTCTGGGATGGAGCCCCTACTCTGGGCAGTGCCTCTGGTGGGGAGGGAAAAAAAGAGACACTGGCACAGAGACGCTGAGAGTGGTCTGAACCTGTTGTAAGTGCACATACCGCCGCAAACAGTGAGGTGCGCCTGCCTTGACAGCTGACAATCCGCTGAGGAGATGCACGATGTCCCAAGCCTGGCCTGCATACTGTACGAGTTGAACGTTTGTGCGAGGCATTGCAAGCTCGACGCTGGCAGCCAGTGACCCATGGCCACGAACCGGACAATGGGGTCACTGCTGCCAGTCTGCTGCGCAGGTGCGGCATGGCGACCACCACGCGACCGGACACTGAGTCGGCGTCTTCACTGCGAACGCTGCAAGACGTGAGTGCGGACTCTTACAGCACTGCGCCATCGCGCGGCGCGAGCGCAGCCCCGTCGCGGTACAGCACGAGCGGGAACAACAGCAGGAGTAGCGCACGCAACGGCGGCCTGAAGTTTGGCTTCCTGGATATGGGGAGGCTCCAGCACTGCCTGCGCCTGCGCAAGTCGTTCGGCGTGACCGACCAGCTGTCCGGCGAGGTCGGCCTGGACTACAACCTCAGCACGCGCTCCGCGGTGCCGCAGTACTCGCTGGCGTATGAGGTGCGGCCGGGTGGCAGCTGCGCTTGACGTGCCGGAGGCCTGTGCCGCGCAGATTAAACGAGTTCGCAACAAATTGGTCACTCAGCACACGGTGGTGCAATGTTCTCAGCTGTGCTGTGCGGTGCAATGTTGTGTTTATTCTGGCATGCTGTGCGGTCAGGAGCTTGCTCGCCTGTGCTTGAAAGCAGGTGCTACAGCAGTGCGTCGACTCTTCGAGCTGCAAGGTGTATGTTGTGCGGTCAGCAGCTTGCTCGCCTGTTCATGAAAGCAGGTGCTACAGCAGTGCGTCAATGCTTCGAACTGCAAGATATCTGGCTGTGGTGGGTAAGGTGCTCAGGCAAGGGTCGGACTGAGGGCTGACTCTTGCACCGGCTGGTGTGCGCGCGCAGCTGCTGAGGAAGGGGGAGCCGTTCGCCATTACCTGGCTGTGGTGAGGAGGGTGCTCAGGCAAGGGTCGGACTGAGGACTGAGGGCTGACTCTTGCACCGGCTGGTGTGCGCGCACAGCTGCTGAGGAAGGGGGAGCCCTTCGCTACACTGCGCGCAACGCCCCAGATGCTCATGCTGCGGAAGAGCTTCTACCTGTCGCCGCCGAAGGTGGACATGAGCTTCACGCTGCACACGATGGCCGGGGTGACGTACGAGGGTGCGGCCGCCCGCCGCTTCCGCTGCGCAGGGCGCGTGCCTGCTGCCTAGCTCGCTGCCACCTGCCTCACACATGTGCCCTGGTTCTGCGTCCCGCACTGATTGCATGTATCTCATGCGTGCAGCTCTAACTTTGCCATTTTGAACCATGCATCTGCATCCAAGCTACATGTGCAAGAGCTTGCGGTGCATACCCTCCTGTCCAGTCCCTGTGATTGCTCTGGCGTGCATGGACCCTCAGCCCAAGCGAGCACTGGCACGCGCTGCGTCCAGGCATGGTGCAGGGTCGTCGGCGCCGTGCACCGCAGCGCGTATGACAGCCCGCGCATTGCGACCGCGCGCAGGGCGGCCGGAGTTCGGCCTGGACGTGGACAACATCCGGCCGATGCAGGTCGTGGTCGGGGCCGCGCTCGCGATGCTGGCGCTGGGCAAGCCGCTGTCCGGCAGCCGCGGCTTTGGCGGCCTGCAGTTCGGCCTGCCGGTCAGCGGCGACGCGGTCGCCAAGGCGCGCCCCCGGCAGCGGCCGCGCCTGTGCCGTGGTGGGGGGGCTGTTGGCCGGCGGCGCGCTGCAGCGAGGCGGCTGGCAGGAGACGCTGTGGGGCGCTGCATGCATGTTGCGTTGGGCTTGCGCGCAGGTCCAGAGCGATAGGCCAGCGTCTGGCACGGCAAGGATGTGCGCGTCACTTTGATTTGCATGTGCTGTGGGTGTCTTGTGAGCACCGTACCGCGCTGCGGGCAGGGCGAGAGTAGAATGCAGGTGTCCCGAGGATGCGCGCTTCACGGGCAGTACATCCGCGATGGGCTGCTTGACGGCCGGGCTGCGCACGCGCGCAGGGCGAGGGCAAGGTGCAGGTGGAGAGGCAGGGCAAGGGCTTGCATGTCTCGCTGCAGCAGCTGAACGCCGTGCTGCGCCTGTGAGGGCTGCGCCCCGCCTGCCTTTCACATGCGCTGCTGAGCCGCGTGAGGAAAAAGCCCTTCAGCGTGTAAGTCGTAAGGTCGGTCCGCGCCGTAGGACCGCAGGTGAGCAGCTCTGCAGCCTGGCATATGCTCTGTTGAGGTGGTGCACAGCTCCTGCCGAGCTGGCACGCTTGCATGGATTTGCTGCGCTTGCGGTGCCTATAGCACACTAGCGGCGTGGCAACTGCGTGCCAACTGCGTGGCAGGCACTTGTAAGCCAGACACACACTGTGGCAGACACAGACCGCAGTGCTACAAGCAGCTGGTAGTGACAGCAAGGGACTACATGCAAGAACATGACAGGCCTACCAAGATGACTTCTGAGCATCATTCAACACCTCAAAGGGTGCTTAAATCTCAGCGATCTTCAAGCCCCATGGGAGTCCAGCAGCGCAAGACACCCAGCAGCAGAGTAGCACTGCAAGCTCAGCACGGTTGTTCACATGTCGAGTTCCAGCGCGGTGTTCAGGCATGCACAGTGCACGTGCATACATGACAGGCATCTGCGGAGTCATGCACACAAGAAGGCTCCTGGCACAGACCTCTTGGGGAAGTTCAACACACCATGGGTTTTCTCTCAGAACCTGAACCAGCGACCTGCCTCATACTGGTGAAGCAAGCCCCACAACACGGCGCGCACGGGGCGAGGCCCCACACCCGCGCCGACAGCACAGCACCAACAAAACACGCAGCAGCGCACTCATGCGGGACTAGTACACGCCGCCGACGGACGGGTACATGAAGTTGAGCCGGCCATCCTCCGGCAGCGTGTGGTTGCCCAGCGCCTGGGCGCGCGACAGCCGCGAGAAGGCGATGCTGCCGTGCGTGGCCTGCCGCGCCAACCCACGCGTCCACCCTTCAGCTGCATGCACAGATTGCACCACGCAGCGCCGCAGGCGCCGCAGGAGGCGCCACAGCCGCGCAGGAGCGCCTCAAGACACAGGGCCCCCTGCGAGGCGCCCGCCCTCGGCCGCACGCGCAGGGGCGCCCCGCGGCGCTGCGGTAGGCGTGCCAGATGCACAGGTGCGCCTCAAGCACAAGGCTCCCGGTGAGGCAGACACAGGGTTTTCTGGCAAGCCTGGTCAGCACCGAGCGCGCCCAGCTTGGTGGATGTGCGATCAGAGCATCTCCTCTGCTGGCAGCGGTTCCCACAGCATATGAAGCGTTTGCAGCAGGGACTGCCCCCCTGTGCACAGGCGCAAGAGGGCCGCTGCTCACCTCCAGCCGCTGCGCCGCCACAGGCACCGGCTCGAAGCCGCCCTCGTCGCCAATCTTGATTTGCACGGTGGCCTGCCACCGCTCAAAGGTGCCCGGCCGCAGGTCGTACGCGCCCGCTGCGCAGCACCCCGCAACCTCACATTGGCAGGGCGCGCGCGACGAAAGCCACCAGACACGCTCGTGTCAAGCGCGTGGCGCTCGGGCGTCACGCAGAGCGCAGACGCACGCCTGCCAGCGAGGCAGGGTGCAGTGCGGTGCGTGCACTTTCCCCTGGCAGCCCAGGTGCATTTGTGAGGTGACTCGCTGCTGGGGAGCGCAGGGCTGCCAACTTTGTTGCTGCCACGCCCGCGCCATGCGCCTCGTTGAAACACGCCCTTCAACGCAATTATTCACCACAGAAGCACGTTGTTCATAGCGTCTGCTGAAGCAGGACCGTACACTGCCACCACAGTTCCGCAACCTTGCTTACCAGCATAACCCTGGGCTCAACAAGGCAGCAGGCTACCTGGCGTCGTGCTCTCGTTGAGCGCGCGCGCGTGCTGCACGTCCAGCTCAAAGCGCACGAGCGTGTGCGCCTCGGCCGCCGCAGCCGCCAGGCGCACGCTGCGCAGCACCCGTGCGCCGCCCTTGCCGTGCCGCGCCACCAGCTCGCGCGCGAGCGCCTCGTAGCGCGCCAGCGCGGCCGCGCCCGCTTGCGGCAGTGGCCACGCCCATGCGCGGCTCACTGCGGCGTCCGCTGGCGCCGCCTCAACCTGCGCCTGCGCCCCGTCCAGACAGCTATTTCACAGCCAAACGGTGCCCAGGAAATAGGAAAGAAAGCTTGGACGCCCTCACGCGGTACATCAGACTGTGGTGCTAAACAGCATCACCGCACAGCAAAATCTGGATGCTGAACGACAACAAGCGGCCAGGCGCAGCAGCCAGTCCAGGTACCTGGCCCGTGGCTTATATGCAGATCCGGGCTCAACCCTAATCCTCACCCTAGCCAAAGCACCTTTCCCTGCCCGCAACCATCGCACAGCGCCACCACGGTACCTGCGCCAATGCGCCAACGGCGAGCTCCAGCGAACCGCCGCGGCCTTGGCGCGCCACCAGGTCCGCCGCGGCCGCGCCCGGCGCGGGCGCGGCCGCGCGCAGGCCCGCGCGCCCGGCCGCCACCTCCAGGTGCAGCGCGACCATCGCCTGCGGCGCGCCCGCCAGCGCGCCCGCGAGGTCGTCCCCCGTGACCGCGCCGTCGCCCCCCGCGCCCGCGGCCTGCCACGCCTCCGCCCGCTCGCGTATGCCCGCCGAGATGCCCAGCACGCCTGCCGCCAGGGGCGCGGCGCCGGCCCGTCATGGATCGCGCCCATCTGAGCAGCTGAGTAGTGTATGGACGACTGCGGCCTTGAGAGAGCCAGCGCAGCACCGGGCTCATGCGCTGGCCCTGCGCGCCCGACCAGCAGCACGCGGGGCAGCACGGTCAGGGCCGCGTACCGTCCAGACTGCTGGGGTCGGCCGGCGCGGCGCCCCCCCACATGCGCTCCAGGTACGCAGCCGGCGGCGGCGGCAGGTCCAGCGGGCGCGCGAGCCGCACGCCGCGCACGCCCGTCACGGCCACCGCGGCGCCCGCGCCCAGCACCAAGCGCCCGCCCGCGCCGGGGCCGCCCGGCAGCAGCGGCGGCAGCGCCAGCGCGGGCGCGGGCGCGTCCGGCGGCGCCCCGGGCGCGGAGAAGACGAGCTCGAGCGGGCCGACCAGCACCAGCTCGCCCAGCGCGCTTGCGTCGCCCGGCGAGCGCAGCGCATCCTGCGCGCCGCCGGGTGTTTGTCTTAGGACATAGACTTGGCGCCAGGCAGTGAAGCAGGTCGTTCATGAGCATGTTGTGCGCGTCAACGCCTTGGCTTGGGAAAAGGCTCAGCGCTTGAGCCTGAGCCGGGGACTGCATTTTGCAAGAATCAACAAGACCGTGCAGGCTACACCACGAGACCAACAAGTCCTTGTCACACGGTGGCAGCGAGATGTAGGAGAGCTGACTACGCCTCATACACCACTGTCGCGCTAAAGCAGTGTACGTGCTTGCTTGCAATATTATATACTTGCGCGCCTGCAGGGAGGTGTTCCCGCTGGTCCCCAGCAGCTCCGGCAGGGGCCAGAAGGCGTCCGGGTCCGCGTCGCTCAGCAGCACCCTGTGGCCCTCGCCGTCCAGCTCCAGCTCTAGCAGCTCTTGCCGCGCGCGCAGCACGTGCACGCTGTGCACGCTGGACGCGCGCACGACCGAGCCCGGGAACTCCGCCTCGATCGCGCGGCATACGGCCTGCGCGCACGGCCTCATTCGGGCCAGTGTGGCTCTACATGCGGGCAGGAAAAGCTCTTGGGAGTGGTCGCGCACATCCGCGGCGTGCTGCGACAGGGACCGCCACTCCGCGGGCAGGCTGCTGTCTAGGCGCGCGGGGACGGGCGCCGCGGCCGGCGCCGCGCTGCGCGCCTCCCCCACGAGCAAGAGCAGCGCGCAGGCAAAGAGCACGCTGCAGCGCGCGAGCATTGCTCCCGCATACGCAAGGTGCTGCGACGCAGTCCCACGAGGCAGCCAAGTAGCAGGGTAGAAAGCCCTGAGGCAGCCACTGCCGGACTCTGTCGGTGTCCGTCAGTGTGGCCCCGATGAAGCGGCACTTCATCGAGGTGCCGGACGCCGCGCACTACTGGCTGCTTGGCGCGCGCGTGCCGCTCACCTGCCTGGAGGGCTGGCAGGCGCCGACCGCGGAGGCCTGCCTGGACAGCACCGTGCGCGTGGACCTGGAGGTCCGGAACGGCCGGATTGCAGCGATCGACCCCGCCAGCCGCGTCGCGCACCGCGACAGCGCCCGCATTGTCGACCTGCGCGGCTCCATGGTGTTTCCCACCTTCGTCGACCTGCACACGCACATAGGCGCGCCGCCCCGGGGCTGCCTTGGCTCGGCCGGCAGCGTGACGGGCGCGACTGCAGGCTGTGCCAGAGCTGCAAAGCCTGCTGCTGGCCTTGCGGGAAGCCGGGAGGTATTCCGGCGCGCCTGCAGTTACGGCGCCGGTTACACTTCGGGCGCGGCCCGCGCAGACAAGAGCCACACCTGTGAGCGCAGCCGCAACCCCACCGGCAGCCTTAGCGGCGCGGACCGCAGCACCGCGCGCGACGCGGCGTTCTGGGACCGGGACGATGTGTTCAGGCGCGGGGCGCCCGCCATATCAAGCCTGCCGCTTGCTCCCGCCGCGCCTGTCCTGCAGAGGCTGGAGCTCCAGTCTTGCTTTCCTTTTCACCTGCCGTAGGCCTGTCTTTTCGCACACCGTCAAGCCGCGCCTGCTGGGGCAGGCCACCAGGCGGCGCCGCTGCTGACAGGCGGCGCTTTAAGTCCCGCCTGCCGGCGCCGCGCGCAGGAGGATGGACTTCAGCATAAAGTGCGCGTACGCACATGGCACGTCCGCGCTGCGCACGCACCTCATCAACATGTCGCCCAAGCAGACAGAGCTGACGTGGCCGGTGTTCGCGGAGCTGCGCAAGCGCTGGGCGGGCAAGGTGCGCCACGGCGGGCGAGTCCACACACACGCGGTGGCCCCACACAAGTGGCAGCAAGCGACACGCAGCCGGCGGCGTTGCACGCCGGGGCGCAGACGGCAGCATGCAAGCTCTCATGCGTGTAGCAGCGAGCAACACGCAACCGGCGGCGCTGCACGCCAGGGCGCAGACGGCAGCGTGCAAGCAGCAAGGCCACGCTCCTGTGGCTCCAGGTGGTTCGTAGGGCCCCAGGCTTCATGTCGAGCCTGCACTCTGGGCACGTGGGCGGGCAGGTCGCGTGCATCGAAGCCGTCCAGCAGGCTGCGAGTATGCCAGTGGGCGTGCAGGGGCGCAGAATGGGGGGCTCTGATCGGGTTGCGGAGGGTGCAGCGCGCAGCGAAGCTGCCCCCCATCTGCAGGTCGGCCCGGTTGCGCAGGGGCTCAGAACCGCGCCAGTGCTGCGCCGTGCCCCGTCCGACAGGCTGGCGAGCCGCCTGCGCAGGCCCCGACTGCAGCCCGTGACTGCGCCCGTGTGCGCGCATTGGCGATAGGTGGAATTGCAGGCCGTGGCGCTCGTGGTGCTGAGCTTCTTCAGGAACGAGGCGGCCGCCGTGGCGCTGGCAGACACGGTCCGCGCGCCGGCTGTGCCGCGCTCCCGCGCGCGCGCATATCATGCATTGCGGCCCGCCGCGATGCTCTGCCGCCCCCGAGTGTGCGGGCGCGGCGCGGCGTGTGCAGCTGAGTGCTCATCGCAGTGGGGCAGCCAGTCCAGATGCTGCCTGGACTTGGGTGCTATCCAGTGTCCATGAAGCTGTGTGCAACAGCGTGCAAAGTGTGTGTGGCGGCGTACGGGGCAGCGGGAACATGCTGGCGCCGGTCTGGCATTGTCAGGAGCCTGCATGTGTTGCGCGAGCAGCTCACTCGCGTCGCCCGGCAGCAACGCGTTGCCGGGCCGCAGGTGAAGGCGCACGGCGGCGTGCTGGGCGCGGCCGTGTGCTGCGCGGAGAACGGCGGCGACCCCGAGGACGAGTGGACCACCTGCGAGCGCGACCGGGACGCGCTCCTGGACAGGTGTCGCGTGCCTGTTCTGCCGAGGGTTGTATAGCCCTAAACACATTGAAAGGACGGGCGGACCACTTGCGGGCGCCAGCGGGATGCGCCTCCTAGAGAGGTGTCCTGGCACCTTCTCTGCAGAGGGGCTATGGAGCCCCAGATGCAAGGACGCCTGCGAGCGCGGCCCGATGCGCTGCTGGTTGGCTCATGCAGCCTCCTCTCTTTGATGTGGGTCTGAGCCGCTGTGAGCTCTGCTCCCTGCACGGGGGTCGGCTCCAGCACCTGGTCAGAGGCCACATGCTGAGTACCTGCAGCAGCGCTTACACCCTGCTCACGCACCCAGTCTGAGGCATCCACCTGTCCGCTAGGATCAACCTCGGGAGTGCCGAGGGAATAAGCAGCTTTGCTTTTCCGGGGCGGCGGCCTGCTGCGGCGGTCAGGGCCTGCTGCTGGGCTGCAGCCAGCTCCGGCAAGCGCGCCGGAGCGCCAGCGCCTCCTCGCAACCCCGGGCGCCCTTGGGGGCGTCGGCCGTGGCGCCCCGCGCGCGTACCCTACCCTACCCTGCCCTAACATACACCGCCGCAGGATATTCACGCTCGCCAAGGACCGCGACCTGGACCTGGACTTCCACGTGGACGAGAACGGCAACGCGCGCGCGCGCGGGCTGCGCTACGTCGCCGCCAAGGCCGCGCAGCACGGGTACCAGGGGCGCGTCGTGGCCGGCCACTGCTGGCGCGCGCCCGCGGCGCCCTGCGCGGGCCGCGCATGCGAACCCAGCTTTGCAAATACTTGCTACCACATCCCGGCTACGCAGCAAGACCTCTGGTGGGGGGTGTGCCTGGCTGCATAGCAAAGCCAGCCTGTGTTCTGCACTTCAAGTCCTTGCTCCGCTTTCCAGTGTGCGTGGCTGGGTACCTGAGGCGGTCCTGCGACACGCATGCGCCTCCCAACCCTGCACCTCTCTTCTGGGTTCGTGGTCACCTACTGTCCTGGATCTGGCAGGCCTTGCAGTCTGCAGTGGTCAGCATGCAGCCCGCTGTATGAGGCCGCTTTGCCCATGCATAGCTAACAGCAGAGGCGGCGGCTCACTCATACTGTCCCCTGTGCTCAACTGCCTCTGACGCCGGTGGTGGCCTGCGGCGCAGCTCGCTGGCGGCGCAGCCGCCGCGGGAGCTGGCGCTCACGCTCGCCGCCGCCGCAGAGGCGCGCCCCCCCCCACGCCGGGGGCGGGTTACGCACCGCAGTAGCTGAGTAGGCCTGCCCGCAGCGGCAGCAGCCCGCTCTCTGGCAGCGGGTGCTTGTTGGCAGTGCCTGCTGTGCGGCGCAGTCCGCGCTCGAGCGCAGCGTGGCCGTTCGTCGCTCGTGGCGAGGGGCGCGACTTGCGCAGGCGCGCGTCACGGTGGTGACGCTGCCGCTGGTGAATGAGTGGACGCAGGACCGCGACCATGCCGCGCGGCGCACGCCGCGCTGGCGCGGCGTCACGCTCCTGCACGAGCTACGCGGGTGCGCGCGCCGCGCGCTCGCAGGGCACATGGCCGCCCGGGGCGCGGCTGGAGCCAGGCGGGGCCCATGCAGGCTCTCAGTGGGGGCCGGGGGAGGGCGCTAAGGGCGCGCACCGCTGCCTGCCACAGCGCGCCGGCCGGCCGCGCAGAATGCTGTGGCTATGGAGGGTTAGGGTCAGGGCCCTGCCCGCGCGGACCTGCTCTGCCCGGCTGCAGGGCGCAGGCGCGGCCCCGCGCCTGCCAGACAGCGCTGAATGAAGCAGCCGGCGTCCACATAGCATCAAGTCAGGGTAGGGTAGTCCCTGTCCCTATCCCCTGCCGCGCGCCGTAGGGCGGGCATCCCGGTGGCGGTGGCATCAGACAACACGCGCGACCAGTTCTACGCGTACGGCGACCTGGACCTGCTCGAGGTCTTTGGTCAGGTGCGGGGGGCACCCCCTCTGCCCCCCCTACACCCCGCGCGGGTCTGCTGTCCATACGCGTCCGGCTCCTGCTACAGACAGCTCGTCTGCTGCTCCTGCCGGCCAGGTAGCGAGCGCGCGCCCGCAGCCCGTGCGGGCATGCTGTGCCCATGCGTCTGCCTCCCGCTACAGCTGGCGCTTGTGCTGCTCCTGCCGGCCACGTGTGGGCCCCGTTCGCGAACCGCGTGGGCCCTGCACGTGCGTCTTTTTTTGTAGGAGGCTGCCACGCTCCCCCTTGGTCACCCGGTCGCGTTGATTAGCCTCTCCATGCGGCGCCCCAGGCCACTTCAGCAAGTCGCTCCAGGGAGCGGTCAGTGGCTGGTGCGTTCCAGCCGCGAGCGCGGCTGCAGGGCCATGCCGGGGCCGCCGCGCGCGCAGGCGTGCCGAATCGGGCACCTGGACCGCCCGTACGCGGACTGGCCCGCGGTGGTGACGCGCGTGCCGGCCGACGCGATGCGGCTGCCCGCGCACGGGCGCATAGCGGTCGGCGGGCCCGCCAACCTGGTGCTGCTGCGCGCGCGGGCGTACAGCGAGGCGCTTGCGCGGCCGCAGACCGACCGGGCGTGCCCCGCGCCCGACCAGGACAGGAGTGGGAAGGGGGGATCCGTTCTGTGGCAATATCTGGTCCATGTTTATGTAGACTGACCGAGCGCGCCAGTGTGCGCCCGAACCATCTTCCCGCCCTGGCTGTTCCATCGAGCTGTTCCTAACGCTATACAGGCTCAAGGGAGTCCAGCCTGTCACAGTCGAGTACGTTCCGCGCTTCTGGGGCGCTGCGCCTCGCGCCGAGGCGCGCCGGCCGCGGCAGGTGGTCATCCGCAACGGCGCGGTGCTGCACGCGGCGCCCCCGGACTACACCGAGCTGGACTACACGCCCTTCAGCGAGCGCATCCCGGTCGCGCAGCCGCCCGGCGAGCCCGCCGGCGCCGCCGCAAAGGTCGCGAACGGCGGGCACCGCGCGGACGGCGCGCCGGGCGGGATCGGCGACTCCGTCGCGCTCGCCAGCCGGCGGAAGCTGCAGCGCGCGTTCTCCGGCTTCTACGAGAGCGACCTGTTCCCGGTGCGGCGCAGCCGCCCCTGACCCTACCCTGAACCTACCCTAAGAATGAGCGCGCGTCCTCCGGCTTCCGCGAGAGCGACCTGTTCCTGGTGCGGCGCAGCCGCCCCTGACCCTACCCTGAACCTACCCTAAGAATGAGCGCGCGTTCTCCGGCTTCCGCGAGAGCGACCTGTTCCTGGTGCGGCGCGGCGGCGCGGAAACCCCACCCTAAGCTGCAGCAAGCCCTCCCCGGGTCCCATAAGAGCGACCTGTTTCCGGTCACCCGCGCTGGCGGCGTGCGCGCCTGTAACCTGATCAGGCAGGCACTGATGCAAATGCAGTGTGAATTTTCACCGCCTGGTGGCGGCGGGGAACCCAGAGAGGGGCTGCGTGCGCGCAGGAGCGAAGAGCGGCGCTGAGCAGCGACTGGGCGATGCTGCAGGAGCGCCCGCGGCTGGCGCTCTGGCCGGCGCTGGCTGGGTTTCTTGCCTGCGCTGCGGTCATCTGCGCCGTGCGCCTTGCTGGCGCCGGCGAGCTGTAGAGTCCCGTGTTGAGAGCTCCAGGCTGTTCTCTGCACCCAGGAGAAGTGCGCCGTAGCCGAACGGCGAGAGGCGCATGGCGACTCGGGGCCATGGGGCCCCGGAGGCCTGCATCGAACGCATGCAGCAAGGCTGTCACGTGTGTAACATGTGATGCCGAGCATGCCAGGGGCGCGCTGTCTCACGCCCCTATCAGATGCTCTCCTTATGCACTGCTCAGTAGTCCTACGAAATTTCTTTGTATCGGCTGCCACTGGGAGGCTTTCCAACGCTCCCCAGCAGAATGTCAACGGCTCGCTCATGTGTCTGCGTTGGATGTCAGTGCTGCACATGGACAAGATGCAACTGACTGGTGCTGGTGCGGGCGGCATGCAGCTTGTTGTAGGTCTCTGTAGCAAGTTGGGCACATGACAGTGCTTTCGTTGCATGACGTCTTATAAGGACGACCTCAGATGTGACAGCGGTGTCAAACCAGCAGAGGACAGCACTAGCACTCAAAAATATCACAAGCATTACTCGTCCTGCAAGTTGCATACCAAAGTGCTGAATACTCAGCCAGAAGGTGCATCGCATGACTGCGCTGACTGCATTTGCGAAGAATGCCACAGAGGCACCTGTGACTCTCACCAGCTGAGAACCACCAAAATACAGCATCTAGGATACTTCACCTGCGCGTTAGTGCTGGTTTCTGTCCGCAGCGTTCAACACTTTGGGCACTAAACAGGCATGCGTTGCGCAACCTTCAAGAAGCTGCTGCCTGCACAGCAAGCTCCAGCTACCACACTCCTGGTACCTACCGTTCTAGCTTTGTTGCAGCACAGCACTGTACTGCCCAGATTTGCACCGTGGCATTCCCATGGCTGGGCGCTCTATACTTGCCCTCTTGACAAAAGCTGAAAGGCAGACCCTTGCACAGCTCATCCCTCTCCTCCATGATGCGTGCGCACAAGAGGCTCCCACAAAGCCGCTCATGCCATATATCATGCTTACAACCGACCTAGGTGCCTGATCACGCGCTTACTGCATGCATACCTTGCTCAGCAGGTCGAGAGCATGCCTCTCAGGAATGCAGTGTTATCCTCACAGGCACCTCAGATCCGCAGGGCTGCGCCACGCCAGAACCGGGCAGCCTCACCCTCCGGCATCATGCTCAGTGCAGACGTTGCAGCAGGCATGCACGCCAGTGCGTTTGCTGCACCAGCCATGCGTGCCGCTATATACAAAGTCGTCGGTGCACGCGCCGTGGCAGCAGTGGTGCGCGCACACGTGTGCGTCGTCGGCGGACATGCTGCCGCGCGCAAAGCAAAAGAAGTACGCATCGCTGCAAACGTAGTGCGGGTGGTGCCCGGCGGGCCCCGGCGCGATCAGCGTCTGCGGCGCCGACACGGGGCTGACCTGCAGGTGGGCGGCCGAGGGCGCCAGGGCGTGCCCGGGCGTGCCCGCAGGTGCGGAGCTGGCAGGCGGCGGGTACGTGCTGTTGTATGCCGGCAGGTTGACCAGACACCACGTGTGGCGGTCAGCTTCGTCCCACATCTGAGTGTCGTTGCTCGGTGCCGCCGCTGGGCCTGAGGCCCCAGACACGTTACAGTGCATCAGAAATAGAGTTGGCTGTACCAGCACATGCACAGCCACAACAGCTCACAAGTGCTGTTTAGGAGCATATGCAAGTTTGTGAAGCTGGCCTGCCCCAAAATGCATACAAAGGCAATGTTTGCAGACCTCAGTGCCTTGCACCGCTTGATAACCGGCCGTGAGGGGTAACAGTGTGCAATACCACGCAGTGCAATATCGTACAGTACAAGTCAAACTGGCAAACACAGTGACCCTGAGCGGAGTCGGGTCGTGAGTGCAGGCCGCACACCCAGTCACGCAGGCACTCACTTCCCCGGCCAACTTTCAAAAAGCAGGAGCACTATGGTTGCCGCACCACTGTTGGCGTCATCCTGCAGTCGCCTGCACGACGCCAGAGTGGCTGCGCAGACAGCTGCCAACACAGCTGCGCGTACTCTAATCATCCGTGCATTGGCCAGCATATGCCACGCTCACTCCAGATGTTGCACGTCCTCAGCGGTGCACTGTGAAAGCCCTGCAAGGCACGTCCAAGGTAAAGTTGGTGCGAAGCATCCACCTATATAGCTTCTGCTTAGCTTCACTTGGCCATGCAGGCTAAACGTGCTGGGCTGGTGAGGAAGCACCTGACCTGCCTGCAGACCGCCCTCCCAACGCGGCTCTGGCCTCACCTCAAGCATAAGCGAGCAGCCTGGCCGCTACCTGTGACAGCTGTGCTTGCTGGTTGAGACGGTCTCAACACTCAGACGGCAGAAGGCGTTGTCTGTGCGTCTGTGCTAGAGGGGTCAGAAGTCGCTGCTCTCAACCGCAAAAGCAGCTGTGTTCATGCTTCTGCACGGGTGAGCCAAATAAGGCGCCCTGCGCAGCCCCGCAGCTGCAGTGGTGTGTTGATTTGCCGTTTTCATTAAGCAAAGGCTGCGGCGGGCAAACAGTCGAGGAGCTTTCGCCCAGCAGCTGCTGCAGCAGCGCAGCTACCTTGCTTTTTTACAAAAAAGAGAGCCTGCTCGTCTGCACTGGGCCGTAGGCCCAGCGGTGCAGCAAGATGACCACGATGCAGAAGATTAAGGAGATTGAAGACGAGAGTGCGCCCTCCACCATATAACCAGACACTGCCAGAACGTTTTCAGGGCTTGCATGACCAGTCGCAGGTGCTCTTCCAGTAACGGGCCTTGCAGAGTGGCTCACCGTCCTGCCGCCGCCGCAGTGGGCAGGACGCAGAAGAACAAGGCCACAAGCGGCCACCTGGGTATGCTCAAGGTGCGTGCAGGCGGTCTGCTTATTGATTCGAGCCCCTTTTGCTCCGAGAGCGCCTCGACCCATGTGTGCGGGGGTGCTCCGCCAGTGCGCCTGTCAGGCCTCCTCCTAAGAGTGAGCGTGCGCTGCAGGCAAAGCTGGCAAAGCTGCGGCGAGAGCTGCTGGAGCCCACCTCCGGCAGCGGGGCCGGCGCCGGCAAGGGCGAAGGTGCCCCGCCGCCTTACTAGAGTCCTCTGCAAAAGCAAAGGCTGATGCAAGAGCTTGGCAGCGGGTAGTAGAGGATGTAGTGGGCAGTGCACGCTGCAACCTGCAGTGATAGCAGGGACGTTGGGAAGCAGTGGAGCACGCGGTGTGAGCGGCGGGTGAACCTGCTGCCGGGGTGCCCCTGCAGCGCAGGTCAACTGCTGCAGGGGCACGGCCCGCCGCGGCAGGCGCCTGGAGTCTTTTCCGAGGCACTCGCCGCGCAGCTCAGCGCAAGCGGCCGAGGTGACATGGTGTTGCTGCTCTGCAGGGTTCGACGTGAACAAAGTTGGGGACGCGCGCGTCGGGCTCGTAGGTGCGCAAAGCTTGCTGCGGGCGCGCCTTCTGGTGGCCTGGCTGTTACCACGCTTCCCGGTACTTGCTGCAATATTGAGAGACAGGGAGTGTCATGCAAGCTGGGCTGCATGCTGAAGCTCTGCTAGTGCTGAAGCTCTGCTAGTGCATGCAAACCGATGCTGCAGCTGACTTGCCCATGTCATGGCGAGGCACCGCTGCTGTGGCAGACCCGCCACGCCTGCCTCCAGCGCCGCCTGCCCTGATGCACGCCTCGGACCCTGCAGGGTTTCCGTCTGTGGGCAAGTCGACGCTGCTGAACAAGCTGACGGGCACGTTTTCAGAGGCGCGCGCTCGCCCGGGGCATGCGTCACTCCCTGTTGCGCCGGCGGCAGCATCCTGGGACCCTCCGCCTCCCTGGCCTGTTGCTGGCAGAGCTGAGGCGGTTCCAGTTGGCCTACACAACATCACCGTCTCTGATGGCTCAGCTCGGCGATTTCAGTGCCCGGCATGCAGCACGTGCACCAAGGGCCCTGCCTGTGCTTGTGTGCCGTGCTCGCGGGCGGCATCAGACGACTCCACGCCGCCACGCCTCGCCATGCCACACGGCACCCCAAGAACTCGCCGCAGGGCGCGCAGCATGCGCACCAGGGCGCCGCCGCGGAACCGCCGGCCGCGCTGGTCAGTTTCAGGGTGGGCCGGAGTTAGAGGGTGTCGAACGCGTTGTCAGGGTGAGTCACTTGGCGCAGGTGGCGTCGTACGAGTTCACGACGCTGACGTGCATCCCGGGCGTGGTGCGCTACCGCGGCGCCAAGATCCAGCTGCTGGACCTGCCGGGCATCATCGAGGGCGCCAAGGACGGCAAGGGCCGCGGGCGCCAGGCGCGGCGGCCCTCTCGCGCAAGCCCTTTCTAGCCTGTCGTGAGGGCGTCATGGGGAGCAGGCCCCCGCAGCTTGTCAGCTCTGCGGGGCAGGCAGGGACGGTCTTGAGGCGGACGGACAGCTAGACGAGGGACAGGGACGAGAGTTGAGAGGAGGGAGGAGGGGGAGGGGAGAGGACGGTCGGGCACAGTCTGCTCAGAGGCTGCCTGATGCCATGCGTGATTGCACGGCTCCCTTAGACGTCCATGGACAGCGAGGGGGGGGACACCATGCAGGCGGCTCTGGAGGCGCGGGGCGCAGGCGCCTGGCAGACCTGCGAAGCCCAGGCAGCGTGCCGAGCAAATGACCCCCGACGCTGCGCGGCTGACAGAGGGCACTGCCAGCAAGCTGCTGACGGAGGCGCAAGCGGCCCGTCGGGCCCGGCAAAGGCACCGCCGCACCCGCACCAGCACGGCGAGCGTGTCCGGCAAGGGCGTCCGCGTGCGCGCGCATGCGCGCCCGCGCGCAGGCCGCCGGCGCGGCTTGCTGCAGGCGGGCGCGCTCGAAGACCTCCAGCCCGGGCACCCGCCCGCCAGCACCGCCACTGCCCAGCGGCCGCACTCGTAGCACCCCACCTTCGCTGTCCGTCAGGTTGTAGACGTCGTGTGTCGCCGGGTGCTGGACGGCGTTCTGCCAGTGCAGCGCCTTCGGCTCGTCGGCGCAGATGCCGAGGCCAGGGCGCGGCGTCCACATCGTTGAAAACGAGCCTCACAGGCTCGTTGGGCGCGCCCAAAGGTAGCATCGCGGGCGCCGCCACAGTCCGTGCCAGCTGCAGCCCTGTGGCATGGCGTCCGTTGCGCTGCGTCTGGTTTAAGCCCTGCAGGCGGCAGTCAGCCAGACGCGGCGCGACGGTCGCCTGCCACAGGGCTGCAACCAGCGCGGATTGTTGCGGCGCCCGCGACGCTGCCTCCAGGCGCGCCGGGCAAGCCCGTGAAGCTCGTTTATCGCCGATGTGGACGCCGCGGCCGTGGCGTTTGGCATCAGCGCTGATGAGGCAGCGAAGGCGCTGCATCGGGGCTACGCCGTCCAGCACCCGGCGACACACGACGTCCACTACCTGACGTTCGCGAAGGTGGAGGGCAACGTGTAAGCCGCTGGGCAGTGGCGGTGCTGGCGGGCATGTCCGGGCTGGAGGTCTCCGAGCGCGCCCGCCTGCGGCAGTGGCAGACGAGCCGCAAGTGCCACGGGTGCCCGACGCCGCCCGGAGCGCGCGCGGCCCGTCCGCGCTTGCGCGGGGCCGCCCTGACCGCGTCCCCCGCACGGGCGCCTGACCGCGCACGCGCGCGCCGCGCGCGCGCAGGTCATCAGCACGGCGCGCACGTGCAACCTGATCCTGATCGTGCTGGACTGCCTCAAGCCCATCTCGCACAAGCGCCTGATCGAGCACGAGCTGGAGGGCTTCGGCATCCGGCTCAACAAGCAGCCGCCCGCGATCGCGTTCCGGCGCAAGGAGAAGGGCGGCATCGCGTTCACGACCACCGCCTCCAACCCGCGCCTGGACCTGGACGGTGCGCGCCCTTGCACGGGCGGCGGGGGCTGGGCTGCGAGCGGCAGCCCCTGTTGCCTGCAGCGGCGGTCGGACGCGGGCGGCGGGCGCTCTCAGGAGCCTGCCGGCGCCCAGCTCCGCCAGGACGCACCAGGAGCTGGTTGCTCGTGTGTCGAAGCCTGTTAGAGGTTGAGCGAAGTGTTTGAGGCGAATGTGCGGTCTTTGAGATGAGACGGTAGGCTCGCAAGCCGCATCCGCATGTGTGCGCAGGGGCACAACGCATGGCGCCTCGCGTGTGTTCCGAGCAAGGGGTATCACACAATTGAGCGCGCGCGCGCAGCGGTCAAGGCGGTGTGCAGCGAGTACCGCATCCACAATGCAGACGTGTACGTGCGCGACGACGCGGTCACCGTGGACGACCTGGTGGACGTCATCGAGGGCAGCCGCGTGTACATACCGGCCATATACGTCATTAACAAGATCGACCAGGCGCGGCCTGGCGCCCCGCCCTGCAGGCCGCGCGCCGTCTACATGATAGCTTAGAGTAGGGTAGGGACAACATTTTACATCCCAACCATCCATGTCATCATTAAGGTCGACCAGGCGCAGCCGGGCGCCCCGCCATGCAGGCCGCGCGCCGTCTGCGCCGCTGCCTGCGACCGCCTGCCGCGCCGGCCAATGAGAGGCCTGGCTCCTGCGCCGCGCACGCCAAGCACCTGACCCCAGCGCTCACCAAAGGAGCTGCCTGGTGCCGACAGGGGCCCGAGGGTGGCGCTCGCTTGTGCGGGTCTGAGCACGCCAGCCACGCCAGCCACGCCGACACGTCTCTGTCATCACTCCAGTCGACTGCTGCCGACAAGTCTTCCTCATCACAGTAGCCCGCCGCTGCGCTGCGCGCAGATCACGCTGGAGGAGCTGAACGTAATCAGCAAGCTGCCGCACTACTGCCCGGTGTGCGCGTACCATGAGTGGAACCTCGACGGCCTGGTGGAGCTGATCTGGGAGTACCTGGACCTGCTCCGCATCTACACCAAGCCCAAGGCGCGCCCCGCCGCCGCCCCTCTGGCGCAAATGCATCCGTATGGGACATTACGTTGCCAGGACCCGCTCCTCACCTACACCAAGCCCAAGGTGCC